>ERZ773136.1281-NODE-1281-length-25238-cov-9.276615_pt1 | contig 25238 bp, 28 predicted proteins | sample MGYA00580855_ERZ773136 | MGnify/ENA primary metagenome ERZ773136 (study PRJEB29015, sample SAMEA2737860) | human gut metagenome | biome: human gut; feature: human-associated habitat; material: faeces | place: China | collected 2012 ... | reverse complement strand
AAGTTACCTTCTTTTACTTTAGTAGTTCCTTTATATAATTCATATCTAAAGCTTTTATCTTTTAATCCTGTATCTATACTAGTCATATCTAAATACATATTAAATACTAATCCTGCAGTATCTGCCTTTACACTTATATTCTTTACTATGCCTTTACTTTTATCTGATACTGGTCTTAGATTAGCACTTATATCACTTCCTCCATCAAAGGTAACTGTAGCAGCTCCTATTCCTGCAACTATTTTTGTAGTATCACTATCAGAAGTAGTCCATACATAATAAGCATAAGTTCCACTTACTATTACTGCTATTACTAATACTACTAAACTAAATATCATATATATCTTTGCTTTATTATCTTTCATTGCTTATCACCACTTTCTATACTCATACTTATATTTCCTTTATATACACTAGATAATATATCATTAGAATTATCATTATTTACTAAACTACCATCTATCCATATATATACTATTAACTGTTTTACTTGATTATTTATTTCTATATTATTATATATAGGTAAATTACCAGTACTATTTACTATACCACTAGCTACTTCATTAGTACCCTCCAGTACTTGATACTTTAATACATTACTAGTAAGTAATATACTACTTGTAGTACCATCAGTATTTAAATATAATGTACCAGAACCATTACTTATAGTACAAGTATCTTTTAAATTAACTTTAATTACTGAAGATAAACCTTCAGTATAAGTACTTGCTAAACTAAAACTAGCAGGATTACTATCACTACCTATATCTTGTCCTTTAACATAATTAACTTCAAAACATTCACTAGTACCAGATATATTAACCACTCCAGACCAAGATAACCAAGCATAAGTAATACTTACTGATACTATTATTATTAATAATACTATTAATAAACTATATAATAATTTTTTATTCATTCTAATACCTTCTTTCTATAACATAAAAAGACTATAAAGAAAGACTAATATTTCTATTAGTTCTCTTTATAGTCTTTATATTAAAATTATTTATAATTCCTTTATTTATAAGTGTTTGTAGACTAACAAGCCCCCCCCCTAATTAACAAATAGTTAACTTTTCTATTTACCATTTTAATCATAAGAGGAGCCTCCTTTCCTATTGATTTTTATTCTAAAAAATATATGAAAATTATAAATATTTAGAAGAAATCAATCTATCTACCTTACATATAAAATAATATCATAAATTAAATATTTATACAAGTACTTTATAAAACAATTTATACTAAAATATATATCTATGGCTTCTATATTATAGATATGTAGATATATTTATTTGAGACAATACTTTGGCTCAAATAAACACTCTAGAACCTTAGATCTAGAGTGCATATAATAAATAATATTATTTTACTTCTTTAATAATTCCTCCACCTAGACAGATATCACCATCATATAATACACAGAACTGTCCAGGAGTAACAGCCTTAGACTTTACATAATTAAGTCTAAGCATATTGTTATCTAGATATTCAACCTCGGTATTAATATCGGGCTGTCTATATCTAAATTTACAAGTACATTTATTAGGTCTTTCATCAGTTAAAAAGTTAAAATCTTCAATAACAGCGGTATTAGAAAATAAATACTTATTCTCATCACCAATAGCAATATATAGAATATTCTTATCTAAATCTTTCTTCACTACAAACATTCTATCTTCAGTACCACCTATATTTAAACCTCTTCTTTGACCAATAGTATAATACATAAGACCAATATGTTTACCAAGTACTTCACCAGTATCAATATTTACAATATCACCAAGAGTATTAGGTAAATAATTCTCTAAAAACTGTGTAAAGTTTCTTTCACCAATAAAACATATACCCGTAGAATCTTTCTTCTTTGCAGTAATTAAATCATACTCTTCAGCAATCTTTCTAACTTCAGGCTTTTCTATATCTCCAAGTGGAAATAAAACATTCTTAAAGATATCTCTATTAACATAAGCTAAGAAATAAGATTGATCTTTATTCTTATCTTTAGCCTTAGCAAGCTTACCATCAATTAACTTAGCATAGTGTCCAGTAGCTATATAATCCGCTCCTAGTTCTTTAGCCTTCTTAACAAACAAATCAAACTTAATATATTTATTACACATAACATCCGGATTAGGAGTTCTTCCCTTTTTAAGTTCATCTAGGAAATAAGTAAAGACAAAGTCCCAGTACTCTTTAACAAAGTCTACTCTATGTAATGGAATACCAATTTTATTACAGACTGCTAATGCATCATTATAATCTTGTTCCTGAGGACATATATTATTATTTAAATTAGGATTACCTAAATAATCATTATTAATAGTACTATCCCAATTTCTCATAAATAAACCTATTACATTATATCCCTGTTTCTTTAATATAATAGCGGCTACTGAACTATCTACTCCTCCAGACATACCTATTACTACTGATTTCATTTAATACACCTCTTCAGTTAGTAATTATATCATATTTTATAGTTTAAATAAATAGTTTTATCATTACTTTTAATAGAGAAGGTAATAAATAAGCTTCACATAATGAAGATATTACACATAGTATAATACATATACCAAAAACTAGAACATATTTCTTAAAAAACTTACCTAGATTTACTGTTTTATCTTTAAAAAATATCATTTTAAATAAATACTTAGAAAATAGTAGTGTATATACTCCCAGTATAAGGATTATAAGTATATTAATTAACTGACTTGGTATTACATATATTAATGAGGATAATATTCCTTTATATTTATATACTAAGATAAAGGAAGATATTGAAAAACCTATAGTAAAACTTTTCATATATATAAAGAAGATATTAAAGATAACTCCTATTATAGACATACCAAGTATCCAAGATAATATTATAAGTATCATACCTTCAATTAAACTATTTTTAAAAGAATTAAGATTATTAATATTATTAGTATTAATATTAGCCATAAAAGTACTAATCTCATTAATAACTTCTGACTTATCATTTTCATTTAGGACCATTAAGAAAAGAGATCCTGATATTATACCAAGTATTACTATAAATATTACAAATAAATTTACTTTCTTATTAGGTAAAATTAGAGCAAGTCCACTATTTAATTTCTTATTCATTTCTTATCACCAATAAAGTATATTAATTAATAGTTGAAAATATTCTTAATATTTAGTATAATTAAATAGAGGTGTATAAATACTATGAGTAAGAAAAAGAAAAAAGCCAAGAATATCGGCTCTAAGATATTTGCTTATGTAATGCTTGCCCTAGCGGTAGTATCTGCATTAACATCAATAATAGCGTATGCACTAGCCTAAACTAAGTGCTTTTTATTTTATCAATTAAAAAGTATACCTAAAATAGTATACTTATTTTTATTTAATAAATAGAAATAATAATAACATAGATACAACAAAGCTAACTACTCCAAGAAGAATATAAGAAACAAAACCAGCATTATTCTTTTTATTACTTTGAAAAGTATCTTTCTTCTTAGATTCAGTATCTACTATATCTCTTGTCATACTATTAAATGTTTCAGTTTCTATTTCTACAGTTTTATCAATTTTAGGTTCTTCATTCTTACCTACAACGAAATTAATACTAGGAGTCTCTACCATATCATAACTATTAAAGTGATCACTTTGTTTAACTAATTCTAAAATAGTTTTATATTCTATTCTATTATTATATCTAGATACAAACCAATTAGTAAATGTTTTAAATGAATCATTATTTATTATATAAATATTACTATTTACTTTAATATTATTCTTAGTAAGAAAAGCATAAGCATTATTAAAGATATTACCTAAGTATCCATCTAATCTTTGATATAATACTAAATCTTCAACCGTTCTTATTCTATCTAATATACCATCATAAAATATTGGTAATACAAGAGTTACATTATAATTATCGATACTCTTATAATAATTAATAAGTTCTTCAGTAACACTCTCTAATGAATTTTTATTTAAATCATATGACTGATAGTTACCTTTTAATCTAAGAACAATATTAGTATCTGTATAATCAGTAAATGGAACTAGTATATAAAAGCCATAACTTGGTGTACTTATATAATAAATATTATGTTTATTTAATTTATAAATTAGTGTCTCTTTCATAATCTCTCCTACTCTACTATATAAGTATAACACATTCAAAGTAACTTGTCATTACTTTTTATTAATTTTATTTTTTTATATTCACTATAAGCCTTACTATGTAAGTCTTATTAGTGCTATTTCTAGCCTGTTGTCTAAAAATAGTATATCAGTCATATCTATTATATATAAGAGAGATCTATATATTTAAATTAAAACAAAAACTTAAAGAGCATAAATATTACTCCTATTACAAAGAATAATAATAGATACTTCTTATTATTATACCTTCTAGCGGTCGGTAATAGTTCACAAAAAGATATTTGAAGCATAATACCCGCAATTAAGGAGAATAATATGCCAAGTACTATATCATTAATAAAATTCTTTAAAAATATAAATGCTAAAAGAGCTCCTAGTGGTTCAGATAAAGCGGATACTAAGGTATAAAATATGGCTCTTTTTCTACTACCAGTAGAATAATAAATAGGTACCGATATACTAATACCTTCAGGTATATTATGCATAGCAATAGCTATTGCAAGAGATAATCCTAGTTTTACATCACTTGAAGTGGCTACAAAAGTGGCTATACCTTCAGGTAGGTTATGTAATATTATGGCAATCATTGATATTATACCTACTTTAAATAAGGATTTATCTTTAGTATCTTGAGGTGGTTTATCAGGTAGATAATAATCTATTATCATTGATATTACTATACCTAAAAGTAAACCTAAAAAACTAATTATTATAGTAGTTATTTTACTTAGATTATTACTAAGTAATACTAATGATTCCGGTACTAAATCAGTTACTGATACAGTTATCATAACACCCGCTGCAAAAGCAAGCGAAGCCATAACTATCTTATCATAATTTTTCTTCTTTATAAATATTACTAGTACTCCTATCATCGTAGAAAATCCTGCGATAAAAGTAAGTAAGAATGCTAAAAGGGTATTATTCATTGTATCACCTATTTAACTATATGAAAAAAAATACTATCTATACTAGTATTTACTAAATAAAATATAATGTATAAGAATATATTATTGTCATATAATATTAATGCAAATAAAATAATATTTGCATATTTTTGCATAGTCATATTGACTTTTTATGCAAAATATAGTATATTATTATTGCATTTGAAAGAGTGCATTAATATGTAAATGTTTAGCCGCTTATGGATGGTGCGGGTTATAAATGATTCCAATTGCGAAATGTTAGTCGCTTACGGATGGTGCGAGTTATAAATGATTCCGAAGGAAAATGTTTGAAAACTCTGTTAATATAATGGAGTTTTCTTTTATTTTATGATAAAATGTATACATAGGGAGTTGATACAAAATGAAAGTAATGATAAAAAATCAGTTGTAAATAAAAGAATTATAAAAAGAAATACAAGTACATTAGTATTTCTTTTGTTTTGTTCTGATTTTATGATTTTTAACTTCTAATGCAGGTTTAACTATTGGGACTACATTATCTTCACTATCGTGTATAGTAAGTTGTCTATCAATTGTATACTCTTTGATTAAGAGTTTAGCATACACTTCACTAGATATAGTATAAATAATATCATTATTATTAGGATTAATAGTTTCATCTTTTTCTATGCTAAATAATATATAAAATTAAAAACATTGGTATTATTTTCTATTAAAATTATACCAATGCTTCTTTTTACTTTTTACCATACCATTACTATATCTATAAAGTAAGTAATTATAATCTTCTTTAAAATCATTAGTATCGGTAGGTATTAAACTATCTTCAATTACATAGTCATTTTCATTTGTATCTGTAGTATATTCTTTCTCATTTAATAAATCAATATACACTACTTTATCTTTTGAATATAAAACTGCTTTTTCTATTTTACCATTTCTTTTTTTAGAATGAAATATATCTCCAACATAGAAATTATCTTCCATAATTAAACATTCCTTTAAATAAATTATTACTTAAAGCATTAAGATCAAGTTCAAAAGATAAATCTATATTAAGAGTATCTCTAATATCTTCAATTATATACACATAATTTTTAATAATATTATATATACTAATAAATGATATAATAGTACAAATAATGGCTATAATATTAATTATTAAGTAATTAAAGATACTACTTAGTAAAAAGATAAAAGATAACTTAAAACATACTTGAAGTACTTTAATAATCATTTTCATAAAAAAGTAATTATAATTATATTTAGCTTCTTCTAACTGATTAGTTACATAACTCATATCCATACTATCACCTCTTCATAGGCTAATATTTTACAATAAAATAGTCATAAAGTCAAGTAAATCAAGATAATTTATGAATATGGTAAATATTATCTTTCATAATTTTATCCATAAGAGAAATACTAATAATGTAGTCTGTGAATATAGTTAAAGGAGATGTATTTTATGTTTTTTAAAAAAATAAAAAACAATGTTATTCTGCTGATACTCTCATTATTTATTATTCCCACTTATGCCCTTGCTTATTCAGACTATGTAATAGCGGGAGGAGAAAATATTGGTATTGAACTTAATTCTAAAGGTATAATTATCGTAGGTACTTATAGTGTTAACAATAACAATCCTGCTAAAGAAGCTGGACTACAGAATGGTGATAAGATAATTAAAATTAATTCTAAAGATGTAGATAATATTAAAGATATGATAACCACTATTGAGAATAGTAATAATAAAGAGAATTTATCTATTACCTATTTAAGGGGAAGTAAAGAGAATACTACCAATATTAAGTTAGTTAAATCTGAAGGTGATATCTATAAGACAGGACTATATGTTAAAGATAGTATAACCGGTGTTGGAACACTTACCTACATAGATCCTAATACTAAGTTATTTGGAGCATTAGGACATGAAATAATTGAAAAAAATACTGGGCAAAAACTTGAAATAAAAGATGGTAAAATATATAGTTCTACTGTAACAGGAGTTACCCGAAGTAGTATTGGTAGTCCTGGTGAAAAGAATGCTAGATATGATAGTTCTAAGATATTTGGTAATGTATTTGAAAATACTAATAAGGGTATATTTGGTACATATACTGGTGATATTCCCAATAAGAAACTATATGCTGTAGCAAAAGATAGTGATATTAGTACTGGTAAAGCAAGTATTTTTACTGTAGTTAATAATGATAAAGTAGAAGAATTTACTATTAATATTATTAAAATTAATAATAATGATGCCGTTACTAAGAATATATTATTTGAAGTGACTGATAAGAATCTACTTGATTTAACTGGTGGTATTGTTCAAGGAATGAGTGGTAGTCCAATAATTCAAGGCAATTATATTATTGGAGCAGTAACTCATGTAGTAGTAGATGATCCTACAAAAGGATATGGTATATTTATTACTAAAATGTTAGAAGAGGCAGAAAACTAAAGAGGATATTATTCCTCTTCTTTTATATATCCTCTTGAGTCTAAAGTCTCTAAATTAAAACTTTTTCTTTATTATATTCATCACATTTAACTTCTAATAATGGGAAATTACAGCAGCGTTCATAGATATTTTTATATAATGCTCCACTAATATAAGCATTATATAATATTATAGATTTTTTTCTTACTATATCACTATTTTTATTTAACCACAATAATTGCTTCTTTAAAAGTGTTTGATATTCCTTTCTGCCTTTTGATAAATTATGTTTATTTAAAGTAATAACATCATAATTATCTTTATATACTGGTATCATATTATTAAAGTTGATTACTCCAAGTGTACCATTGTCAATTTTAAAAAAATCAATGTTATTTTTCATTATCTGATGCTTTGGTTTAGGACTAGAAAGAGGTGCAAAATATTCTTTATCACCAATAGAAAATAAAACACCAATAAAAGGTCTTAATTCCTTTTTACCTTTATTATAAACTACTCTTTTATCATAATTTCTTAAATAATCACAATACATATAATCTATTTTTACCAACTTAAAAACCATAAAAATTTACAAAACCTCCCTTCAATTTTTGCTAGCAAAATTATACTATTATAAATAAGAAAAATCAATATAAAATTAAAAGAACTAGAGTGAAGTCTCTAGTCCCCGCATATATATGCTCCCAATTAATTTATGTCTAATTGGTGTAACGACGCTTTTTTAGTTTCCCGTTTATATGGCCGGACACACCGCTTTTTTAGTTTCCCGTTTATACGGCCGGACACACCGCTTTTTTTAGTATAGTGAGAATATTTCTCACACAACATAATAATACTATAATAATTTGTATTTGTCAATTATTTTTATTCGCTTACAGTAAAATCTTCTAATTTACCATTTTCAAGCATAATTTTATTTACTTTTTCAGTTACTTTATTTAACTTATCAGAGCATTCTTTAGCTAGTTTCATAGCTTCAGTATATTTATTTATTGCTTCATCAAGTGGTACTTCTCCTGTTTCTAATTCTTTTACTATTTCTTCAAGTAATTTAATTTTTTCTTCAAAAGTCATTTCTTCTTTTTCTTTTGCCACTTTTATTCACCTACCTTAATTATTTTACTTTCAATATTACCATCTTTAAACGCTATAGTAATTACTTCATCTTCTTTTACATCTTTAATACTAGATAACACTTTATTTTCTTTTTTAACAATAGCATAGCCTCTATTTAATGTATTTAATGGATTTAATACTTCTAACTTTGATATAATATGATCTAGTCTTTGACTACTATATTTATATAGCATACTAGGATTATTTAATACATAACTATTTTTTACTGTATATAATCTTATCTTAGTATTATCTAATATTTTATTTATTACTTTATCTAAATTATCCATTAGATTATCTAGTTTTTGTTCTTTTACTTCATACATAGATAAAGGTTTAGTTAATATATAACTATTCTTTATATTATCTAGTCTTTTATAATTTATACTAATAATATTATTTAAAGCATTATAACTTCTGTTAACTGCCGTATCTAAATATGTAATTATAGTATTAATATCAGGTACTGCAAGCTCTCCTGCTGCTGTAGGAGTTGGAGCTCTAAGATCTGCAACATAATCTGATATAGTAATATCTATTTCATGTCCAACAGCGGATATAACTGGTATTTCACTATTATAAATGGCTCTAGCTACTACTTCTTCATTAAAAGGCCATAAGTCTTCAAGTGAGCCACCACCACGGCCAACAATTAATGTATCAAGTTTAAGCTCATCTTTTAAACTATTGGCTAGTCTTATTTTATTAGCAATGTCATTAGCGGCCATATCACCTTGTACTAGTGCTGGAAATAAAACTGTCTCACATATTGGATATCTTCTTTTAATAGTAGTTAGTATATCTTTAATAGCGGCCCCAGTAGGAGATGTTACTATACCTATTCTATTTGGTATTCTTCTAATCTTTTTCTTTTTATCTTTATCAAATAAGCCTTCACTAGATAGTTTCTTTTTTAATTGTTCAAAGGCTACATATAATGCTCCTATTCCATCTTCAAGCATTTCTTCTACATATATTTGATAAGAACCACTTGCTTCATATACATCTATTTTACCAGTAACTAATACTTTCATACCATCATAAGGCATAAACTTCATATTTTTGTTATTAAAAGAAAACATAACAGCATTTATTCTACTATTCTCATCTTTTAAAGTAAAATAAAAGTGTCCTCTTGAATGAGCCTTAAAGTTAGATATTTCACCTTTTAGATACACTTTCTTTAGTAATAAATCTTCGTTAATAACTTCTTTTATATATTTATTTACTTCGGTTACAGTAATATAATTATTATTCATAATTACTCCTCAGTATTATTATCTAATTTTTCATGATATATTTTATCTAGTACTCCATTAATCATTTTAGATACTTTTTCATCTGAATATTTTTTAGATAATTCTATTGCTTCATTTATACATACTAAGTCTGGAGTATCGGTATAAATAAGTTCATATACTGATATTCTAAGTATTGCTTGATCTGTTAATCCTAGTCTATCTATAGACCAAGACTCTATATATTTTTCTATACTTTTATCAATATCATCAATATTATTTAATACTCCATTAATTAAAGTATTTAAATATTCTGTATCTATTTTCTTTCTATCTTCTATTACAATATTTTCTAATACTTCTTCTATAACATTATTTATATCATAATTTATTTTATTTTTTTTATATAAAAAGATTTGGTATAAAATAGTCATAGCTTTTTCTCTAGTAATTGTTCTGTTTGTCTTCATAAAAATACACCTCTTATTAATTCTACCACAAAATATTAATATTTTAAATATATTATTATAAGTTTTTATATCTTTTTTCACTTAGAATTGCTATCTCTAAGTGTCATTTATAGCCTGTAGTCTATAAATGATATATCAACCATATCTATCATATATAAGAGAGGTTATTATACCTAAAAATATTATATAATATAATTGAAACTAATTACAAAACTGGCCGCACCTCTACGGGTCACGACCAGTTCTATTTTACTTAGGACTTCTCTTAATTAGTTTAGCATGAACTACTGTTCTTTCAGTGTCAGAGTAACAAGTACTAAGAGTAAGTATTTTATCATTAGTATCTAAATTTGTATTAAAGTTATGAATACTTCTTTGTTTTATAGTATTTAAAAATTTATTATATTCTTCATTATTATTAAAATTAGTAGTAATATAATAACTCTCTTCAGGTATTTTGTATACTGAAAATATCTGCCACAAAGTATTTTCAGTATCCGTAGATAATCTAATAATATGATTATCTTTATTATTATACCAAGATGATTTTAATACCTTTGAAAGAGATCCAAACATAGTTTTATCAAGTCTACTATGGGCATATAAAATAGTATTTTTATTATTTAAATCATTATTATTTCTATAATCTAAAAAAACCCAGCCAGCTTCATTATATTTTTTATCAAAAGAATGATTCAAATAATAAGAATTATCTTTAGTCTGAACAAACGGATAGTTTATATTAGTATTATTTACATTAATCCAGCCTACAGTATCTGAATTTTTTTCTTTTAATTCAGTTATATCTACATCTATTAAAGGAAACTTTATATAATACCAATAATCACTAGTTTCTTCTTCATTAGTATCATTAACTAATTCAGTATTATCATCATCATCTCTCAAAGTAACATTAACCGCATTAGTAATATCATTTATTACTTTAGAAGTATCTTTATTATCTTTACCCCAAATAAATATTTTAATTAGGCAAAATACTATTATAAATATAAATATAGAACATAATATTACAAAAATCCAAGTAGTATTTTTTTTCTTTTTTCTTTTCTTCTTTTTCTTATTATGTTTCTTATCATTAATTATAATATCTAATACATCATCATCATTAGAGGTATTATTTGCATAATTATAGTTTAAACTATTATCTATTATTAAATCATTATTAAATCCATTTGCATGTCTTGGAGTATATTCTTCATTATTATTATTCAATAGTATCACCATATTAATTATACTAGTAATTTTAAATATTTACAAGTAATAAAAAGAAAAAGAGGAAAATTCCTCTTTTAATATTATCTAGTTACTTTAGCAGATATTTTCTTTGAAGTAATAACTACACCAATAGTACTTATTACTATTGCACTAATAATTAATGCTAAGTTGATATCTGAAGTAGTTGGATTCTTTTCAGGTTTAGTTTCAGTAGGAGTTTCAGTAACATTATTATATCCAACAACACCATAAGTACTTAAGTGAGATGTAGTAAATACTACTTTACCATCTACTAATTTAGCATCAAGGGTATCAGCAATTTTACCATCTTCGTCAATATAAATTACTTTATAAGCATCATATTTTTGCTCACTTTCAGGAATCGCAATGGCAATTGTAAATTTACCATCTTCTAATTTTTCAATTCTACCATCACCATTTAAAACATCAATTTCATATAAATTAATTAATTTAACTTCTTTAACCTTTTTATTATCTTTATATGCTTCAGTTACTTTTTCAGTACCCTTTTTAATTTCATCCTCAGTTTTTTCAGTTACTTCTAATTTTAAATTGTTATCTAATGCTTTATCACTTTCAAAACTAACTTTTTCATCTGTAGTTTCTAATACTTTATTTTCTACTACTGTATATGTGTTACCAGTTTTGTTAACTACATATTTATCTCCAACAAATTTTGTAACATCTGTATTAAATGTTCCACCTGTTACTGTAACATTAACTTTAGCCCATGCTGTAGTAGGATTTCCTTGAGTATTATTTACATATAAAGCTTCAGCACCTGTAATTGTACCACCTGTAATATTAACTTCAATTGGTAATTGTGTAGTGTGTTGAACTACTGCTATTCCAGCGCCTATAGTAGTACATCCACCACCATTTGCTTCTGATACTAATTTTTTAGCAGTACCAGTAATTGTTCCACCTTTAACATTTAATTTACCTGCTCTTACTTCAATACCAGTACCACCAGTAATTGTAGCACCTTCTTCAATGTTGTAAGTGCCATTACCAGCGCAATAAATACCAGTACCATTTTCACCAGTAGCAGTTATAGTAGCACTTTTTTTAATATTAACTACTGGGCCGTTTTCATTTAAGATTTCTCCGTTAGTAGTTATACCAATTTCAGTTGCTTTAATTGTTCCAGCAAAATTAACTTCTGTATTATAAGCACCATGTTTAACATCATAGAATATAGCTATACCTGTTGAGCCAAGAATAGTTACATCTTTGTCAACGTTTAGAACTGTTTTCTTTTTAGAAGTACTTTCTTCGTGACCCCATACATTTACATAGGAATCTTTTACATCTAATGTACCTTTACCGGTAAATGTTACTACACCATTTTCAACAATTAATGTTGTTTCACCATTACCAGTAAGATTATGATTATTAAAATCAAGTGTAAGTTCTTTTTCACCTTTGAATCTGATATGATCACTGCTGAATGTGATGTCATCAGTTAGTTTGATTGTGTCGCCAGTTACAGCTTCAGATAATGCTTTAGTTAATTCTTCTTCTGTACCAGCAGTTTTTTCAGCAGCCATTACACTAGGAACAAATAATGCAAGTGCTGCTACTAGAAATAATAATTTCTTTTTCATTTTTTTCTTTCTCCTTTTCTTATTTTTTTGAGTAGCTTACTTCTCCTACCCTGCAATTCAATTATAACATTAATTTTATCTTTTACAAGACTTTTTTCTACAAAAAAAATATTTTACAGATAGAATGTCAAATAAAAAACACTAACTCGTAGTGTCCTCTTTATTTATAATAACTTCCCTATATTCAGTAATATCTTCATAAGCTTTGACAAATAAGGTTAAATTAAGCTGTTCATCATTACTTATCTCATTGACAATGGTAACATCTTTTACTTCTTTGATATTACTATATTTAAGTAGTAACTTCTCTTTAGCGGTTTCTACTGCTTTATTTTTAGCTTCTTCTTTAGTATATATATCATCAATTACTTCAGTTTCATATTGATATTCATAATTCAATGATATTGGAGTTACATTATTATAAAATATATTTTTTATATTCTTATCAAAAGTTTTATACTTTTTAAAGTCAAATAATGATATTCTTTTATTAATAAAGTTAAATACTAATACTTTTTTCTTATTACCAGTATATTTTACTTCATGATGATAATATGGATAATTTATATCTATTGTATACCAAACTTCTCCAATTACCTTTCCTCTTGCGGTACTTAGTATTCTCTCTTCACTTGGAGTAGTAATATATGCTGATATTATAGTTTCACCTTTTTTAACATAAGTATTAATATCTCGTACTTTTTCACCAGACTCTGCTTCAATAACTCTAATAACAGCATTTTTGGAGGAGACTATATCATAGTTTTTGTTATCATCTATTTCTTTATTAATAATTCTCTCTTCTACTCTAACAATATATTTAGTACCATTTCTTATTATTTCAAGCCATTCTAAATTATCTTTATTATTATTAAGTATTTCTTTTTCTATTTTTTCTACTTCACTATAACTTTTAGCGAAAGTATATTTCTTAATGCCACGATCTTTTAACTCTTCAGTTACTAGTTTAATTATTTTACTATTTGAATGTATTACTTCAACACTAAATATCATATTTGATAATATAAATACTATTATCATACTAAGTAATAAGAATAATAAAATAAATCTATTCTTTTTTAAGAATTTAATTATATGTAGTTTTCCGTAATATCTAACTATTTTAATATCATAAATAGTTTTATATTTTTCTATTTCTTCTAAATCATTATAATCAATTATTAAATCTACTTCTTTATGACTTCTTGGAGTTAACTTAACTATCTTGATATTATTTTTTATTATTCTTTTAATAAAATTATTAATATTTCTACCACTAACTCTAATTTTAATATTACTAGAAAATATTCTAAATATTTTTTCTTTCATAATATCAACTCTTTCTATTTATTAAAAGAAATACCTTCAATATTACCTGTTATTAATACTTCTTCTTCAAGCATTTTAGATATAACTAAATTAGTACCTATTATTATATATTTACTATCTAAGTAACTAATACTAATTTTAGTATCTGAGAAGTCCATAATTTTAGTATAATTAATAATATCTAGTTTGTTATTCTTATATAATATGCTAAACTTTTTATCATTAATATAATTATCTATTGATCTAACCAATTTTATTTTTTTCATATTAATATATATGATTTATAATTAAAATTTATGAAAATATTAACTTATATAGGTATTCGTAGTGCATTTTTATTTACTTTTGTCATAAGTTATATTGAATACAAAAAAGGGGTGGATTATATGTGTAATAATGAAAATAATACTTGCGAGAATTGCATCGCGGATATCCTTAAAGTTATCCTTATACTTCAGCAAAGTGTATGTCAAAATGACTGCTGCCTAGAGACTTGTGATAGAGGATTCTTAGGACAAAATAGTAGTTTCTGCTACAACACTAGACCTATACAGTTATATACTTGTTCAGGAGGAAGTACTCCATTAGCAATGCCAATTAGTAAAGATCCAGCAGTTACTACTACAAGTACTGTCTTTAGACTAGAAAAATTAGATGGCTGCTGTGCTACCTGCAGAGTACTTGCGCCTAATACTGATGAGACTAGTGTATTTCCATACGAAGCTACAAACTCATTCTTTACTATTAATTTAGGATGCTGCTGCATACTAAGATGTCTAGATGATACAGTTGTTGAAAGCATATAAAAAACAGGCTCTATAACCTGTTTTTTTAATTGCTTATTCGTTCATAAAAAAAAACAGAACACAAAAGTTCTATTTTAATTATTTCTTAATTTAGCATTATGTTTCTTTTCTACATCTATTGCTATTCTATCAAATATTTCAGTTATTTCATCTAGGGTAAGAGTCTTATTTGGATCTTCAAAATATAATGAGAAGGCTAGTGATTTATTATTTTCTCCTAATGAAGAATCTACATATAAGTCAAATACTTCTATCTTAGTAAGAAGTTTACCTCCGGCTTTCTTGATAGTTTTAATTACTTCTTCTGAAGTTATATTCTTATCAAGGACAAAGGCTATATCTTTACTAATACCAGGGAATTTACTTATTTCTTTATATTTCATCTTAGATACTTTAATATCTTTTAATAAGGATAAATTAAGTTCTATAACAAAGATATTATCTTTAGTAACATTAGGATGTATCTTACCAATAATACCTACTTTTTTATTATCTATATAGATACTCGCAGCTACTCCTGGATGTAATTCTTTAGGTAAATCTTCCTTTCTATAATAATATCTATTATTATATCCTAAATAATTAAGTACTTTTTCTAGTATACCTTTTGTTATATAGTAGTTTACTTCTCTATTACTACCTAATTTATTATAATAAGTACCACTCATTAAAATAGTTAGTTTTTCATCTTCATAATGAATATTATCTTTTACATAATAACTCTTTCCTATTTCAAATAGATTGATATTATTATTACCACGATTAGTATTATAATCATATACTGAAAGTAAACTTGGTATTAAACTATATCTTAAAGTACTTCTCTCTTCCGTCATAGGATCTTGTAGTCTTATACTATCAAAAGTATCGTTAGTATATTTATGTACTTCACTTTCTTTTATTAGTGAGTAAGTAAGTGTTTCAGATAAACCTAAATTACTAAGTAAATGACGAATACTTCTATTAGTTTTATCTACCTTACCCATTCTAACCGGAAGAATCATCTTTCTGCCTTCAATATTATCTATACCGTATATTCTTCCTACTTCTTCTACTAAATCTTCTTCAATAGCAATATCTATTCTTCTACTTGGAACTGTAACTAATACTGTATCCCCTTTATCTAAAGTAGTAAAATCTAGTTTTCTAAAGATATCTAGAATAGTATTTTTATTTAGTTCTATTCCAAGTATTTTATTTATTTTACTATAAGCTATTTCTATTTCTTTATCTTTGATATCAATATTTTTATGTTCTAGCATACCTCCTACTACAGTGGCAGATGCATACTTTTCAAGTAAGTTAAGACTTCTTTCCATAGCCATATATGTTCTCTTTGGATCTAGGCCTTTTTCAAATCTATTTGAAGCCTCGCTTCTTAATACTTTCTTACTTGTCTTTCTAATTAATACTGGATCAAAGATAGCACTTTCAATAACGATATTTTTAGTATCATTTTCTACTTCAGTAGATAGCCCTCCCATAATACCAGCTAGCCCAATAGCCCCAGTATTATTATATATTACTATATCCGAATTAGATAGAGTTCTCTTTTGATTATCTAAAGTAGTTAATTCTTCATTATCATTAGCCATTCTTACTCCAAGTGTGCTTCCTAATCTATCAGCGTCATAATAGTGAAGTGGCTGACCAGTCTCTAACATTACATAATTAGAAATATCTACAACATTATTAATAGGTCTAATACCTGAGGCTATTAGTCTATTCTTAATAAAAGTAGGACTTTCTTTTATCGTAACATTTACTACTTTTCTAGCAAGGAACAACGGACATGCTTCAGTATCTACTTTTAATTCCAATTCATCTTTTATATTTCCAATGTCTTCTTTATGTGATAAATCTATATCATTTACTTTTTCATCATAGATTGCTCCAAGTTCATAAGCCATACCTAGTATACTAAGTAGGTCTCCCCTATTTGAAGTTAATTCAAAATCTATTACTTCGTCATCTAATTCTAAATATTTGATAGGATCTTCACCTACTGGGGCAACTTCTGGTAATTCATGAATACCATTTATATCTTCTTCTTTTAGAAACTTATGATCTAAACCTAGTTCAGCAATAGAACATAACATACCATTTGATTCTACCCCTCTTATAACACCTTTTTTTATAGTACCACCAGGAAGTTCTGCTCCAGGTAAGGCTACTATTACTTTTAATCCTTTTCTTACATTAGGAGCACCACATACTATTTGAAGTACTTCATCACGTACGTTTATCTTACATACATGTAAATGATCTGAATCAGGATGCATATCACACTCTAATACCTCACCAATTACTAAATTAGAGGCATTTATTAATTTACCAGCACTATCGTATTCGTTGCCGACACCAGTCATTTTTTCTGCTACTGTATTAATATCATCATTTATATCAATATAATCGCTTACAAATTTTCTTGATAGCTTCATTACTCCTCATCCTTTCTATCAAATTGTCTTAACATTCTAACATCATTAGTATATAAATATCTAATATCTGGAATGTTATATTTAAACATTGCTAATCTATCTAATCCTGTACCAAAAGCAAAACCAGTATATACTTCAGGGTCGTAGCCGCCCATTCTAAGTACATTAGGATGAACCATGCCCGCTCCTAGTACTTCTATCCAGCCAGTATTTTTACATAGTGCACAGCCTTTACCACCACATTTAAAGCAAGATAAGTCTACTTCAACACTAGGCTCAGTAAATGGGAAATAACTAGGTCTAAATCTAACTTTGGTATTATCCCCAAGAATCTTTTTAGCAAATATTTCTAGCGTACCTTTAAGATCTGCTAACGAGATATCCTTATCAATAACCAATCCTTCTACTTGACCAAATTGATGTGAATGAGTAGCATCATCATCTCTTCGATATACTTTACCAGGACATATTATTCTAATAGGGCCTTTGTCTTCATTTTCTTCCATAGTATGTGCCTGCGCACAAGATGTTTGCGTACGAAGTAAATACTCAGTATCAATATAAAAGGTATCTTGAGCATCTCTTGCAGGATGACCTTCAGGTACATTAAGTCTCTTAAAACAATATTCGTCTGTTTCTACTTCATTACCTGGTACTACATCATAGCCCATACTAACAAATATATCTTCTACTTCTTCAATTATTCTATTAAATGGATGTAAACTACCAGTAATTATTTCTTCACTAGGAAGAGTAATATCAATAGCTTCTTTCTCTAACTTTCTATTAACTTCTTCAGTCTCTATTCTAGTTTTAACTTCTTCAAATAAATTATTAAAGTATGTTCTTATTTCATTAACTTTAATACCATACTCTTTCTTTTCTTCATTAGGTATTTCTCTTATTTTACTTTGAAGTAGTGTAATTACTCCTTCTTTACCTAAATACTTACTTTTGATATCGTTTAGTTCATTTTGTTTAGTAATATGTTCTAAATCAGTATCAATACTCTTCTTTATTTCTTCTATATTCATAATATCCTCCTTAAGCATTTTCATATAATGCTATTATTTCTTTCTTACTTAGATTTTTATCAAGAGATATCTACAAACTCACAATGAATATTAAAACTAAAGTATAATATATGTAGTTATAGAAATAAACTCATTTTTTAAGTTACTACATTTCAATAAAATTAATGTTCATTTTCTAGACAGAATATCAGTGGCTTATAATAATCCATCCAATAATACCATTAATGATTATCCAAATTAATATGCATATTTAAATCTTCTTCTGTAGGTAATTTATCAAGAATATTTTTGGGAATTATGTTTTTAACTTTAAAAGAAGACACACCGATTGGTACATTTGTAGATTTTAAAGACCAATCAACTGATAATCTATCTTTATCTTTACAAAGTAATAATCCTATTGTTGGATTATCGTTTTTCGTTCTCAAAGTTTCATCAATAGCGGTTACATAAAAACCAAGTTGCCCAGTATATTCAGGTTTAAACTTATTTACCTTGAGTTCTACAACAATATAACATCTTAACTCCAAATGATAGAACAATAAATCTATATAATAATCATTTCCATCAACAGATATTTTATATTGATTTCCAACAAAACTGAAGCCTTTTCCTAATTCTAGTAATACATCCCTTATCTTATCTAGTAAAGCTTCTTCCAATTCCTTTTCTTTGTAATTTTGATGTAATGTTATAAAGTCAAATATATATGGATCTTTAAAAGTATTATTTACTAAGTCACTATCATTTGGTGGTAATAATGCACTAAAATTATTATTAGTACCTCCTATTCTTTTATGAAAATGGCTTTCAATTTGAATAGAAAGTACACTACGACTCCAACCATTTTTGATAGTATTTTCAGCATATATTTTCCTCAAACTTTTATCTTTGATTTTTTCAATTAAAAGTATATTGTGCCCCCCAAGGCAATTTGGCAACAAGTTGTTGCCAACTCTCATCATCCTTGTATTCTTCATAAAACAATCGCATCGCTCTAATATTTCTTTCCGAAAATCCCTTCATTGAAGGAAAAGTTAATTTAAGTTCAGTAGAAACCTGCTTAGTAAAATTATTCCCATAAACTTTATTTTCTGATACGATTTTTCCCAACCTGAAATATAGTTTAATTAAATTACTATTAACTTCCTGTATTGTTTTTATTTGAGTACTTATAATTTCTTTCTTCATATTAGCAATAATCATTTTAAAATCTTTTTCTATCATAACATCCCCCTCATTAAGCATTTTCATATAATGCTATTATTTCTTTCTTATTTAAATTCTTTTCTAAAGACTTAATATCTTTTATAAATTCATCATGATCTTTAGTTATATCTTCAGTCTTAGTTAATATTACTTTTTCTATATCTGATACTCCATATCTAATTAAATATAGACAATTTAAATTAACATTTCTAGAGTTATTTACAAGTAATTCTAATAAGTATTTATTTTTACTATTAATTAACTTTTCATAACTAGCATAAGATATAAACTTAAATAAATAGTTTAGTTTATCTTCCAATTTAATACCTTCCTTCTAAAAAAGAAAAAAGATGATACCATAAAAGGACGAATTAATATCCGCGGTACCACCTTTCTTTATAACATAAGTTATACTCTTAAATCTTTAACCTGATTAACGGTATAAAACTAAAGGGTGAATTCATACTAAATAATTAACTCTTCTTTCACCCTCTAAGAGCTCGCTAATAATTATTTTTATAGTATTACTACTTCCTTATCATTGTCTTATTATATAGTCATTAAATCTTTTTCTTTCTCTTTTAATTTTTCATCTACAATTTTATTATATTCATTAATTAAATCTTGTACTCTTTCATTACCTCTTTTTTCTTCATCTTCAGGTAATTTTTGGTTTTCTAATGCTTTATTAGCATCTTGTCTAATATTTCTAAGAGCTATTTTTGCTTCTTCTCCTAACCCTTTAACTTGTTTTACTAATTCTTTTCTTCTATCTTCAGTAAGTGGTGGTATTACTATAAATACTACTTCTCCATTGTTATTAGGAGTTACTCCTAAATTAGCTTCAAAGATAGCCTTTTCTATTGCTCCAAGACATGATCTATCAAATGGTTTAATAGATAATTGTCTAGCCTCAGGTATAGATATATTTGCTAAACTTTTAAGTGGTGTTGGTACTCCATAATATTCTACCATAATACCATCTAACATATTAGGATTAGCTCTACCTGCCCTTACATTAGTAAACTTGTTTTCTAAAGATTCAATTGTTAACATCATCTTTTCTTCAGTACTATTTAATATTTCTTCCATATAATCTCCTTTTTTACATTAAATAATATAACATACTTTTATAATTTATACAATATTTTTTATTATTTTTATATTCTTTTTATTCAGTTCAAGCCTTACTATGTAAGTCTTTCACTATTATATTAAGCCTAATCTTTAGTCTTAATATAATATATCTACATATCTATTATATATAAGCCATATCTATATAGCAAAAAGAAAGATATTAGTTATACCTTTCTTAGTCTGCAACTACTATATTTGTTAAATTACTAAAATTAGTATTAAACCAATTTTTTTGTATATCATCTTTTACTATTATCTTAACATTATTATTTGTTAGGTAAAATACTGAAGTAGTAGATGTTACATTACTAAAATCTGCTCTTCTTAAATCTATTTCTTCAATATTAGTCATTCTTCTAAATGCTATATCAATGTTAGTTACTCCACTCGTATCCCAATTTGACAAATCTAATTTTTTTAATTTACTACATTTATCAAAAGTACCATACAAACTTGTTACCTTGTTTGTTATTTTCCAACCTGTAATATTAAGTGTTTCAAGACTAGAACAGCTAGAAAATGTTTGATGAAGACCACCAGAGCCATATTTATTTGTGGCTACCATTGAAACATCAAAATTTGTTAAATCTAAACTTGTTAAAGAACTACAATCAGAAAAAGTATTTTCCATATCTGTTATATTTGATGTGCTAATTCCTGTAAAATCTATCTTTTCAAGTAGAGTACAGCCATGAAAAACAGCTCTAAATGATGAAAATTTAAAGTTATTTAATTTTACTTCAGTTATGTTTTTACAATAGCAAAAAGCAAACTCAAAGTCAACATAATTATTTGGTTTAAAATTAGATAAATCTATTGTTCCTTTTAAATTAGTACATTTATAAAATGCATATTGTATATTAATTAATTTTGGTGCTGAAGAATTGGGTAAAATTAAATTAATTAAATTAGTGCAATTCTTAAACATTACCGACATACTATCAACATTAGATAAATTAAAGTTTGATATATTTAATGTTTGTAATGAAGAGGCATCACTAAACATTCCTCGCATTGATGTTACCTTGCTTGTATCAAAGTTTGATACATCAATTTCAGTAAGTGACTTGCAACTTGCAAATAACCATGTCATATTTGTTACATTTAAAGTGTTAAAACTACTTATATTTAAACTCTTTAAATTAGTGCATCCCTGAAACATACCTCCTTTTCCAACCTGATTCCCCATATTAGTTACATTAGAAGTATCAAAATTACTTAAGTCTAGAGTATTTAAATTGGAACACAATCCAAACATAGCTTCCATACTCTTAACATTACTGGTATCAAAATTAGAAACATCTATATTAGTTAATGAACTGCAATTATAGAACATTGCTATCATTCCAGTTACCCTGCTAGTGTCAAAATTAGATACATCTAAATTAAGTAAATTAGAACATCCATTAAACATGTAACTCATATCAGTAACATTACTAGTATTAAAGTTAGATAAATCTATAGATTTTAAACCCGAACTCATATAAAACATTTTAGACATATTTGTTATATATGTTGTATCTAGTTTTGATAAATCTAACTTTTCTATATTAGTTAGATAAGCAAACATACCTGAAGCATTTGTTCCTGTTTGTAATACTCCGTTTTCTCCACCTATCCACATATCATACATTGTTTTTGTACTTCCATCACTTGATGTTACTTCTTTTGGTGTATACCATAACATTACTGTTTCATCTTGATTTTGTGATATATCTTTTGATATTACTCCTGGTGTATCTGGTACTGTGTTATCTTCAGCAATAGTAAGTGATTGTATCTCTTCTCTCATTACTTCGGTATTAAAAAACTTTGATGTACTAGCACTTGGATTATCTGAAGTGGTTATTACATTCTCTTTATATATTGCTCCTTCTCCTGAGCCCCATAACTTAAATAAGAAGTTTTTTCCTGCCATAGTACCTGGATTATCAACATTACCATCTATATAAATATATAATGTATATGTATCTTTACTTGTATTTAATATTTGATTAGATAAAAGTGTTATTGTATCTCCTTCTTTTTTATTAGCAAAGTTACCACTTGCTATAGCCATAGTTTCACTATTTTTATATAATTCATAGACAAAAGAAGATTCTGCTAGTTCTGTAGGAAATGTAGTTAATTCTAAATATAGATTCATAGTTACATCTCTATTACAAGTACTATTCTTTTTTACTTCAATATCTTTTATAGTTCCTTCTTCTTTAGTTAGTACTGGTATCATATCTACTCCATTTATCGTAGAACCACCTGCAAATGTTATTGTTGGAGTACATACATTTAAATTAACTAATGCATTAGATGTACTCTTCCATATATAATAAGCAAAACTACTACCTACTGATAACACTAAAACTATTATTCCTAATATCATATATAACTTATATTTATTCATTATAATACCTCTTTTCTATAATATAAAAAAGACTATAAAGAAAGACTAATATTTCTATTAGTTCTCTTTATAGTCTTTATCTATAATTCCTTTATTTATATAAGTTAATAGACTTTCAAGCCCCCCCCCTAATTAACAAATAGTTAACGTTTCTGAATGCTACTTTTTTCATTGGAAGGGCCTCCTTTCCTATTGATTTGCGAATTATTTGGTATTTTCTCTATAGTTAACCATATGCAAATCATATCTATTACCTTACATATAAAATAATACCATAAGTAATTATATTTTACAATAAGTATTTACAAAATAAATAAATTTTCATAAGTGAGATTATAAGCTCACTTATGCTTTTTAAGACTTATTTATAAGGCTTAAAAAGAAACAGTCATTAAACTATTTCTTTAGTAAATTATTTATTCTTTCAATAATTCTATCTTTTCCTAATAATTTCATTATTTCATATAAATCAGGAGTCATACTCTTACTAGTTAAAGCCACTCTTAGTACTGTAGAAATATCAGCAACTGATCCTTTATAATTATCTGGATTTTCTTTATATTCTTTCATATTACTACAATAGCCTAAACTATCAGTTAATAGTTTAATATTATTAAACCATACTTCTTTATCAGTTACATCATAATATTTATCTATATAAGTATTTAATATAGTACTTATTTCTTCTTTATCAGTAATACTACCCCATTCATAAGTATCAGGATTATATAACTCATCATACATATAGAATATTTGTCCTTTTACTTCACTAAAACTAGCATAATCTTTTCTAGGTTTCTTTTGTTCTCTTTCTATATTTAATATATTTTTAGTATATTCTTCATAAGCATTAAATGCATCATTCCAAGTATCATAATACCCATGTTCATTTGTTCCATCTCCTGCAATATGTTTTGAACCACCCTCAAAGCACCATTCAGACTTTATTTGCGTTTTTTCTTCTTGTTCCTGTCGTCGGCCAGCGCCGCGTCCGCGATGTTCTCCCTGTTCAGCGCGACGGCCGAAACGGAAGCTTCGGGAGCAGGCTTCCCCACTATCCCGATCACCTTTCCGGAGAGATACTGCCCCCTTTCGATAAAGTGCCTCGGGGTAAAGGGCTCCGGCTCGTACAGGTTCCGAGTCTTAAACCTTCTCCACCCGTTTGTCATCATCACCAGGTCGAGGCGGTGCTCCCTTACCGGATCGTCGTCCCGGAAGTAGTAGCCCGGATTATGGACGTATCCCTTGATGTCGGAGCACAGCAGCAGGTTCGTGCGGATATCGTCCCCCAGGGAATCGTACCTTACGGCCCTGCGGTCGGTCACGCTTACCGACAGATCGGCTGAGACGGGCTTCCCGTCGCAGTCTTCCAGTTTGATCCCGACCCTCACCTTTTCTCGCTTTCCGTATCGCGTCTTTTCGGGGGTTACCGTCCACCGCTCCCGTTTCCCGGTTCTTTTCAGGAATACGAGCCTTTCGCTGCGCGGCCGTCCCGTACTGTCCACCAGCAGCAGGTGGAGTATCCCTTCGGGCAGGGAGTCTGTCAGTATGGTTCCCGCGGGTCTTCGGGTATCTACCGGCACGATGCAGCAGCAGTCCCCCCGGATATGCCCTATCAGACGGCTCCCCGGGGGAACCGTTCCGTCGGCCTTGTACAGGATGC
>ERZ773136.1266-NODE-1266-length-25399-cov-5.447285_pt1 | contig 25399 bp, 24 predicted proteins | sample MGYA00580855_ERZ773136 | MGnify/ENA primary metagenome ERZ773136 (study PRJEB29015, sample SAMEA2737860) | human gut metagenome | biome: human gut; feature: human-associated habitat; material: faeces | place: China | collected 2012 ... | reverse complement strand
GGGGCAAGCGCCCCAGGCAGCCCCACAGCTCACGGCCGGAGGGCGAGGCGGCCGGACTCTCCATGGCGGTCGCCGGGAATACACGACGGGCATAGCCCCATTGGGCCAGCCACTGGGCCAGGCCCCCGGCGCTCATGCCCGCGGCCAGTGCCGCCGGGACAGCCTCTGTGCCTCCCGCCAGCCAGCCCGCCAGCATGGCGCTGATGACCACCACATTGAAGATGACGGGCGAAAGCGCGGGCAGCCAGAAGACTTCGCGGCAGTGCAACACCGCCATGCCCAGGGCCGCCATCCCCGCCAGCAAAACATAGGGCAGGCAAAGGCGGAGCAGGCTGCTGCCCTCCGCCAAGGCTTCAGGAGAAAGCGCGGGCGCCAGAAAGGCCAGCAATTGCGGCGCTGCCAGCATGCCCAGCAGGACAAGGCCGCCCAGCACCAGCACGAGGCGCCGGAACAGGCCGGAGGCCAGAGCGGGCAGCGGATCCCCCTGGCCTTGCGCCACATCGTGCCGCACCAGCCAGGCCGTGAGCGTCATGGACAAAGAGCCTTCGCCCAGCAGGCGGCGCAGCAGATGCGGCAGGCGCAGGGCCGCCACCAGGGCATCGGCCACCGGCCCGCAGCCCACCATCCAGGCCATGCCCATATCGCGCACCAGTCCCAGCAGGCGGGAAAGCAGGGTGAACAACGCCAGCATCCCGGCCGTGCGGGCCATACGGGCACCGCCGGAAGGACGGGGAGCATTGCCGTGCGAAAGGCTCATGGGCATATCCTTAATAAAAAGACGCCCCGGTGCCGGCTGGGACCGGGACCGGGCACGCGGCACATCGAAAAAAGCCTCCGGCAGGAAAAGGCGCCCTGCCGGAGGGAGCTGCGTTACGGTCTGTGCGGATCGCTTTCCGTACGCCAGGCCTGGACAGCGGCCCGGACGGCGGCGTCCTTTTCCTCGGGCATGTCCTTGAACTGCTCGGCAAAGACATGGATGCGCGTACCGCCACGGGGCACGAACAGGCCCTTGACGCGGCACCAGCAGGGTTCGAGCACGGTCCACAGGTCTTCCAGCACCGTGTTGGTGATGGTCTCCATGAAGGACTGATGGTTGCGGAAGGCGAACATGTAGAGCTTGAAGCTCTTGGATTCCACGCACAGCTGGTCCGGGATGTACTCCACGGTGATGGTGCCCATGTCCGGCTGCCCCGTCACCGGGCACAGGGACGTGAACTCGGGGAAGGCGATGCTGATGACGTAGGGACGCTGGGGGTAACGGTTGGGGAAGGATTCCAGCAGCGCCGTACTGGGGCCGCCCTGCAATTCGGGCATCTTGCCGGTCCCCAGCACATGCAGGTGCTGCGTCTGGTCCTGGCTGCGGGTGGTGGACATGAAAACTCCTTTTCTGATCTTGCCGGGCACCGGGAACGGGCCGCGGCTGCCGTCCTTGTAACTTATTGTGCTTGCCGCTACAATAGCGGCCGTTATCTGCCGTCCCGGCAGTTTGTGGAGGATGCATGAAACTTTCTGTTGCCTTGCGAGCCTGTTCCGCCGGGGGCCTCATGCCCCTGTCCGTGGCCCGGGTCGCAGGGATGCCCAGCCATCGTCTGGCGTCCCCGCTGGTGCGCCAGTGCCCCTTCATCCCTGTGGGCACCGGCCTGTATGATGCGAACGATGTGGAACTGCTGCGCGTCACGGGCCGCTGCTGGCTGCCCGCCGATGACGGCGGCCACGCCCTGCAATGCCTGATGACCCGCGCTCTGGTGGACCTGCCCGTGGGCGAGATCAGCCTCGAGACGCGGCGCACGGGCCGTGCCCTGGCCTGGGTGACCCTTTCGGACAAGGGCTCCCAGGGCATGCGCGACGATACCAGCGGCCCGGCCATGGCCGCCCTGGTGGCCGATACCCTGCCCCTGTGCCACAGCCAGGGCTTCCTGCTGCCCGATGATGCGGTGCAGCTGCGCGCCCTGCTGGTGGATCTGGCCCTGAACCAGGGCTATGACGTCATCTGCACCAGCGGCGGTACGGGCGTGGGCCCGCGCGACATCTCGCCGCAGGCCACGTCCGCGGTGCTGGACTATCCCCTGCCCGGCTTCAGCATGGCCATGATGCAGGCCAGCCTGGCCAAGACGCCCCATGCGGCCATCTCCCGCGCTGTGGCCGGCGTGCTGGGACAAAGCATCATCATCAACCTGCCCGGCAGCCGCAAAGCTGTCGTGGAGAATCTGGAAGCTGTCCTGCCCGCCCTGCCCCATGCGCTGGACAAGTTGCACGGCGATCCCGCCGACTGTGGAGGTTAATCCCTGATGAAACTGCCCAAATTCACCCTGCCCCGTTTTTCCCTGCCTTCCTGCCGGCCGGGGGCGCTGTGCGGACGTTTTTCCGTCCGCGGCTTCGTCTCCTTCTGCCGCATGATCCGCATCGAGCACTCCATCTTCGCCCTGCCCTATGCCTGGGCCGGTTCGGTCATGGCCGCCGGCGGCATGCCGCCGTGGGACAAGCTCGTCCTGCTGACCATCGCCATGGTGGGCGTGCGTTCCTTCGCCATGGGCATCAACCGTATCTTCGACCTGCCCTTTGACCGCGAGAACCCCCGCACCGCCAACCGCCATCTGGTCACCGGCGAGATCAGCGTGCGCCAGGCCTGGATATTCTCCCTGGTCATGGCGGCCATCTTCGTGCTGGCCTGTGCGGCCATCAACACGGTCTGTCTCATCCTCTCGGTGCCTGCCCTGATCTTTGCCGCCGTCTACAGTCTGACCAAGCGTTTCTCGGCCGTCTGCCACTTCTGGCTGGGGGCCACCCTCGGCCTGGCGCCGCTGGCCGGGGCCCTGGCCGTGAATCCCGAGGGCCTGGCCATGGGGCCCATCATGCTCTTCTTTGCCGTGACCTTCTGGGTGGGCGCCTTCGACATCTACTATTCCTTCCAGGACTATGATTTCGACGTGGCCTTCCGCCTCTGCTCCGTGCCCTCGGTCTACGGCCCGGACACCGCGCTGGCCATTGCCGGTTTCTCCCATGCCGTCACGTCCATCTTCCTGTTCCTGACCGGTATCGCCGCCGGTCTGGCCTGGCCCTGGTACGTGCTCTGGGCCGGTGTGTCCGCCATCCTGTTCTGGGAACATCATCTGATGCGTCCGCAGGACCTCAGCCGCGTGAACATGGTCTTCTTCACCCTCAACGGCATCATCTCGCCGCTGGTGCTGGTGGGCGTCATCCTGGGAGTGGTGCTCTAAGATGCCGCGCAAGAAACAGTATCAGTGGGATGTGGAGACCAACGGGCAGGAAGCCCCCGAACAGCTCAGCCGCTCGGCCAAAAAGCGCCAGAGCTCGGCCCTGCAGGATCTGGGCGCCGAGCTGACCAAGCTGCCCGTCAACGAACTGGACAGGCTGCCCCTGACGCCCGATCTGCTGGAGGCCCTGCGCCTGTATGCCCGCATCAGCAACCGTGAAGGCAAGCGCCGTCAGCTGCAGTTCATAGGCCGCCTCATGCGCGAGGTGGACGCCGGGCCGCTGGCCGAAGCCATCGAGGCCCGCAAGAACGGCCAGCAGGCCGATGCCGCCCGTCTGCACCTGGCCGAACAGTGGCGCGAAAAGCTGCTCTCCGCTGCCGAGGCGGACATGGAGGATCTTCTGGCGGCCTTCCCCTGGCCCGATGCCGAAGCCGCGGGACGCCCGGAGCTGGAAAAACTGCTGGCCGAAGCCCGCAAGGAAGATGACCGGCGTCCGCCCCACGCCCGCCGCGCCCTCTTCCGGGGCATCATGCGTCTGCTGGAACAGCGTTAGGGAATTCTTTTGGCAGGGGAAGGGGCCCCTTTTGGAAAAGGGTCTCCCTTCCCCCTGCACCCCCATCCCCCCTAAAACTTTTATCTGGGTCCGTGGTCTGCCCGAAAGGTGCGACCTGCGGGCCCCAGTCTTGATTCGCTCTTTTGTGGGCGTCTCCCCTCCTTCTTCCCCGGCCTTTCCACCTTGCCCTGCCACGGCAGTGCGCTGACTGTCCGTGAAAAGGCCGTTCACGCAAAGGCTGTCTGCCCCCTCATCCTGCGTAAAAGCCCTCTTGCCAATGATGGGTCAGCGGGATCTCCGTATGCTCCTTTCCCTGCATGGCTCCCGTGTGTCCGCCTGCGCCGATGCCGCCCGGCCGCATGCGGCAGATGGTGTGGTCACCAGAGGCTACGTCCATGCCCCTCTGCCGCCATCGCTTGTCACGCAGGCGCCGAAATTTTTTCCCAAAACTGCCGCCCGCGCTGCTGGCCGGACGTTGCAAGCCCCTATGCCCGGCTTACCCGCTCAAAGTTCTATAATTTAATCGTTATATTCCAATATGTTATTGGCTTGAAAATTTTTCTCGGCAAAAAATGAAAAAATCGCTTGACCCCGAGGGAGTTTTTCCGTAGAAGTCTTCTTCGTTGAGCACGCCCTTGTAGCTCAGTCGGTAGAGTGCATCCTTGGTAAGGATGAGGTCACCAGTTCAATCCTGGTCAAGGGCTCCAGAAATTTCAACGCCTGTGGAAACATGGGCGTTTTTTCTTTATCTGCTCCAAGGAGCCTGTCATGCAGATCCCCGTCCCGGTCGCCACAGTCGGCCTGCTGGTGCTCTCCAATGTCTTTATGACCTTCGCCTGGTACGGTCACCTGAAGCACAAGAGCATGGCCCTGCCCATGGTCATCTTCATCAGCTGGTGCATCGCCTTTTTCGAGTACGTGCTGCAGGTCCCGGCCAACCGCATCGGTTACGGCTACTTCAATGCGGCGGAGCTGAAGACCATCCAGGAGGTCATCTCCCTGACGGTCTTCTCGCTCTTCTCCGTCTTCTACCTGCACGAGACCCTGCGCTGGAACCACATCCTGGGTTTCGCCCTCATCGTGCTGGCCGCCTACGTCATCTTCAAGGAATGGTAGCATGGTCAGCACGGCTATCATCCTTTTCTGTACCTGCGCCGCCTTCGTGGCGGGCTTCATCGATTCCATCGCGGGCGGCGGCGGCCTCATCACCATCCCCGCCCTGCTGCTTTCCGGCCTGCCGCCCCAGCTGGCCCTGGGCACCAACAAGGTGGGCTGCTGCCTGGGCACCGGCGTGGCCATGCTCAACTTCGCCCGCAGCAACCTCATCCTCTGGCGGCTGGCCCTGCTGGGCGTGGGCTTTTCGCTGGTAGGGGCAGGTATCGGCACCGAGCTGGCCCTCTACATCTCGCCCGATCTGCTGGGCAAGGTGCTGGTGCTCCTGCTGCCCTTCGCCATGCTGGCCACCCTCATGCCCAAGAAGGAGCAGAAAAATCCGCCGCTCACCTCCGGTCGCCGTTACTGGATACTGGCGCCGCTCTGCTTCCTTATCGTGGGCATCTATGACGGCTTTTTCGGTCCCGGCACCGGCAGCTTCCTGATCCTGGCCCTGCACTGGGTCCTGCGCATTAGCCTCCTCGAAGCCTCGGCCACGTCCAAGGTCATGAATTTTGCCTCCAACCTCGGCGCCATGTTCCTCTTCATCTGGAACGGCGCCGTCATCTGGAGCGTTGGCCTGCCCATGATGGCCGCCAACATCGCGGGCAACTGGCTGGGCAGCCGTCTGGCCATCAAGGTCGGTACCGAAGCCGTGCGTCGCTTCCTCTGGATCTCGCTCTCCCTGCTGCTGGCCACCCTGATCTGGCGCTTTTTTATCTCTCCCTATCTGCTTGGGGCCTGATCCTCCCGTCCCGTTTCGATACCAGGCCGGCAGCCATGCGCTCCGGCTTTTTTGTTTTGGCCCTGATGCGGACAGGGAGCGGACGTACGAGCTGCGGCGCGGCGATGATTGGTTGCCCAACCATCATATGAAAAAAATAGTTACCGCTTGCCCATGCCCCGGCGGAGTGCTAGAGCAGGAGAAAACAGCCCTTGCGGGCAAAAGGAGTCCTGTATGCTGAAGCGTATCGTTCCTCTCGTTCTGGCTCTCGTTCTCTGCGCCGGTCTGGCCCAGGCCAAGACCAAGGCCCCCGCGACCCAGCTCCCCGGCGACCTGACCCTGGCCGAAGCCCAGAAGGTGCTCGATGCGGCTCTGGTCAAGGCCAAAGCCCAGGGCGTGCCCATGAATATCGCCATCGTGGATGCGGGCGGCAACCTGAAGGCCTTCGTGCGTCAGGACGGCGCCTTCATCGGCAGCATCGACGTTTCCACCAAGAAGGCCGTCACGGCCCGCTACTTCAACATGCCCACCTCCACGCTGGGCGCCGCTTCCCAGCCCGGTCAGGAACTGTTCGGCATCGAAGCCACCAACGGCGGTCTGGTGATCTTCGGCGGCGGTGAGCTGCTGATCCGCGACAACGTCATCGTGGGCGCCATCGGCGTCAGCGGTGGTAGCGTGGCCGAGGACACCAACGTGGCCAAGGCCGGTGCCGCTGCCCTCAAGTAGGCTTTTTCTCGTACGCAAAGGCCCTGCGGAACACACACCGCAGGGCCTTTTTTTGTGCAAAATTCCGGAGAACCGGCAGGCGCGGCAAGATGCGCCCCACCATGCGGCTCTCTTCATGGCACCTATCTTCATGGACTGGCAGGAGCACGGCCGGTCGCCCAATGTGGGAAAGAAGCGATGCACGCGGGCGGCTTGTCATGGAAAGGGAAGGGGCCGCTCAGTCTTTCGTCACCGTGCTTTTGAGGCTCGCGGCAGGGCGGGATCTCCCCTTTTTGCGCTCCGCCGGATCGTCCAGCTCCGGCAATGCCCCGCCGGCGATGGCCCACAGATACAGCGAGGCCAGCGAACCATAAGGCGAGAAGCGCCTGCGGTACCGCTCGAAGCGCTCGCGCGGCATCTCTTTGTGGCGGTAGAGCATGCGCAGGCCGCGCCGGATGGCCAGATCGTCATAGCTCAGGATGTCGGACCGCTGCAGGGAAAAAAGCAGCAGCATCTCGGCCGTCCAGACGCCGATGCCGCGCAGGGCGGCAAGACGGCGGCAGACTTCGGCGTCCTCCAGAGCGGCCATGCCCGGCAGATCCAGTTCCCCGTCCACCACCTGCCGGGCGATGCCGCGCATGTAGTCCACCTTGCGCGCGGAAAGCCCCAGCGCCTGCAAGGCCGTCTGCGGCTGGGCCAGCAGGGCTTGCGGCGTGACCTCGCCCAGCAGGCCGCACAAGCGTCCCCAGACCGTGCGCTGGGCCGCCATGCTGATCTGCTGGCCCGTGATGGCATGCATCAGGGCCTGGAAAAGATCCGGCATGACCTCCCGGCGCACCGGGCCGATGGCCTGCATGGCCGCTGCCAGTTTTTTGTCCTTGCGGGCCAGATGATCCACAGCCGCCTGATCGTAGTGGAAAAAATTCCCTTCCGGCATCGATGCCCTCCCCTGTCTGTCCGGCCGCTTCCGGCCATCGTCCCTGCCCTTCTGATGCCACAGCTCAGCAAAAAGCAAAACCGCCTGCATGAGAACGGCGGCTATCGTCCTGTGCGTGTCCAGGCATCCAGTTGCCGGCCCCCCATAAAAAGAGAGAGGCCCCCGGACGATTTGCCGGACTCGCCCGCCGTCTGTCCGTATCAACGGCCCGAACGTTGAGGAATGGCGGACGCCTTCTCCCCAAAACAAAAAGGACGGGAAAATATCCCGTCCTTTCCGTATTGTTGTTGTCTGCCGGCTAGTTCTTCAGGCTGTGGATGGGAGCCGGGATGCGGCCGCCCAGACCGATGAAGGCGCTGGCATCGCCCTTGGGCACGGGGATGATGGCCGCCTTGCCCAGCAGGCCGCCGAAGCTCACTTCCTCGCCCACGCCCTTGCCGGGCACGGGGATGACGCGCACGGCCGTGGTCTTGTGGTTGATCATGCCGATGGCCATTTCGTCGGCGATGAGGCCGGAAATGGTGCTGGCCGGGGTGTCGCCGGGAATGGCGATCATGTCCAGGCCCACGGAGCAGACGCTGGTCATGGCTTCCAGCTTTTCCAGGCTCAGCAGGCCGGAGGTGGCGGCCGCCTCGATGCTGGAGTCTTCGGAAACGGGGATGAAGGCGCCGGACAGGCCGCCCACCGAAGAGGAGGCGAAGGCGCCGCCCTTCTTCACGGCATCGTTGAGCATGGCCAGCACGGCCGTGGTGCCGGGCGCACCGATGCTGGACAGGCCCACGCTCTGGAAGATCTCGCCCACGCTGTCGCCCACGGCCGGGGTGGGGGCCAGGGAAAGGTCGGCCACGCCGAAGGGCAGGCCCAGACGCTGGGCCACTTCGTTACCGATCATCTCGCCCACGCGGGTCACCTTGTAGGCCGTGCGCTTGATGACTTCGGCCACATCCAGCAGGGTCATGGGCTTGCCGCCGTTACGGCTGTGCTCCAGGGCGCGGTCGATGGCCTTCTTGACCACGCCGGGACCGGAGACGCCCACGTTGATGACCACGTCGGGCTCGCCCACGCCCAGGTAGGCACCGGCCATGAAGGGCACGTCCTGCGGGATGTTGGCGAAGACCACCAACTTGGCGCAGCCAAGGCCGCCGCGGTCGGCCGTGGCCTGGGCCACCTTGAGGATCTGTTCGCCCATCAGGGCCACGGCATCCATATTGATGCCGGAACGGGAAGAGGCCACGTTGATGGAGGAGCAGATGCGGTCCGTGGTGGCCAGGGCTTCGGGCAGGGCCTCGATGAGGGCGCGGTCACCGTTGGCGAAACCTTTTTCCACCAGGGCGGAGAAACCGCCCAGGAAGTCGACGCCGGCTTCCTTGGCCGCTTCGTCCAGGGCCTGACAGACGCGCACCATGCCGTCGGGGCCGAAGGGGGCCCCCACCACGGCGATGGGGCTGACGCTGATACGTTTGTTGACCACCGGGATGCCGTACTTGTCGCCCACTTCGTTGCAGACGTTGACCAGCTGGGAGGCATAGCGGTGCAGCTTGGCTTTGACGTTGCCGGTGAAGAGGTCGATGTCGTGGCTGACACAGTCGAACAGGCTCACGCCCAGGGTCACGGTGCGCACGTCCAGATGCTCGTTGCGGAGCATGTTGAGCGTATTGATAACTTCGCGTTCAGAAAGCATGGATATTCCTTATGATACTTGCGGAGGCGGTCCTGCCGCGCTCCCGGGACGGACGGGATCCTAGAAGGAGCCGATACGATGGACGGCTTCGAAGATGTCGCGGTGCTGCACGCTGACGCGCAGGCCCTGGGCCTGGCCTTCGCTGGCCAGCTCGCGACGCAGACGGCCGAGGTCCGCATTTTCGGGGACCTTGACCTCGAACACGAACAGGGCGTGATTGCTGTGATCCTGGCCCAGAACGGCCTTGAGGCTGTCGATGTTGACGCCGTGACGGGCAAAGACGCGGCTCATGGCAGCGATGAGGCCGGGGCGGTCGGGGCCGTCCACCGTGACCACGAAGGGCTGGCTGACCACGGAGTCTTCCCAGCGGCCTTCCACGGCCGGGCGCACCAGCACGGAAAGGTCGAGCTTGGCATCCACCAGGCCCAGGGCCAGCTGGGTGTGCAGGGATTCTTCCGTCACGTTTTCAGGGGCCTGGACGATAAAGATGGCCGCGAACTCACCGCAAAGGATGGTCTGGGTGACCTCGATAATATTGCAGCCGGTCTGCCCGAGGATCTGGCTTACCGCGGAAACGATGCCGGGACAGTCCCGGCCGAGAAAGGAGATGGTCAATTTTTTCATGTTTGGTCCTTGCGGGGTTACGTTTTGAAAACGGTAAACTATGCTTCAATGAAATTCAAGTATGACTACTTTATCATTTTCCTGGCCGAAAGGCACCCTTGGGCCGCAGAGGTCCCCCGGCCCCGAACCTTGACGACGGGGCCTGAATGGCATACCTCTAGCCATTCAACCGTTGAGCCCGAAAGAGGGCCGGGCCATGCCCGAAGCAGGAGTTTGCAGTGGAAAACCGGGAAAAGAGTCCTAAGAAGCAAAAGATCAAGCTGAATACCAAGTCGCAGCACGCCGCCTATTTCATGCCCATGCTTGAGGGCTTTGCCGAGCGCGACATGCTCAACGAAGTCATCAAAAACCGCGTCGTCAAAGCCTGTGACCTGCTGGACGCCGGTGTGCCGCTGTTCCCCAATGATTTCCGCAAGGAACATGCCGTCAGCTGGGTGCTGGACAATTTCGGCAGCCTGAGCGCCGAAGAGCTGGAAGCCAAGGGGGACGTGTTCGCCATCGCCGGCCGCATCGTCTCGCTGCGTTCCTTCGGCAAGGTGGCCTTCTTCCACATCATGGACGAGAGCGGCCGCATCCAGTGCTACGCCAGCCGCGAGGAACTGCCCGAAGAGGTTTATAATGTAGTGAAGAAGCTGGACGTGGGCGACATCGTCGGCGTGTCCGGCCATCTTTTCCATACCAAGACGGGCGAGCTGACCATCTCCTGTCGCAACCTCAAGCTCATCACGCGCTCCATGCGTCCCCTGCCGGAAAAGTATCACGGCCTCAAGGACATGGAGACCCGCTACCGCCAGCGCTATGTGGACCTCATCGTCACCGAGCGCGCCCGCGAGATCTTCCGCAAGCGCAGCATGATCGTGAGCGAGTTCCGCCGCTTCCTCGAAGAGCGCGGCTTCATGGAAGTGGAGACGCCCATGATGCAGGCCGTGGCCGGTGGCGCCGCCGCCCGCCCCTTCGAGACCTACCACAACGCCCTGGACCTCAAGCTCTACATGCGCATCGCGCCCGAGCTGTACCTCAAGCGTCTGCTGGTGGGCGGTTTCGAAAAGGTCTTCGAGCTCAACCGCAACTTCCGTAACGAAGGCATCGACACCCGCCACAACCCGGAATTCACCTCCTGTGAATTCTACTGGGCCTACGCCAACTTCCACGACCTCATGGACCTGACCGAAGAGCTCTTCGCCCGTCTGGCCAACAAGGTCTGCGGCGGCACGGTCATCACCTACCAGGGCCAGGAGATCGACCTCACCCCCGGCAAGTGGACCCGCATGTCCTTCTATGAGTCGCTGACCAAGATCGGCGGCCACAGCCCCGAATTCTACAACGACTACAACAAGGTGCGCGACTACATCCGCAGCCGCGGCGAAAAGGCCACCGACAGCGAGAGCCTGCCCAAGCTGCACGCCAAGCTCTTCGATCTGGATGTGGAAGAGAAGCTGATCCAGCCCCACTTCATCTACCACTACCCCACCGAGATCTCGCCCCTGTCGCGCCGCAACAACGAGCACCCCGACCTGACGGACCGTTTCGAACTGTTCATCACCGGTCGTGAACTGGCCAACGCCTTCTCCGAGCTCAACGACCCCGTGGACCAGCGTCTGCGCTTCGAAGAGCAGGTGCGCGAGAAGGAGGCCGGCGACGACGAAGCCCACGCCATGGACGAGGACTTCCTGCGCGCCCTGGAATACGGCATGCCCCCGGCGGCCGGCGAAGGCATCGGTATCGACCGCCTCGTCATGCTGCTGACGGACTCCGCCTCCATCCGCGAAGTCATCCTCTTCCCGCTGCTGCGTCCGGAGTTCTAAACAAGCATGCGCATGCCCTTTGAGCTGTTTGTGGCGCTGAGATATCTGTTCTCGCGCCGCAAACAGACCTTCATCTACATCATCTCCATCATGTCCATCCTGGGCGTCGCCCTCGGCGTCGGCGCCCTGGTGGTGGTCCTGGGCGTCTACAACGGCCTGACCACCGACATGCGTGACAAGATCATCGGCGCCAATGCCCACGGCATCGTCATGTCTTACGTGCCTGCGGCCTTCCAGCAGCATCCCGACCTGGTGCGGCGCGTGGAGGCCGTGGAGCATGTGCGCGGCGCCACACCCTTCATCTATACGGAAGTCATGCTCTCCGCCGCCGGCGGCGTCAAAGGCCTGGTGCTGCGCGGCATCGATCCCGAAAGCGCGCCCAAGGTCCTGAGCATGCTGCGCGAGATCCGTCGCGGCTCCGTGGCCGATCTGAAGCGCGAGGGCACGCCGGGCATCGTCATCGGCGAGGAGCTGGCCAAGCGTCTGGGCATCGGCCTGGGCAGCCGCGTCAACCTGCTCTCCCCCTCCGGGGAAAAGGGCGCCACCGGCTATTCGCCGCGCATCCGCCCCTTCGAGGTGGTGGGCATCTTCAAGACCGGCATGTTCGAATACGATGCCACCCTGGCCTTCGTGGACCTCAAGGCCGCGCGCGACATCCTCGGCCTGCCCGACGGCTTCCTCACCGGCATCGAGATCATGGTGGACGACGTCTACAAGGCCGACGCCATCGCCCAGAGCGTGCAGGACACCCTGGGCTCCCCCTTCTATGTGCGCCACTGGATGGAGATGAACGCCAACCTTTTCGCGGCCCTCAAGCTGGAAAAGATCGGCATGTTCATCCTGCTGACCATGGTGGTGCTCATCGGTTCCTTCTCCATCGTGACCTCCCTGGTCATGCTGGTCATGGAGAAGACCCGCGACATCGCCATCCTCATGTCCATGGGCGCCACCCGTTCCATGATCCGCCGCATCTTCATGCTCCAGGGCACCATCATCGGTTTCGTGGGCACCCTGCTGGGTTACGGCATGGGCCTGAGCCTGGGCTGGGCGCTGAAGCGTTACCGCTTCATCAAGCTGCCCGAGAACGTCTACACCCTGGATCACCTGCCCATCATCATCACCTGGCAGGACGTGCTCATCATCGGGGCCAGCGCCATGCTGCTCTGTTTCCTGGCAACCCTGTACCCGGCGCGGCAGGCCGCACGCCTTGAGCCCGCGGAAGCCCTGCGCTACGAGTGATCATGGCCGAGCTCTACAAATTCGAACATGTGGGCAAGCGGTTCTCCGGCCCGGAGAACCTCGAGATATTCAAGGATATCAACCTTTCCGTGGAAGAAGGAGAGTCCCTGGCCATCGTGGGGACCTCCGGCTCCGGCAAGAGTACCCTCTTGCATCTTATGGGGGCTCTTGATACTCCAAGCAGTGGAAAAATCTTTTTTGACGGCCGGGACATGTCCGAGATGAGGCCTGACGAAAAGGCCCGCTTCCGCAACAGGACGCTGGGCTTCGTGTTTCAGTTCCATCATCTCCTGCCGGAATTCTCGGCCCTGGAAAACGTGGCCATGCCGGCCCTGATAGGCGGTGCCTGTCGTGCCGATGTGCTGCCCGATGCCCGTACCATGCTGGAACGCGTAGGTCTTGCCCACCGTGTGGAGAGCAAGGTCTCCACCCTGTCCGGCGGGGAGCGGCAGCGGGTAGCCATCGCTCGCGCCGTTTTGCTGCGCCCCCGGGTGCTGCTGGCTGACGAACCCACGGGCAACCTTGACGAAAATACTGGTGAGCAGGTCAGCACCCTGATGCGCGAACTGAATCGCGAACTGGGCATGACCCTCGTGATTGTCACCCACAACCGCGAGCTGGCCGCCACCATGAATCGTAGTCTGGAACTGAGAGCGGGGACTCTGTATGAAAAAACATTTGCGTAATTGGCTGGGCCTGTTCTGTTTCGCCCTGCTGGCCTGCCTGTGGGGAGCCGCCCCGCTGCAGGCTGCGGGAAACACGGTGCTGGTGTTGCCCTTCCAGGTCACTGCCGGCCCTGAGATGCCCAATGCGGCCCGGGATGTGCCGCAGATCATCGGTACGGAGATGCAGCAGCGCGGTCTGTCCGTCATCCCCATGGACAAGGCCCGCAGCCTGCTGTCCTCCCGCGGCGGCAGCATCGACATGGCCGCTGCCCGCGAGCTGGGCAAAAAAGCGGGAGCCGACCTGGTGCTGTTCGGCAGCTTCAAGCAGAACGGCGAAGGCTTTGCCCTGCAGTCCCTGCTGGTGCCGGTGAACGAAGGCCAGGCCAAGCCTGCCAACTTCGATCGCCCCTCCCTGCTGAGCCTCAATGAATGCGCCGCCGCCATGGCCGGTCAGGCTTCCGGCATGCTGGCCGGTGCCGCTGCCGCCGCCCCTGCTGCCAGCAGCGCTCCCCGCACCGAACCCAACGATCCCATCGGTCGCGCCGACTTCGTGCCCATGGGCACCGCCAAGGGTGCTCTGGCCGACGTGCAGGTGCGCGGCCTGCAGGTCATGGACCCCGAAGTGGTCCTCATGCGCCTCTCCATCCGCAAGGGCGATACCCCCTCCGCCAATGACATCAACGAAGAAGTCAAGCGCATCTGGGAACTGGGCTACTTCAGTGACGTCCAGGCCCACATGGAAGGCAACGTGCTGGTCTTCACCGTGGCGGAAAAGCCCCGCATCGAGAACATCATCGTGGAAGGTTCCCACGAGATCGATGCCGAGGACGTGATCGCCGCCATGGGCACCAAGTCCGGCAACGTGCTCAACGAACAGCTCATCGCCGACGACCTGCAGAAGATCAACGAACTCTACCGCAAGGAAGGCTACTACCTGGCCCGTTCCAGCTACCGTCTGGACAGCCGCTCCGGCGGCCGCGGCGCCGTGCTGGTCATCCAGGTGGAAGAAGGCAACAAGCTCTACATCAAGGAAGTCAAGATCGAGGGCCTGGAGCAGCTGGACAAGGGCGACATGGACAAGTACCTGGCCCTCAAGCCCCGCAACATCTTCTCCTGGTTCACGGGCACCGGCGTGCTCAAGGAAGAACACCTGGAGCGTGATACCAACGCCATCGCCGCCTACGGCCTGAACCAGGGTTTCGTGGACATCCAGGTGGCCGCTCCCGACGTGCAGTACAAGGAAGACGGCATCTATGTGACCTTCAAGGTCCATGAAGGCCCCCGCTACAAGATCCACGACATCAAGTTCGGCGGTGACATCATCGACGAAGAACAGGCCATGCTGGACGTGGTCGAGATGGACGAATGGAAGAAGGACAACGACTACTTCTCCATCACCGTCATGCAGGAAGACAGCAAGCGCCTGACCAACTTCTACACCGACCGCGGCTACGCCTTTGCCGAGGTGGACACCCGCGTCATGAAGGTGGAAGGCGACGAGCCCATGGTGGACGTGGGCTACATGGTCAACAAGAAGGAAAAGGTCTTCATCCGCCGCCTGATGGTCGACGGCAACACCAAGACCCGTGACAACGTCATCCTGCGCGAGATGCGCCTGGGCGACGGCGACCAGTACGAAGGCGAAAAGATGCGCCGTTCCGCCGAACGCCTGAACCGCCTGCGCTACTTCTCCGCCATCGACAGCGAACTGATCCCCACCGATCGTCCTGACGAAGTGGACCTCAAGATCAAGGTCAAGGAAGACAACACCGGCGCCCTCATGGGCGGTATCGGCTACTCCACCTATTATGACGTGGGCGTGACGGCCTCCATCATGGAGCGCAACCTCTTCGGCCGCGGCTATCAGGTGCAGCTGCAGGGCTTCTTCTCCTGGCGCCGTACGTCGGGCGTGTTCTCCTTCACCAACCCGCGCGTCTACGATACCGACCTGTCCTTCGGCAACGACATCTACTACATCTACGACTACTGGGACGACTTCACCAAGGAAACCATCGGTGACACCATCCGCTTTGGCTATCCCATCGGTGAATATACGTCCGTGGGTATCGGCTACCGCCTGGAGCGCTACGACCTCTATGACGTGGATGCCGATGCTTCGCCCTACATCTCCGACTACAAGGGCACCAACTGGACCAGCGCCATCTCCGCCCGCATCCTGCGCGATACCACCGACGACCGCGCCCGTCCCACCAAGGGCACCATCGCCCGTCTGTGGGCCGAATACGGCGGCGGCGGCCTGGGCGGTACCGACAACTTCATCAAGGCCGTGGCCGACTGGCAGGGCTTCTGGTCCATCAATCCCGAAAACACCTTCCACCTGCGCGCCCGCGTGGGCGGGGTGTTCCAGAACACCAGCAGCCGCGTGCCCGTGTTCGAACGCTTCTGGCTGGGCGGCATGGATACCGTGCGCGGTTACTCCTACTCCGACCTCTCGCCCCGCGACGACAAGTACGGCGGCGACCAGATCGGTGGTGACCGCATGGGCGTGCTGAACGTGGAATACATCTGGACCTTCCAGAAGGACATGGGCCTGGCCCTGGTGCCCTTCTTCGATGCCGGTTTCAACATCGACCACAAGACCATGGCCGACGACTTCAACGACAAGATCGTCTACTCCGCCGGTCTGGAACTGCGCTGGCGTTCGCCCATGGGCGACCTGCGCCTGGCCTATGGCTATCCCCTGTCCAAGGACTACGACGGCGAGCGTGAGCAGGGCCGTCTGGAATTCAGCATGGGCCAGTTCTTCTAGGCCGGGCTGATCTCCTTCGCGTCAAAAAAGCTCCCTTCGGGGAGCTTTTTTTATGTCGGAAAACAGACACTCCCTTGGAGAGGCCTACACGGAACGCTTGTAGCATCCTGAAAACACAAACTTTTTAATAAAAACATCTTCATGGCACGCAACCTGCAAAGGACAGGCTACGGCAAAGTTCCCCTCCCGGGAGCAGCCACTATCCAGCGAGTTCTGTGTCATGGCCAGGAAAAAAGTCACCCCCGCTCCCCGTCCCCAGTCCCCCGGCATGATGGCCCGTATCCTGCCTCCTCTGGGATTCATCCTGGCCTTTTCCCTCCTGGCGGCCTTCTGCCATACCATCAGCCATGGCGCCACACTGTCCCCCGCGCAGCGCTATGAAGCCGCCAAGGACGACATGGATGCCTTGCGCCAGGACAATAAACGCGGCATGCAGCGTGCCCCTTGGGAAGAAGTGGCCGCGTCCTTCCATGCCATCCATCAGAACGCCACCACCTGGGCCAACCGTCCTGCCGCCCTGTTCAAGGCCGCGGAATGCTACGAAGAGCTTTCCCGCCGCTCCTTCGCCATCTCCGACGCCCGCAAGGCCGCCGGGACTTTCGAGGAAGTGGCCCGGCAGCACGAGAGCAGCCGCCTGGCCGATGATGCCCTGCTGCGTGCCGCCCGTATCCGGGCCGACAGGCTCAAGGACACCCGGGGCGCGTTGAAGCTGCTGGATACGCTCTGCCGGGATTATCCGCGCGGCGACATGTACGCCGAAGCCCGCCGCCTGCGGCAGGAACTGGCCCCGGGCAAGGATGCCCCGCAGCCTTCCGTGCAGCCTGCCCGTCAGATATCCGACACCCCTCCGGCAGACGATGCCCGCCAGGCCCTGCAGCGTTATGAGAATGCCAAGAAGACCATGGAGCTCCTGCGTGCCGACAAGCGTCGTTCCTGCTGGCGCGAACCCTGGGAAAACCTGCAGGGCGATTTCATGCAGGTCTACCAGAGCCGTCCCAATGCCACGGTCAGCGCGGCGGCCCTGTTCCGTGCCGGAGTCAGCGCCCGTTCCCTGGCCGACTGTTCCCACCTTGCCGCCGACTACCGCACGGCCCGTACCCTGCTGCTGCGTGTGCCGGAAGAATTCCCCGGCAGCGCCCTGGCTGACGATGCCCTGCTGCAGGCGGCGCAGATCAGTGCCGAGGAACTGAAAGACCGCACCGAGGCCGTGCGCCTGCTGGCCCGTCTGGAAAAAGAATATCCCCGTGGCGACATGCGCCCCCAGGCCACGGCCATGCGGCAGCAGTTGGCCCCCGCCGCTGCGGACAGCCGTCTGGCGGATGCCTCCGCCGGCAAGGGCAAGGCCGTCCGGGTCAACAATGTGGTGGCCGGACAGCCGGGCCTTTCCGTGCAGCGCGTGTTCATCGACGCCGGGCACGGCGGACGTGATCCGGGCACCATCCACAATGACGTGATCGAGCGCAACATCACGCTGGACATCGCCCTGCGTCTGGGCCGCCTGCTGGAGGACAACGGCCTGGAGGTCATCTACAGCCGGCGCAAGGACGTGGCCGTGAGCCTGCGGGACCGCACCGGCAAAGCCAACCAGGCAGGCGCGGACCTGTTCGTCTCCATCCACGTCAACGCCCATGAGGACCGCGGCATCAACGGCTTCGAGACCTATTATCTGGACATCTCCCGCGATCCCCGGGCCGTGCGTGTGGCCAGCCAGGAAAACGCCCGCAACGACAGGAACCTGGGCGAGGTCCAGAAGATCCTGTCCGACGGCATGCTCACGGCCCGCCAGTACGAGAGCCGCCGGCTGGCCACCGACATCCAGAAGCAGTCCCTGGCCCGTCTGAAGCGCCGCGGCTATACCGTGCGCGACAACGGCACCCGGGCGGCCCCCTTCATCGTCCTGCTGGGTGCGCGCATGCCCTGCGTCCTGGTGGAAGTGGGCTACTGCTCCAATCCGCATGAGGCCCGCAACCTGCTCGACGCCCGCTACCGCATGATCCTGGCCGAAGGTCTGGCCGAGGGCATCCTGAGCTACAGCGACCGCGTGCGGCAGAACCGCACGGCCCAGAATTCCTTGACGCCCCCTGCCTCTGGTGCTATGTGATGAACGGTAAACAAGAGGTTTCCCTCTTGCTACCAGAAAACCTACACAATCACTGCCTGGCGGCATCCTCGATCCGCGGAGCATTCGATCAAAGGGAGTTTTTTCCATGCGCAAACTGATGTATCTGACCCTTGCGGTCTGCCTGATGATGGCGGGGGCCGTTGCCGCCAATGCCGCTGAACCTGCTGCCGCCAAGATCGGCGTCGTGGACATGCAGGCTGTCGCCACCCAGAGCGAACCTGCCCAGGCCGCCAAAAAGCAGATGGAAAGCAAGTACGGCAAAGAGCGTGCCGCTCTGGAAAAGCAGGGCGAAGCCCTGAAGAAGTCTGCCGAGGAACTGAAGGGCCCCAAGGCCTCTGATGAAAAGAAGCTGGCCTTCATCCGCAAGAAGCAGGAACTGGACCAGAAGACCCGCAACTTCCTGCGCAAGGTGGAACAGGACGAAGTGAAGCTGCGCCAGGATATGGTCACCATGGTCTTCAACGCCACCTACAACGTGGCCCAGAAGAAGGGCTTCAACTTCGTGGTGGACATCACCGCCGGTGGCGTCCTCTACGCCGACCAGACCATGGACCTGACCCAGGACGTGCTGGCCGAAGTCAACCGTCTCCACAAGGAAGACAAGGCCAAGGGCAGCAAGTAAGCGCCCCCACAGCCGGATCTCGAGCCCCCTGTCCGCAGGGGGCTTTTTTTTGCCCGCCTGCCGGCAGCAGGCCGCCTTGTCTTGCGCCAGGCATCGGGCTAAACTGCGCCATCATACCCATCAAAGGAGTTTTCCATGTCGGACGCTACGCCTATCACCATGGACATCCAGCGCATCCTCTCCATCCTGCCCCACCGCTATCCTTTCCTGCTGGTGGACCGCGTGCTGGAATGCGTGCCTGGCTCCCATATCAAGGCCTACAAGAACGTGACCATCAACGAGCCCTTCTTCCAGGGCCATTTCCCCGGTGCGCCCATCATGCCCGGCGTGCTCATCCTTGAAGCCCTGGCCCAGACCGGCGCCCTGCTGGCGGTCTCCGGCATGGAAGGCGACCTGTCGGACAAGCTCTTCTTCTTCACCGGCCTGGACGGCGTCAAATTCCGTCGCCAGGTGGTGCCCGGCGACCGCCTGGAACTGCACTGCGACAATATCCGCATGAAGCTCAAGCTCTGCAAGATGGACGCCCGCGCGTATGTGGACGGCAAACTGGCCGCCGAGGCCCAGATCACTGCCGCCATCGGCGACCGCCCCAAGGCCTAGCATGAAAGTCGCTCTGGTGCATTACTGGCTGGTCAACATGGCCGGCGGCGAAAAGGTGCTGGAGGCCCTGTGCCGTCTCTATCCGCAGGCGGACATCTTCACCCACGTGGTGGACAGGGAAAAGCTCCTGCCCGAATTCCGCCGGCACAAGATCAGCACCACCTTCATCAACAGCCTGCCCGCCAGCCGCAGGCTGTATAAAAAGTACCTGCCCCTCATGCCGCATGCCCTGGAGCAGCTGGACCTGACGGACTACGATCTGGTCATCTCCAGCGAGTCCGGGCCCGCCAAAGGGGTCATCACCCGGCCCGACTGCCTGCACGTCTGCTACTGCCACACGCCCATGCGCTATCTGTGGGACAACTGGCCGGCCTACATGCGGAGCACGGGACGGCTCTCCCGTCTGGCCATGCGCCTGCTGCTGCCCTCCCTGCGGCAGTGGGACTGCCTCAGCGCCCAGCGGGTGGACCACTTCGTGGCCAACTCCCGTCATGTGGCCCGGCGCATCCGCAAGTACTGGCGCCGCGAGGCCGCCGTGGTCCATCCGCCGGTGGACACCAACGCCTTCACGCCCCGCGCGGAACCGGGCGGGGAGCACTACCTCTGCTTCGGCCGTCTGGCCTCGTACAAGCGCGTTGATCTGGCCGTGGAGGTCTGCACCCGCCTTGGCCGTCCGCTGGTGGTGGCCGGTGACGGCGAGATGATGCAGCAGCTCAAGGCCAAGGCAGGCCCCAGCGTGCGCTTTGTGGGCCGCCAGGACGATGTCGCCGTGCGCGAGCTCATGGCCCGCAGCCGGGCCCTGCTCTTCCCCGGCGAGGAAGACTTCGGCATCATCCCGGTGGAAGCCATGTCGGCCGGGGTCCCCGTCATCGCTTACGGACGCGGTGGCGCCACCGAGACCGTGGTGGACGGCGAGACCGGTCTGCTCTTCAGCGAGCAGACCCCGGAGAGCCTGGCCGAGGCCCTGCAACGCTTTGAGCAGTGCGAAGGGGATTTCGATCCCGGACACCTGCACGCGCATGCGGAAAAGTTCTCTACCGAGAATTTCCTGACCGGCTTCCGCCATGAGGTGGAAGCGGCCATGGCCCGCATGTAAAGGACAAAACAGTCCGTAACGAAAAAAGGACAGCCTTCATGGCTGTCCTTTTTTCGTTTGTCTCGCGAGCCTTTTCGGGGCTGTCCTCGTTCCATACAGGCATAGGCGACGCGCTTGTATCCGGGCAAGGTACTGCCCAGCCCCGCTCTTTTGCAAAGAAGCGATGTTTCCGCTGCTCCGGCGGAGCACTATCTGCTTCCGGACTCGTGGCTCCTGCAGGCCCCGCTAGTATGCGCCGTAGCCGGTGAGCACCACGGGGAAGGTACGGGCCAGGATCCAGAGATCCATCCAGATGCACCAGTTGGTCACATAATAGCGGTCCAGGTTGACCCGTTCCTCGTAGGTCGTATTGTTCCGTCCGGAGACCTGCCACAGGCCCGTGATGCCCGGGCGCACCCGGCAGTAATCCGCGTAGACTTCGCCGTATTTGGCGATCTCGGCCTCCACGATGGGACGCGGCCCCACCAGGCTCATCTCGCCCCGCACCACATTGATCAGCTGGGGCAGTTCATCCAGGCTGCTCTTGCGCAGGAAGCGGCCCACGCGGGTGATACGGGGGTCATGCTTCAATTTGCGGTCCTTTTCCCACTCGTCGCGCAGATCGGGATTTTCCTCCAGATAGCGGGCCAGCACCTCGTCCGCATCCTGGCGCATGGTGCGGAACTTGAACACGTCAAAGGCCTTGCCGTCCTTGCCCAGACGACGCTGCCGGTAGAACACCGGCCCGCGGCTGTCCAGACGGATCAGCAGGCACAGCAGCAGGCCGGGCACAGCACACAGCACGACCACGGGCAGACAGAGCACGAGGTCCAGGGCTCTCTTGAGGCGCTGCCGCCAGCGACGGCGCAAATTCTGCATGAGCATAAAGCCCGTCATGGTCCCCAGGTCGCAGGCATGGAACCAGTGCTGCCGGACGCCGCTGCTCTGGGCGGGCACCACCAGGATCTTGACGAAATAGCGGCTGGCTTCATGAACGAAGCGGGCCGTATGGGCATCGGAAGGCTGCAGCATCAGGGCGATGGCCCCGGGATGGCGACGCTCCGCGTCCTTCAGCTGGCGTCTGGCTTCTTCCATGTCCGGGGGCAGCGTGAAGATGTCTACCGGCGAAAGGCCCAGCCAGGGGTGGCGTTTGAGATAATGCCACAGCTCACGGCCCGTATTGCTGCGATCAAGGATCACCAGAGGGGTCCCCCACCAGCGGAACTTGCCGAAATAGTGACGGCAGAAGCGCCGTGTCACCGGCAAAAGGAAGATGCTCAGCAGCCAGGCCCCCACGAGCACGATACGCGAATAGGCCACACTGGCCTTGCCCGCGAACAACAGGGCAAGGATGAGGCCGAAGGTCAGTGTGCTCAGCGCGCAGAGTTTGCGGCTTTCCACATAGGCAGGCAGCGAGATGACCCCGTAAAGGCCCAGGGCCAGCCCCATGAACGGCGCGAGCAGGAGCATGGAAAGCATCCAGTCATAGCTGGTGATGTTAAGATCGCCCCACAGGGCGCGCAGGCACAAAACAAAAAACGTACAGGCAAAAAGCGTCAGGAAGTCGCAACACACCAGCAGGATGACGCGGGGCGGCACCCCCAGACTCTGCAGCATGCGCTGAGCTAGACGGGAAAATTCCATCTTGATTCCGGTCTCCGGTAAGGAAGAAAAAAGGCGGGGACGGGCAGGAGAGCGGCTTTGTGACGCCTTCTCACTTGCGCCCGTGCGCGGCTTTTGCTAAAAAATTTTGTTGCCGCGCGATACGGCATCAGGTTATACCCGGCCCTCACATTTTACAAGGGAAGCACCATGAAAAAACTTTTTGTTTGCGCCCTGCTGTTCGGCCTGCTGGCCTCTGTGCCGGCCTTTGCCCAAAAGACCTACGTCAACGGCATTGACTCCAACTATCCGCCTTTTGCCTATGTCGATGAAAAGACCGGCCAGCCTGCCGGTTTTGACGTGGATGCCATGAACTGGATCGCCAAGACCATGGGCTTCAAGGTCGTCCACAAGCCTGTGGCCTGGGACGGTATCGTGCTGGCCCTTGCCAACAAGCAGATCGACATGATCGCTTCCGGCATGAGCATCACTGAAAAGCGCCGCAAGGTGGTGGACTTTTCCGATCCTTACTGGGAAGTCTCCCGCGTGTTCCTGGTGCCTGCCGACTCCAAGCTGACCCCTGCCGACATCCTGTCCAAGCCCATCAAGCTGGGCGTGCAGCGCGGCACCTCCGAAGCTGAAGCCATCAAGCAGGAACAGAAGGAAAAGGGCTATCCCTTTGAGCTGCGCTTCTATGAATCCTGTCCGCTGGCCGTGGAAGACCTGGTCAACGGCCGTATCGAAGCCGCCCTCATGGACTCCCTGCCCGCCGGTGACGCCATCGCCCGCGGCAAGGCCGTGAAGAAGGCCGGTGTGCACGGCGAACCCGACCAGTTCGGCGTGGCCATCCGCAAGGGCGACAAGGAACTGCGCGCCCTCATCGACGAAGGTTTCCGCAAGCTGCAGGCCGATCCCTACTGGAAGGAACTGCAGGCCAAGTACCTGAGCAAGTAATCTCTTACTGACTGATACAGCGGCCCGTGCCGCTTTTCCAAGGTGAACCGCCGCCCTTGTCGCGGCGGTTCGCCATGTCCATACAGCCCGTTTTTCTCATGTCCGATATCTTTCCCTTCAGCGCGATCCTGGATTTCCTGCGGGATATCCTCATGCAGGCCTGGCTCTGCCTGGCCGTCGTCCTGCGCCCCATCGTAGGCGATACCATCGTGGATGCCTTCCCCTTCATCATGGGAGGCACGCTGGTGACCGTGGGCTCGGTGGCCCTGGCGCTGGGCATGGGGCTGGTGCTGGGCGTCCCCATGGCCGTGCTGCAGGTGTACGGTAACGCCCTGGCCCGCCGTCTGGTGGGACTGTATGTCTGGTTTTTCCGCGGCGTCCCCATCCTGGTGCTGCTCTTCCTTTCCCAGGGGCTTTTCCTTTCCATGGGCTGGATCCTCGAGCCCTTCCTGCTCTCCTGCCTCGTCATGGGCTGCATCAGCACGGCCTATCAGTCCCAGATCTTCCGGGGCGCCATCGAGAGTCTGCCCCAGGGACAGCTCAAGGCCGCACGCGCCCTGGGCATGCGCGACCTGACCGCCATCACCTGCATCATCCTGCCGCAGGCCCTGCGCCTTTCCATCCCGGGCTGGGCCAACGAATTTTCCATCCTCCTCAAAGACTCCGCCGTCTGTTACCTGCTGGGCACCATGGAGATCATGGCCCGCGTCAATGCCGTGGCCCAGCGTACGCATGAACATCTGGCATTTTTCGCCCTGGCGGGGGTCATCTATTTCGTTTTGACGCTGATCGTGCTCAAGCTCTTGCGCCGCCTGGAAAACAAGGTCCAGATCCCCGGCTACTCCGCCGGCACGGTGGGCAGCATGGCCAAAAACACGCAGCATGGGGTAAAGAACGCATGAACGAAGTTGTCTTGCAGGTAAAAGGCATCAGCAAAAGCCTGGGCGGCAAGTCCATCCTGGACAATTGCTCCCTGAACATGAAACGCGGTGAGCTCAAGGTCCTCATCGGTCCTTCCGGTGCGGGCAAGAGCACGCTCTTGCAGTGCATCAACTGCCTCATCCCCCCGGACAAGGGCGAGATCATCCTTGAAGGCGAAAAGCTCGACTTTTCCAACAAGTCCAAGCTCTGCGCCTTCCGGGCCCAGGTGGGCATGATCTTCCAGGACTTCAACCTGTTCGACCACCTGACCGCCGAAGAGAACGTGGCCATCGCCCTACGCAAGGTGCGCGGCATGTCCGCCGCGGCCGCCCGTGAACGCGCCATGGACGAGCTGGCCCGCGTGGGCCTTGCCCGCCGTGCCCTGCTCTACCCCGCCCAGCTTTCCGGCGGCCAGAAGCAGCGCGTGGCCATGGCCCGCGCCCTGGCCATGGACCCCAAGGTCATCCTGCTGGACGAGCCTACCTCCGCCCTGGACCCGGAACTGGTGGGCGAAGTGCTCTCCGTCATCCGTGACCTTTCCAAGGGCGGCATGACCATGATCATGGCCACCCACCAGATGGACTTTGCCCGTGCCCTGGCCCACGAGATCCTGTTCATGGAGCGCGGTGTCATCATCGAACAGGGTGCGCCCGAGACCCTGCTGGCCGAAGGCAGCAATACCCGTACCCGCGACTTCTGCGCGCACCTGCTGGATATGGGAGCCTAGCGTGGTCATCGACATCCCCTTTTTCACCCAGGACGTCATCCCGGCCCTCAACCAGGGCCTGAAAGTGTCCATCGCCCTCATCGTCCCGGCCAGTATCCTGGGCTTCGTGGGCGGCGTGGCACTGGGATGTCTGCGGGCCTTCGGCGGCCCCTGGAGCAGCCGGCTGGGCAACTGGTACACCGCCATCATCCGCGGTGTGCCGCTGGCCGTGCAGCTGATGATGATCTATTATGCCCTGCCCAAGATGGGCATCTATTTCGAGCCCTACGGCGCCGCCCTGCTGAGCTTCATCCTTTGCAGCGCCGCCTATCATTCGGAGTATATCCGCGGGGCCCTGCTCTCCATCCGTCAGGGACAGATCAAGGCGGCCCAGGCCCTCGGCATGACCACCTTCCAGACCGTGTTCTGGATCGTCATCCCCCAGGCCGCCCGCCGTGCCCTGCCCGGCTGCGGCAACGAGATCATCTACCTTATCAAGTACAGTTCCCTTGCCATGCTCGTGACCTGTAACGAGCTCATGAGCGAAGCCAAGGTGCTGGCCTCGGACACCTTCCGCAATACGGAAGTTTTCCTGGCCGTGGGCCTCTACTACCTCATCCTGGTCTCCCTGGCCACCTGGTGCCTGCGCTGGCTGGAAAAGCGCTACAGCATCCCCGGCTTCGGCAACCGCTAGTTTCCTTTTTCATGAGGGGAGGGGAACCCCCTC
>ERZ773136.1260-NODE-1260-length-25455-cov-2.707559_pt1 | contig 25455 bp, 20 predicted proteins | sample MGYA00580855_ERZ773136 | MGnify/ENA primary metagenome ERZ773136 (study PRJEB29015, sample SAMEA2737860) | human gut metagenome | biome: human gut; feature: human-associated habitat; material: faeces | place: China | collected 2012 ... | reverse complement strand
CTGCCTCCTGATAAACCTTCAGTTGATTCGCATAAGAATGATTTTGTTCTTCTAGCACAGCAGTCTTATACTTTTCATTTCCAGTTTTTAAAAGAGAGTCATACATATAAAAGACGATGGCATTGATTAAAAATAGAATAGATGATTCTAAAAGATAATTATAATCCCTGTTTTGCATCGTTTGCGCTGCAATAACAATACTTCCAATTGGGATTGTCAGTATTAATAGAAGCTGTTTCCGTCTTAGTTCTGGGTAAATTTCTTTTTTATCAACACAATATTCGTAAATTCTCTCTGCCAAGAAGATTAAAAAAGATGTTGCAATTCCAGATGAAATAATAATATTTTTATCATCCATAATATATTCGATTGACACCAAAAAAGCATCTATGCATAAGCTGACTGCATAAGAAATAAAGACGGCAATTACCTTTTTTAAAAAGGATCCACGATATAAAAACGTCAATAAAAAGTAGGGAACGACATTTGTAAGCATATTGATAAACGTACTGGGATAAATCAGGTTTCCAACACTGTTTACTATAAAATAGCCAAAAAACAATGCTAAAGTAACACCATTTTTCACTTTCCCTTGTCCCCGAAAATATGCATTTGAAAATAAATACATGGCATAAATTCGAAAGAGATTTGATATGACATAGCTTAATGTTTCAAAATGATCCGTCATTAACTAAAGAACTCCTCTCCCGCCTGAATGCTGTCCTGCATCAATAATTTTCTAACGTTCCTTTGATTCGATTTGCTAATAGATATTACCTCATTATTGACCATCACAACATTATCATAATTATATTTTTTTATATAGAACTTATTTATCACAAATGATTTATGAACGCATATAAATTGAAATGGTAGTTTGTTGACGGCATCTGAAAGTTTCCCGTAGTAAGAAAACATATTATCTTTTGTTTGGATGATAACCTTTTTATCATCGCTTTGCAGATAAATGATCTGATCATAAGGAATTTTTAGATGTTGTCTATCTGCAACAAAATCAAACATTTTCTTTGTATTTGTATATAACCTGAGATATGTTTCAAGTGCTTTAAATATTTTAGAATCAGATATGGGTTTAGCAATAAAGCTCATTGGGCGAATATCAAATAGTTCTCTATCACGAGTATCAAGAGATGTGATATACACAATCTGCATAATATTATTATTTAATTTTTCTCGAATTAAGTGCCCAACTTCAACACCATCAATAGATTTCATTTGAATATCAAGAAATATCAATTCAAAATCATGTTCAGATGTCAAAAAATGATAGAACGATTCTCCGCTGTAAAAAAGTTCTATATCAAGTTCAATAGCTGTAGTCTCTCGATATGCAATTAAACTTTGTTCTATCTTGGAACATAATTTTTCATCATCATCCACAATAGCAATCCGAATCATTTTGTATCTGCCCCTCTTTCTTTTTACAAATCATACCACAAAATCAACCAAAAATCAAGCTGTATAAACAAATTCCAGCATGGTATAATATTTAAAAAGAAAAGGACAAGCTTTCGTCAATTCCGCCCATTTACGTCACGTTTTTCGGGACAAGATCATGCGGTTTTTGCTATTATTATACCACATTCTGAGGAAATGTAAAGAGGTTTTCCAAATTTTTTTGTGAACAGGGCAACGAAAAGCTGTTTTTCACGTTAGAATCGGACGGTTTCGCCGTCTGAAAAATTGTCAGGAGGTTTTGCTTTATGGCTCGAAAAGGAAGTAATATTTACAAACGCAAAGATGGACGCTACGAAGGTCGTGTACCAATTGGTTATAAAGAAGACGGAAAACTGAAGTACAAATCTGTCTATGACCGCACACTATCTGGTGTGAAAGAAAAAATGACACAGTTCTACACTGTTCGTCAAGAGCGGACAGTTTCCAACTTAAAACTTACGGTTCGGGATGCGGCAGAACAATGGCTTGCAGCGGCAAAGCTGCGTGTGAAGCCGGCAAGCTATGCGAATTACGCAAATATCGTTGCAAAGCACATTCTGCCGACACTGGGCGGCGAATATTTTTCCAGCCTGACCACGCAAAAATTAAACAGCTTTATTCAAAGCAAGATGCAATTCGGTCGACTGAATGGACAAGGGGGATTGTCAGCAAAGACAGTACGGGATATGATGCGTGTGTATCGCAGTATCGAGCAGTATGCAGTGCAGGAATACAACGTAAAATCTACAAATTTCACTATGCCCAAGGCGGAGAAGAAACAATTGGATGTGCTGAATGCGGCAGAGCGAAGACAGCTGGAACAATATCTTTTGCACAACCTTACCAGAACAAACTTAGGGATTCTGCTGTGTCTGTTCACAGGTTTGCGTGTGGGAGAACTATGCGGCCTGACTTGGGGCGATATTGATTTTGAAAATGGAACACTTTCAGTGAAACGGACGGTTCAGAGAATCAACAAACGGGGCAGTTCCGAGGTGATCATTGGCTCTCCGAAAAGTAAGACTTCTGTTCGTATCGTACCAATTCCAAAATTTTTACTAGACTTATTATCGCAGCAAAAAAAAGACAGCAAGCTATTTTTGCTTTCTGGTACGGCAAAGCCTGTGGAACCGAGAACAATTCAGTATCGCTTTAAGGCGGTTTTGAAGGCTTGTCAGCTGCGGAATGTACCGTTTCATTTGCTTCGGCATACCTATGCCACGGTTTGTATTGCAAACGGTTTCGATCCAAAGACACTCAGTGAACTGCTGGGGCACGCGGACGCCAGCATTACTTTGAACCGTTATGTGCATTCTTCCATGCAGATGAAGCGGAGTTATGTAAGCAGACTTTGTTTGTCAGCATAAATTTATTTGCCGTCAGATTCTTGTCAGTATTTGTTTTGAAAGCAACGTGGTTTCTATGTATTTTCTTGTTTTGCCCATGTATGGGCGGAATTGACGAAAAAATAAGGCGTACTGAAATCAAAAACAGTACGCCTCATATATTTTCCTCTTTGCTATAAAACTATCTTCTATTTTCTACTTCACATTCCCATGGCATCATGACACGGGGCATATGGCACTTAATAAGACTGCTCCTGTGTTTGCGTGCGTTCTTCCTTCATGCCAAGTGCCTGTTTTTTCTCCTGCATCATTCGGCGAAGCTTTTTATCCACGGATATTCTGCCGGATTGAAATTTCTGATTGTAGTCCTCAGAAAGACACCTACTGAGATTTACAAACAAGCTGAAAATCGTATTTGTCAACATTTCGGACTGATACTGTTCCATATTATCAAGTATATTTTGCGCATATCCGTTGCCCCGTTCAGCAGAAAATGTGAGAAATTGCAACGCTTTTTCCCGATTCTGCGGAACTTCTTCACAGCCAAATAAATAGATTTTTCCCAACCAGTAACTTGCCCACGTATTCATATTCGAACACTTTTCAAAATACGAAACGGCACACTGCACATCACGCTTTTCCTCTGTCAGATATAACTTGCCTAGCGCGTAAAAAGCATACTCGTTCTCATCCGCCGCAATCAGATATTTTTCCGCTTTATCCAGATTCTGTGTAGTTATTTTGCCGTCCAGATAGAGTTTTCCAAGCTTGTAACAAGACAGCGTATCACCGCTGTCCGCACATTCCGTCAGCACGAAAATACCCTTGTCAACGTCCTGTTCCAAAAACTCGCCGCTGATATATTCCAGTGCAATAATTCGTTTCGCATAAACATTTCCGTGTGCTGCAGACTGCTGAAAATATGTAATTGCTTTCGGCATGTCCACATCTGTTCCCAAACCTTTCATATACATCCTACCAATCTGATACTGCAAAAGTGGCTTGATCTTTTTCGATTTCGGTTCAATCAATAAAAATCCCTGCAACGCTTCCTGATAAAGTGCAACCGATTTTTCCACATCCTTTTTGCCCAGCTTTTCAGACGCATACAGCTTTCCCAATTCAAACATAGCAAGTGCATTTCCGGACTCCGTTTCCGACAACAAAACCCACTCCGCTTTTTGAAAATCTTCCATCTTTGACTGTTTGTCATAAATGATTTTGCAAGCCGTTTTGTAGTTGTCGCTCCACTTTAGATGATATTGATTTTCTGAATCAGTAGGTTCCTCATCAATTTGCGGCAGAATCTCCATTTCCACAAAATGCTCTGGTAGTTCTGGTTCTACAACTGACATTTCTTCAGCAGGGAATTGCATCTGCAAAACTTGCTGAATAATCATGTTCCGCACAGGCTGAAAGACCTTGTTCTCCCATAGCAGAGGGAATTCCTTTTCCTTCTGCGTATAGGTTTTGTACTTCTGCCGTTCAAGTTCACACCACTTCTCGTACAGTTCAGATATATTTTTCTCCTGCGACAGAATTCTGAAAATCTCATCCACCGTTTTCTTGACTTCCGGCTTGAGATAACCGTAAACTTTTTTGCCTTTTGTGTTATCAAGTTGATTTTTCAAAGTAAGGATAAGATTTTCAAGGTTTGCATTATGAAAATGATTCTCCGCAATCTGCTTCACCAACTGTTCGACATACTTTTTAGACTCCATTTTCAATTCATCACGCCGAAGCGTCTGCTCCTGATAGATCGACTGCAATTCATCATGAAAAATATCATTTGCAAATACAGAACGTATTTTATCAATGCCTTGCTTCGTCAAAAATCCCTGCTTCGGATTTGTGGAATAAACAATCAGATGTATATGCGGATGATGCGTGGTATCGTGAAATGCGCCGTACCATTTCAGATTGCACAGCGGAATTTTTGTCTGCTCTGCAATGTCAGCAATATGCCGCATGACAAGCTCACGCCATCTGTCAGAGTTGTCATAACCCAGCCGAATCGCATCTTCACGGCGTAATGAGACAACGTGCGACCACACATTTCCGGGATGATTCGCAACTTCCTCTGCAATCTGATCAAGCACAATCGGCTCATTGCTTTCATTAAAAAGTCCATGTTCGCCACGCTTTTCCACGCCGGGTCGCATCGCCATGTAGCCGACAAAATTCTGACGGTTGCCAATCACATCCGCATTGCGCTCAATAATTATGCTAATCAGTTCAGACGCATTTTCAGCTGTAGGATTATTTTTGTAATCCTCAAATTCCAAATATTTTTTTGATTCTGGAAAATCATTGAGCAGTTCATTCAGTAGCTTTTTCTGATTCTCCGTAGAATATTTTTTACTCTGCTCACGAACTTCAACCGACTCACGAGTCGCAATATATTTCGTATAATTCTTCCGTTGAGATTTTGTTTTTGCAGTACCACTTTTCAGATATCGGCTTGTAACAATTAATAACGACATTAGTCACCGCTCCTTTGATAGCGAACCGCTTTTTCAAAATTGATAATGCCATTGATGCGTTTCACTTCATCCACACACATGATACGAAGCTTTTTCAAAGTTTCGTCATCAATTTCATTGATTGCCGCAAGCATATGTGTTAGTGCACCAACTTCCACTGCCAACTTAAAAAGAGCACGGGAAAGTTTTTGCTCGCTGCCCTTCACAATACCCTCTGTAATCACAGCAAGCTGCGGAGCAATAAACTCTGTAGCAGTACTTTCTTTGTTCAGAAGATAACCACAGTAAAACCGAATTGCCTTTTCCATAAACTCCGTTTTGGAACGACAGTTGTCGGTCTCATACAGCATATTCACCTTTTCCATCGTGTCTGAAAAAATGTACAGAGGAAACTTAAGCTTTTCTGATGCGACATTATCAAAAAGTGCTGAATCTTCGGCACTTTTTCTCTTTTTTTGCAAATCTGACTCCATGATTTTTGAAATTCTCCGTTTCTGACTCCATTCCTACAAGATTGTATAACTCTCGCAGAATCGGCGAGCTTTGCTCGTCCGATGTGATTGTTTTGGCGGCTTGACGCCAAAACTTTAACCTGCAATAAAATAAATGACCCACAAACCCACCCGAAATCATCTGATTTCTACCATTCTCAAACTCTGCGATAAATGCCCCAAATTCGCTCCGACTACATTTAGGGTAAACTTATTCCACCGACCGCCGAATCTCGTCACACGGTGGCACACGGTGCGAACTGCGGCGAATTACTGCTCCGACTGATTTTCACTTTCCACAGGAGCAGTCAGTTTTGTCCTGCGGGACGGCTTTTTTGATGCGGTCAACTCAATAAACTCATGCACATTGGAGGGGACATATTTCTGATAAAGCTGCTCTGCAAACTTTTCAAGTTCCTCCGACAGCTTCATATTTTTCTGCCCCAGATACATCTCCAGCGCAGACAATTTTTCAGAATCAACGCTTACTGTGACTGATTTTTTCATAAGCTCAGACCTCCAATTTTCATTTCAAAATCTTCTTCCAAGTCCTCCTCAAGCTGCTGCTCCGGCTGCATTGTCAGCGCAGAATACAGGCTCTGACCCCTGCCGGAAATCACACCGTAAGATGTCACGGCACTGCCTGTTTGCTTCATAATCTGACTGCCAAAATCATAAAAATCTCCACTTTTCAGAAGAGAAATATCAAAATTGGTAGGCAGATTTTTCGCCAGATACGCCCGACCAAACGCACTGCAATCCCGAACAGACCGATCCCATTCATACTCAGGCAAATGCTCCATACACGCCAGCGCATCTGGAATCTCACGAATCCGTTCGCTGTCCATAACCGCTTTCAGCTTCACAAAATCATTGTGAGAAAGTTCCGACATCCGTTCTGCCAAGGCATTCAGTATGCCGATCTGATGCATATTTTTCAGACTGTCTGACGTAATCCACGGCAGTGATGACTGCAATTCACAGCAAGTCTGATCATAAACTTCAAGCAATGTTTCCGCATTACAGGGCAGGGAAATCCACTGTGCCTGCGCTGTTTTCTGCGCATCCGGCGCAATCAGCAGACGAAAAAAACATTGCTCTGGTTCTCCAAATTCAAAATGAATGTCGGGCGGTTCGTAACCCGATGTCACACAATAATATCCATCCACAAACACACCGTCCTCACGTTCCTGCATGAGCTGACCGACTTTTTCACAGTCAAGCAATTCCAGAATCTCATCGGAACAGCTCTCCAATTCCGGCAGCAATTCGTTTCCAATGACCGTTTCGCCCAGTTCACGACAGTCCTCACAGGGATAAACCATTACAGAATCCAACCCGTAGGTCATCAAAAGCATGTCCTCAAAATCGCTTTCCGGATAAGTTTGCAGCAGACTTTTCATCGCTGCCATCTCTGTATCATCCAGATTTTCCAATCGCTCAACGAACAGATTCAGCCTAAAAATATCCGCCGTAAACTCCTTTTCACACAGCTCCGACGACAGATTCATGTTCCGAAAATCATAAATCTGAAACGTGACAGCTCTGGTTTCCGGTGGAATTTGTAGCTTGTCCAGTGCATCCTGCATTTCAAAAACGGTCATCGGGAACTCTGCCGATAACGCATACCCATCATTTTTCAAGTGTACTCTCATTTTCCTTTTCCTCCACATAACTGATGTACGGAATCTGTAACCAGTGCGTCCAAGACCGTCCGGCAAGCTTCGTTCTGGTCACGCCCCGCGTCGTATTCATCGCTTCGACGACTTCGCCGTTTCCGATATAGATTCCAATATGTCCCTGATGCCATACCGCAAGTCCAGGGACTTCCGGTATGGTATCAATCGTGCCTTTGACAGTCGCCGCTTCAAACATACCATTTGCAGTCACGTCCATCATACCGTTGGAACCTACTACAATTTCACCACTGACAGAGTCATACCAACCATAACCTTTAATCAAACCCACACAATCCGAAGTGCGTTTCCCCATCCAATTGGAACGAATAAAATCCATATAACTGGTAACCTGACCGCCGAACACAGACGCTCTGTCCTGCAGCAATGATTCCGTCAGCACGTTTCCGTAAGTGCCGTAGACATAACCCCATCCGTTTTCATGTGCCTGAATTGCCCACTGCACCAAGTCCAAATTGTTTTTCACAGCAGGGTCATATTCCTCAAACTGAATGTCATTGCTAAAACTCTTTTCCTCGCCGTACTGAATCCAAGGAATTTCAAACCAAGCCGTCCAGTTCCCTTCCGAAACAGATTCCTTCACCACACCTTCCGCAATGGATTTGGCGTACACAACATAGCTATCACCGACAAAAATGCCGATGATATTGTCGCAGATTACCACCGTTCCGACCGTTTTGGGAAGCGTGTCCATACTGCCTTTTACAGATGCAGATTGATACAGTTCCTGCACCGTTTCACTGTACCCCTCTACTGTAATCTCTCGGCTTTCTGCGTCATACCACAGATACGACCGCAGCAGATTGTAATTGTCAACAGCCCTGCGGCTCCGCCACTTGTCACATTCTTCTGTAATCTCATCGGGATATTGCTCCTGCAAAGATTGATATAAATCTGCATACAGCACATTCCCATCGCTGTGAGGAACATATCCCCACTGGGTTTCATAGGCATTTTCTGCCCAGCGTGCCAGATCAATGTTGTTCTTCACATCCAAATTTAAGAACCAATTTTCATCAATGCTGACATTAGAAATTACAGCATAGGAACGCATAAATTCCGTATAATCAATGCTCAGTCCGTACTTCTGATTTAAGCTGTCAATCAGCTTTTTATCATCGCTTTCCTTGAAACAATCGGCGTATTCTGCAAAAAAATTCTCACCCTTTTGAACACTGTCAAAATAGGTGAGATAGAGCATCTGTGCTTTCACGATTTGATTTTTTAGGTTCAGTTTCGTCAGCGCATCCGCAATAGCTGTTCCGTCCGATTCTATCTGAGAAAGCTGCGACTGCTGCTGGGCAGAGAGATTCTGCACGTAGTCAGAATAATCGATGCTCTGGGTTTCCGCAGATGACAACTGATTTTCCATTGCCAGCAGAAGCATGACAGGCAGTAACACAATGGCGATTGCAATACCGATAATCGTGCCAACCACTTTCCATGTCCGCTTATCCGTGGCAAGGTAGACAGCAATTTTTTTGGTAGCAGCAGCGACTGTGACGCTCATCTTCCCCCCGCCTTTCCAAACAGCTTTTCCTTGTAAACCGGCGCATGTACCTGAAGCAAATACCGCTCATTTCCGCAGCGATACAAACAAGAACCACGTTCCGGATATTTGATCAATGAAAACTCCGACATTTCCAATTGCAAAGTATCCGTATACGCCTTTGGCTCGATGTTTCCAGCATTGAACAAGAACTGATGGGTTGGAATCGCAAACAGCGGTTTGGTCAACTCCCGTACCTCCGGAATCAAAAAATCATCCACATTCTGACTTGCGATCACCATCGCCGACTCCTTTTTGCGCACACGCTTCATGGCATTGCGGATGTACTCGATGGCTGTTAAATTTGTGAGGAACAAATACAATTCGTCAATTGCTGCAACGGTATTTCCAACCCCCAAAAGCTGATTGCTCATATAGCTGAGAATGTTAAACAACAGCGTATCTTTCAGCCGTTTGTTAGTATCCATCAAACCTTTCACACCGAAGCACAGAAACTGCGAATCCTTAATGTTCGTATGCCCATTAAAGTATTTCGACTCCGCACCTTTACACATAGAGTGCAGTCCCAGGCAAATATTCTGCAAAGTTTCCTCTGTGTATAAGTGCTTTTTCTCATGATCAAAGATCATAAACTCTTTTTCAATGAGATCATATAAATCCTGCATCACCGGATAATCCGCTGGTTTCAGCTTGTTAAAATCCGTCAGATCGTCAATGTCAAACCGCGCATACAGCTTCATCAGCATAATTTCAATGGTGTCGATCTCACTGTCGGAAAAGCCCTTGTAAGCTCGGAAAAAGTCCTTGAGATAAGAGATATGCTGACTAAGCCTTGTCACTTTCCGGAACGGCTCCGGTGAAGTTTCATCACGCTCTGCTTCGCCAAAACTTTTTGGTTCCAGTGGGTTGATCATATATTCTCCCGACATGAAATCCAGATAAGTGCCGCCAAGATTGTTCGTCAGATCAGCATATTCCTGTTCTGCATCCAGAATAATCACACTTTTCCCGGATTCACGCAGATTTGTCAACAACAGTTTCATAAGATAAGATTTCCCCTGACCGCTGTTGCCCAGAATCAGCACGTTTGCGTTGGTTTTATCATCACTGCGCTTGTCAAAATCCACCAGAATGTTCGTGCCAAACTTATCCCGACCGATATAAAAACCTTTTTCATCCGTTTTGCCGGAATAATTCAGCGGATAGAGATTTGCCACAGAACTCGCCGGAAGCACACGTTCATACAGACTTCCAAACGCATTGTATCCAAAGGGCAAAGCCGAAATCATGCCCTCTTTTTGACGCAGAATCAACCTGTCTACTGTAATTTTGGAACGTGTCAATTCCATTAAAATATCCGATTGCAATTCTTTCAGCTTGTCCTCAGAATTCGCCTTTAATTCGATAAAGACAGCACAGTGCAGCAGCGGTTCTTTATTTCGTCTCAGGTCAGCAATCAACTGCACTACATCCTGCAAATTACTCTCCGCTGTCAGGGATTTCGTCACGTCGTTGGTGGTGGACATCAGTTTGTTCCGTCGCGTGGCGTGCTGAATGATCTGCCGCTGCTCCGCACTGTCCACAAGGCGATTGTAAATGCGCAGAGTCACAGAATTCCTGTCTGCAAGGTGTGCCAGAATCGCTTGTTCTTCGGTTGTGGTTGGCCATTCCCGCACTGCCCACACACATTTGTAGCTGTTTCCACAAATAAAATGATCTGTGAAAAATCTAACTGTACTGGGCACAATACGGTCAAAAAATTCCTGAATCCGGATTTCTTCCGCCTGTTCTGGCGTGAGCATTTTCTTCTTTTTCTGAAACATTTTCAATTTCAATACCTCCGTTTTTACGCTGTCTCTAAGTAATTTTCTCCCTCAATATCGGAAATTTCCTCTCCGTGCATGGACGCTTCCAAATAAATCGCCAGCATCCGCTTGACGTCAGATTTTCCCATGCGCCGCACGTCAAATCCATGCTCCGAAATTACTTTGGCTGTGCGGTTGATCTGCTGAAATATCTGTTCCTCCTTCTTGTCCCTAAAACGAATGCAAAACAGAAACTGCCTTGCCGTAGACATCTCAACCTGAATATCGTCCAGAAATGCCGCATCCTGTTTCAACAGCTTTCTCACATTTGGATTTCCCTCAGATTTCAAGCGGTTCTTGATATGCACCTTGTTCCCGTCAAAACATTCACAACTGTCAAGACAAATGATTTCCAGTTCCGGAATCATGCTGAGCAACATCATCAGATGGTAGATTTTCACATCAATATTCTCAGCCGACAGCACAGAAATATTGGTGGGCTGCACACTGAAAAAAGCAAGTTCAGCCTTGTCCGTCTGCAAACTGTATTTACCGAATGTCCGCAGTCCAAACAGGTTCTGCGTTGATTTTTTATTCTTCATAATCATCCTCACTTCCAATAAAATAACTGCTGTGCGGTCACGAAAAACCGAAACGCACAGACCATGTAATCGATTACCGTCGTTTCCTCCAATCGAATGCTCAGAAATGCAAACACTGCCGTAATGGCAAAGGGCAGAAACGTCCATAGCTGCGTTAAAATTACTACTGACAGAATCAGTCCGAGACAAATCATCAGAAAGTCCCGAATACTCCAGAGCCACAGTCTGGAGGTCGCTTTCAAGTTTTGCGGATAAATATATGTTTTCATAATGCACCCCCTATGCCAATTTTCTTGCCACAAATTTTCCTGCATGAATCGCAGAATTTACCGTATGGGTTACGCTCATCATGTTGACTCTCACAGAAGTATCCAACCCAAACTGCTGCGCAATTCTTGGCACTTCATTTGCTGCCAGCATGATGCCAAGTCCCAGCAGCATATTGGTCTGCCATGTCAGCAGCCCTAAGAACATCAGGCTTGTCTGCAAAAATGCCGTCAGACATAGGGCAAAGATCTGCTTACACCAGCCGTTGAAACCGTCGGAAAATCCTCTTGGAAGGGAGAACATATACAGACTTCCCACCGCAATCTGGCACAGCAAAATACCGCCCCGCTTGATGTTGGCAAAGAATAGCTTTACCACACAGTAGGCCAGCGCAATCATGGTCAGCAGTCCTAATAACCCTGAATATCCGCCCATATTTTTTAGCACCACTTCTGCCGTTGTGCCTAAATCTCCGCGAGTTGCACCGATAAATGAACCGATTAGATCTCCTGAAAATGTAGTTTGCAGCGTGATGCAAAACTTGTACATCTCCACTGGAACTTTCGTGAACAAGCTGACCGCCATAAAGCCTTTCAACACGTTCAGACAGGTACTCTGAATGTTTGCACGTCCGGTCTGATATTCGATTGCTGTATCAAATACTGCAACTACCAGCCCTGCGGCAAACAGCGTCCAACCAAACAGGGAAAACAGCTGCAAAAAAGCGCTCACCCAGGACTGGCTGAAAATATCCGCACCCATGCCATTCATCATACCAAAAAACTCAGCAACTGCGCCGTATATGGTGTTGAACAGCCACTCCAGCATCACGTCCCAGACGGCTTCAGAAATGGCAGTCCCTACATCGGAAAACTTATCGCCCACCCACGACAGTGCATCGCCGATCCAATCAAACATCGCCCACACTCCATTCTCTTAGTTTTTCTTCCGCCGATAACAGCCGCTTCATGTTCGCATACTGCCGGTTGGAACGGCAATAAAAACAGCGGCATTTCCGTTTGGTTTTCAGAAAATACCGCTTTGTAATACGATAACAGCTGCACATTTTTTCTGTATGCATTTCAACACTCCTTTAATTGATATAACGTAGAACTGCGTCCGCCGCTTGTTCGCCAGCGCTTTTCACGAGTAATGAGTCCCGCAGTTTCCAGATCATTTAATGCACGAAACACCGTGGATTTCGACAAATGCAGATCTTCTGCAATCGTCCTGACGGACGGGTAGCACTCCCTGTTTTTGTTTGCACGATTGGACAGATACATGTACACCGCAACTGCCCTGTGAGGCAGTCCATACTCATAAATTTCTCTTGCAAATTTCAGGTTTTACACACCTCCTGTCCTCGGAATTTTTCTTCGTTTTGGCGTTTCTTCTTCCAATTCTTCATCTTCTTCCGAAACTGTTTTTTTCATCTGCGGATACTGGATCTCCACTTCACGCATCAGTGCTTCCTTGCTCATGTAGGTGACAGTTCTTGCACCCCTGTCCTCCAAAATATACGGTTCTTCAAAGTAGATGCCCCACTTAAAGTACAGCTTCAGCGGCGAAATCATGGGATGCGTTCCCGTTTTCATGACAATAAACTGTCCCTTTGGCATAGATTTCAGCTCATCCACTGTGAGAAGCGGTCTGCCGATCATCTGGAGCGATTGGGATTTTTCTTTACCATGAGATACACTGCCTGACAAAACTGTCTGCTCTCCCAGCGCTTTCGATAACACTTCTGCACTCTGACTGTTTGGCGCAAATCCACCGAAAATGGTTAGCTGTGTGTTATCCGTGATGATTTCCTGCCCCTCTTTGCCGTAGTTTTTGTTCAGCTGCGCAAAGGACTGAATAATCGCTACAATGCTGATTCTTCTGGAACGGCTTGCGGAAAACATGGCTTCTGCGCCCTCGATTTTTGGAAAAGTGCCGAATTCATCACAATAAAACATTACCCTGTTCGGCAGGCGGCCGCCGTTCTCATCGGCAATCACAAGAATTTCTCTGTATAGCTGCTGAATAATCAGCGATACCATGAAATATTTGCTGACATCTTCCTCTGGAAGCACGATAAAGATTGCCGACTTTTCCTTGCAGAATTTTTCCGCATCCAATGCAGTACCAAAACACAGAATCTGCTCCATTTCCGAGTCGATAAAGCTGTTCAGACGGGACAGGGCTGTACTCATGACCGACAACATCGCCTGATCTGCAGAGTGCAATGCGGAACCTGCAAGCCACTTCGCCTTATGCTCATCCGGCAGCCGTTCCATCAAAGCCTTGAAGCCGCTTTTGGGTGCAGTTTTTTTGACGGATTGCTTTTCCCGCACAGGTTCCAGCAAGTCCTGAATCATCTTGAAAACCGACACAATGTGGCGTTCGTTTTTCTCACCGAACTCGGCAAGAAGCAGAATTAATGAAGCAAGCAGCCCCTCCGCTGCGTCGTAGAAAAAGGCGTTTGCACCATAAGCTGCTGCGTCCCCTCCGCCGATACTGATAATGGTTTTCGCCGTGATTTTGGCGTACTTTTCGGCTTTTGCCTTTGCGGAAAGGTTGTGCTTATCGGACAAATAGATGTCCATATACTTGTTCACCAGATGCAGGATATTGTTTTCATCGGAGCGTGTGGGATTGCGTAAATCCAACACAGAAACATTGTAGTCGTAATACTTTTTCGCTATGCTGCCGTAATTTCGGAATACATCGCCCTTCGTGTCAGTTTGCAAAAAAGACATACCACTGGCGCAAGCAAATTCAATATTGGGATACAAGAAAAAAGCAGTCTTTCCCACGCCGGCAGCGCCAATCATAAGGGTATGCACATCGCCCTCGTCAACAAGAGCAATCGTCTGTTTTCCATGAGATTTACAGCCGACTACCGTTCCCTGAACTGTTGGCAGATATCTGCCTTTTCGCCAGTTTTCCACATCAAATGGGACTTGGGTATAGGTCTTTTTTACCTCTGCTTTTGTGGCAAAACGAGCAGTACCATGCTGACCATCGCCGATTTTCTTGGATTTGATTCCGTTCAGCGAATAGTTATTGGAACAGTATGCCAGTATTAGCAATAAAACAAAAATGACCGACATTGCAATAATGCCGATTAGTTGGCCTTGTGTCATTTGGAACACCTCCATGTTATCCATATTCCATGTGCAGCACCTCCGATGGTTCTTCGGTCTGCGTTTCTTCCTGCATGAGCTGCGGTGCAGATAATTCCTGTTCTACCTCACATTTCACAGTGCAGTCCGCAAGCTGATACAACAGCTTTGCAGTCTGAATCACCTGTTCCTTTGTACGTGATTGCGTATACCGCAAATCACGCATGACCGACTGATAAGCGGATTTTAAGTTGTCCTGTTTGGCACACAGTTTTCCCTTATCCGCATACGCTCTGTACTCGTCCGACAGCTTAACTTTCAGCTTTTCAAACATCGCATTTTCGTTTTTTCTGCCGATAAAAAATGCAGAAGCGGCTAAGGCATACTCGGCAAGATATTGGTATTGCCCATTTTGAAATGTCTTGGAAATCCGGTTGAGCATTCTGTCAGGATTGCATTTGAAATATCGCAAATCTAACGCAATTTCCTGGTATTTTTCTTTACGGAAATGAGGAACAGCAGATAGGAACTCCACGCCGTGAAGTTGCTTCAAATCCTCATTAAAATCCTTATTCTTCGGAATAATTCTCGATACGCTTTCATATCCGTTCTCGTGAAGAATATCTGTTAAGCGTTCAGCAGCATCAATTCCTCCTGCATCGTTATCTGTGCAAAGTACAATTTCACTGAGATTGCAATGGTTTTTCAACGCTGTGAAAACCGCATTTTTGTACACACCGTTCATGGCAATGTAGCTATGCTTCTGCCAGTTTTCCGAATGCAATGTCAGGTAACTAAGCATATCTATAGGCGCCTCAAACACAAACAGTTTGCCTGACTCACCAAAGTGGGCAAAGCTGTATCTGGTGTCGGAACCCTCACAAGTAATTCGAAAAGCTTTCCCAAAGGAATTGGTAGAGCGCAGATGCGCCTGCCGGGGAGCACCGTTTTCATCCATGCCCACAAACACTGCGTTATGATGTTCTGCATCCTCGTACAGCGTGTGCTGTTTTGCAAAATGTGTGATAATTTCCGGCGAAATAAAGCGCTGCTTTATGAGGTAAGCATACACACGATGCATATTTTCATTGGCTTTCGGCAAGTGGAATTTCTTTATCTTTTTCTCCTGCACAGCCGCTTTCGGCGGACTGTGGGCAATGGGAGCAACACTTCTTCCCAGCAACTCGTTCATGGCAGTCTGAAAATCCATGCCATAGAAATATCGCATGAATTGGATGGCACCGCCGCCGACCTGATTCTTGTGATCGAACCAAGCTGCGCCGTGAATCATAATGCTGTCGTGTTTCCCACTGCCGTCATAATAAATCAGCTTGTATTCTCGCCCAACTTTCTCTAATTTCTCGCCCCTCATGCGGAGAAATTCTGTCAAGTCCACGCTGTTCGCAAGCTGCTTTTCCTCCTCTGTGTATGGAATATACGGCATATTTGCATCCTTTCCTTAAAGTCCCACAATACTCCATAAATACAGCGGTGCAGTCAAAGAAAAGATCAGGCAACCAAACAAAATCGCCGGAGCCGTCCATTCAAATTGTCCATGTTTGCGATAATCCATGTACGAAGTTGCAATTTTCACAAACAGCAAAATCGCCAGAATGACATCAACCACCGGGAACACCACATTGTTGACAATGGTCTTGATCTGTCCCTTGGCAGCATTCCAAGTGCTTTCCACTGCTCCGGCAACCTCACCATCTGCAAACGCCGTCAAGCTGCAAAGAAAAGCCAGCACAATAACAGAAACCGCCGCAATTATCACCTTTTTCGTTCTTTTACTCAATTTCATATATTCTCATCCTCCATGATTTTTCCAACCAAAACTGTCCGGGAAGAACTGTTTGCGCCAGTGCAAGTGGACAGCATCACAAGACGATCCGTACCGGCAATTTCAATGTCATCGTAAATTACCGCACGATTTACCGCCTCACTCATGACAGTCCGCCAGCTGGAATCCGTATTGTAAATTTCGCCTGTGTTTTCCGTTACATCCACTGCGAAAAAACACACGCAATATACATCATTTTCCGTGGTCAGCCAACCATAGCGGTGACTGTCAAAATATGTTCTGTCGGTGAAATTTATCACGTCCGCAAACATGGAACGGTTGCTCATATTGTGACCGTATAAAATATTGGAAACGCCCGAAAAATCAGCGTTACAGCGGTAATCCAAAAAGATGGAACCAGCATACAAATAACCGCCGTCTGCCCCATGATGCAAATAAAAGTCGTTATCCTCCGACTGCATGATGGGGTAATTGATGTGCGTATCCGGCACATAAATCCAGCCGATGGCGTTAGCATAATTTGCATTCATTTGCTGAACTTGCGCTGTCAGCATTTGCGTGGTTGCTGTAGCAACAACAGGTATGTTCCCGGTTTCAGCCACAGCTTCGTCCAACGTCTCGCATACCTCAGAATCCGGCGCATAATCCTTGACCTGATTCCACTCCATTTTCTGCGCAGCATCGTTTCCAAATAGCAGATACATTCCACCCCAGAAGAGAGCAGCTGCGGTCACAGCCAGCCCCATGCGGATTGCTTTTTTCTTATTCGTTTTCATGTTCCACCTCAACAAAATCCGGGCAGAAAGCGGCGTTTTTATCAGCCTTTTCACTTCTGCGCTTCTTTTTTCTGCTGATGGCAAGTGCTGCGAAAATGATGACGCTTCCGGCAAGCATCAGATATGCCAGCGAATTCCGACCGCTGTCGCCGGTATTGGGCGTCGATTTTGTCACCGGAACCGCATCATCGTACATGACAACTTCCGTCACTGTGCCATCCGCATTCACCGTGAATTTCACATCATTTGCAATAGCGTAGCCGTCCGGTGCAATGACTTCATGCAATGCGTAGGTTTCACCAGCTTTGAGAACCGCCTCCAAATAATGCGGTTCTTTGGTTGAAGTCCATTCCTCAATGACGTCTCCATTCTTGTCGATAACCTGAAGCTTTGCGCCTGGAAGCTCCTCACCAGTGGTGATGTCCTGCTTGGAAATCCGCACTTTTGTGGTGTCGTCAACCATAATAATCAGGGGATTACCATCTTCCGAAACAGCGACTGCGTCTACGTTTTCTACAGTAACATTGCCGTAAACGTCGACTGTAAAACTGATATCAGTTGCAATCACATAACCGTCCGGTGCAGCGATTTCTTTCAGCGTATAATCTCCGGCAGGAAGCTCCGTAACAACATGGTTTGTGCCGTCGGAAGTCCATTTTTCAACCGTTTCTTCATCGCTGTTGATAAGCTCCATTTCTGCGCCGGAAAGTTCTTCTCCATACACATCCTGTTTGGAGATTTCAATGGTAATCGGCTTGTTTTCAGCTGTGATTCCCACAATTTCACCGTCCTCAGAAATTGTCATGAGATAGCCTTCCTCACTGAGAATGTAGCCTGTGGGAGCCTCAATTTCTTTGACAATATACTCGCCGTAGGGAACTTCATCAAATGCAAAATATCCGGTTTCGTCGGAGATTGCCGTCATAATTGCATTGCTTTCCACAAATTCTGTACAGTCTGTTTGGAACAATCCAAACAGTGCATTTTCCAGCGGTTCATCGGATTCATTTACTTTGATTCCTTCGATTTTTCCACGCTTCAGCTCATTTTCAAACTGACCGCAATCAATATTGACTGTTGTGACTTCCTGTCCCATATATTCAAAGTCCACAAGATACTTTTCGCCGTTCAAAACGTAATGCTCGTCTGTGGCAATTTCCTGCACATAATACTTGCCAAACGGGATTTTCTCTGCAATGACAGCCGTCATATTTTCATTCAGTGAAACCTCTGCAATCAGACCGTCCGCAGGAATGACAGAGCCGTCAGCAGCAGCAATTTCTTCCGCTGCAAACAGCCCGAAGCGGACATTCACTGCGCTGTTTTCTGCCGAAATGCCGAAGGTTTCATCACTTTCCATAACCTTAGAAAGTGAGATCTCAACACCCTGATAATCATTGACAAATGACGTATTTACGGTATCCAGAACAGCGACTTCCTGCCCAGCATACACAAGCTCTACAAACTGCGATTCGCAGTTCAATACATAGCCATAGGGAGCAGTAATTTCACGAATTTCATACTTTCCAAGATAGAGCAAATCCGTTTCCGCGTAACCGTTTTCATCCGTTGTCAGCTCAGCCACAACATCCCCTGCATTGGCACGAATTGTGCCGTCAAGAGTAACAATATCCTCAGAGGCGATCACCTGAAATACTGCACCGGAAAGATTTCCGTTCGCAAACACGGGAGTGTAGATGGTCGGATTTACTATCATCTCGCCGTTTTCATCTGTGTAAGCGGAGGACGCCGCTGCAACAGACACGAAGCTGTCGCCGGTTTTCTGAACGCTGATTCTGCCTTTCTGAGCGATGTTTTCCTTGTTGACTTTCACGATTGTCAAAGCGTTTTCTTCCTCTGCATTTTCAGCGGAGATTGTGAAGGACACAGGAGTGCTGTCCAGCACATACCCGTAGGGAGCCTGAACCTCCACAAGCGTGTATTCTCCGTAAGAAAGAACTTCCGGTGTGATCAGATAGCCTTCGGAATTAGTATAGAATACGTCTATTGTGGTTGGCGTTGGATATCTGTAGGACATGGAAATCTTTTCGCCGTTAGAATCGTAAATCTCAAATCCTGCGCCCTCGTAGGGAATGGTATTTCCAGTTTCGGAATCCACTTTCACGATTTTTACATAGCTTTCAAATTCTCTGTTGTTCATAAGGAAGGCATAGGTTTTGCCGTTTTCACTGACGTACACATCGAAATCCGCAATCAACTCCGTACCTTCCCAACTGGCTGTCTGATGCACCGTGTACACGCCGTATGGCATATCTTTTGTCTGTGCAAATCCATTTTCATCACAAGTCAGATAGTCGCGCTCTGTTTCAGCAGCATTGTCATAACTGCCGGAACTCTTGAGGTAAACCTCAAATTCAGCGCCGACTTCCGGTGTTTCGATCTGCGTGCTGCCATCATCAGAATGCTTCAAAATGGAGATGTTTCCCTTTACCACATCCTCGGTCACGGCAACGGGAATCAGATTGCTTTCCACCGTATAATTCTTGGCTTCTGCGCCAACGGAATGCACCGTCTCATCCAGCAGATATCCTTCGGACGGCGAGATTTCCTGAAGCGTATAATTGCCGCAAACATATTCCTTTGTCTTGAAATATCCTTCCGAATCAGTGGTATAGGTGTCCACAAGATCGCCATCCAGATACAATCCGTAAACTGCTCCTGCAAGTGTGGCGTCACCCTGTGCGGAACCGGTTTCTGCATCCTTTTTGACAACCTCGGCAGTAAATTTTTTCAGCACATTTTGGAACGTTTTCGTTGTGGTAGCGTCAACCGTCAGCGTAGCCGTCTGATCAGCAGGAACAACGTATTTTATCGGCACATTCTTCTCAGAAATGGTGTAGACAATCTTTTCGTTATTACTGTCATAGACGGGAATGTCAGAAAGTATGGCAATGCCGTCAGAGCCTGTTTTTATGGTATAAGTTTTGCCGCCGCCTGCAATCGTAAATTCACGGTCGCCGTTTTCGCCGTCCTCCGATTGCTTGTTAATTTTGAGATTGCCCTTCACCAGGTCATTGATAAAAGTCAGGTTAACTGTTAAATCCACATTGCCATTTGCCAGCGTCACGTTCTGTGCCTTTGGCGTTTCATAACGACTGGCAACATTGATTTCGGAAACGGTGTAGGTGATCGCCTTGCCTGTACTGGGGTTGTACACTTTCAGTCCAGAAAATTCCGCAACGCCGCTGGAATTGGTCTTTTCCGTATACGAACTTCCGTCCGAACCGGTCACCTTGAATTCGATATCTTTCACAACATTATCCTCAGAGGTCTTGTTGATTTTGATAGAGCCAGTTTCATAGTCCTCGTACACGGTCACGGTCTGATTGGCTTTCAGTTCGTAAACTTTTGTTGACAGCGCATAGCCCTTCGGAGCAGAAATTTCCTTGACGTAATAACTCCCCATAGGCAGCTTTATCAAACCTGTGCCGTCAGTGCCAATTGTGATTTCTCCGACCTTGGTTTTGCACGCAGAATCGGCGTAAACGCCATACTTCGCCGTGCTGCCGTCCACTGTGGATTTGCCGACAATCTGAGACGTTCCGTCCAGACACTTTTTGATACGGAAAGTCGCATCATTCTGCGTGATACGAAAAGCCGAAGTATTCAGCGCGGTTGCACTTTTTCCGTCCGTATTGTTGTTGATGACAACGCCCTGGGAACCATTGGATTCGATGCGCCAGTGGGTACCGCCATTGCCATTTCCACTGCCAACTGTTGATGAAGTGATCAGACTTTCCGGAACGCCGATGCTTTTCAGATAGGATACCACATCGTTTCGGGAATTGAATTCGCCCATGTAAATCCAAGCATGGTTGATGTTTTTTGTCTCCGCCACAACCACCGAACCAGCCGTGATGGTGGAGCCGTCGGCGCATTCCCAGTAGGGGTGCTCCTCCGTTTTGACGTTCTGTTTTTCAATGTCAATGTTGGAAGTCTTTCCGCCGTAGGTAATCGTACAGCTGTCACTGACCGTCAGCCAATGTGCTGTGTCCACAGGAACGGGATTGTTCCACGAAAATCCCGATGTACTGTACCCCAGCTGGGTCAGCGTGTAGTACACAAGTCCGGAACAGTCGATACCAAGACTGTTGATCGTGCTGACGGACAGCGGCGCATATGCGCCCTGGGTGTAGATACCAGAATAACCTTTGTTCCCGAAGGTGTAAGGCGTTCCCAGCAGGGTTGCCGCTTTTGCGATAACCGTATCGGCGGACGGAAATGCAACATTTTCAGTGGAACTGCTTACCGCACTCGCACCAAACGAACTATTGAAATTTGTTCCCAGCATAGAAAAAGCGCAGAGTCCTGCCATCAGACCTGCACCCAGTTTTTTCAATATTTTGTTTTTGAACATATACAAACTTCCTTTCAAAAAGCACGAAAATACGTGCTGTAATGCGTTTTTTTGTTGCTGAACCTTACCGAAAAAGTCGGCGAACGAATTTTTGTACAGAACCAATCAAGGATCATATTTCATCACACTCCGCATCGCATTGTTCCCACAGCGGACAATCCTGGCAGTGTTCATAATCCATGCAGATTTCCTGCTGTTCGTCCTCCGATAATTCTCTGCGCAGAACGGTAAGGACGACGCCGTCCGCATTTTTCTCCAGTTCCACACGCACCGGCAGGCCATTTTCGTCAAACAGCCCGCTGAAATTTGTCACACCGTTTCCGGCTAAAATCTGCGAAAAAATCACTTTTTTCATACATCAATTCCTCCATCATCGTCAAAAAAGAGAGAGTTGCCTTGTCATTTTTGCTCTCTCGCTGGTATCGTAATTGGAAATCAACAGTTCATTGTACATGCAGCCGCCCTCATATCGCTGCACCAGATTGTTCAGTCTGCTGATTTCCTCTATGGCAATGCCCGGTCTGTTCCAGAGATCCCTGATTTCCGGGCAGTCGTTGTAGGAAACTAAAAATTTTCCTGAAATCTGTAGTAATGTATCCCTCAGCCGAATATGATCTGCCTTTGTAAATCCCACATCCTTGTAATAATTCTCCGTCGCAAAATACGGCGGATCGCAATAGAAAAAGCTCACCGGGCGGTCATACTGCCGGATGAGCTTTTCAAAATCACGATTTTCAATGACAACCTTTTGCAGCCGCCTTGCCGCCATATCAATTTGCGGAAAATCACTCCACATGGAATGCGGTTGACAAGCAAAACTGTCCAGACTGGCGGCGTAGCTGTACCGAATCAGCTGGTAAAACTTCGCTGCACGGTCAATATCACAAAATTTCGGAAATAATCCTCGCTTGTGCAAGCTTACAATCCAGTTAAAATCCTCACGGGAATTCGGCACGTATTGCAGCTTGTATTTCAGCTTGTTCGGCTTGTCCCTGACACAACGATATAAGTTGATCAGATTGCTGTTGAAATCGTTGAATATTTCAAAATCATTGTCGGACGGCTTGTGAAACAACACCCAGCCTGCACCGCCGAAAACCTCGATATACCGTTCATAATATGGCGGAAATCTTGCAAGTACGGCATCCCTAAGTGCCTTTTTTCCGCCTACCCATGACATAAAGCTATTCATGTAACGCCTTTCTGCCGTTTGCCAATGACAGAAAGAAAGTCGCTTTGCAAATCACAGAATAGCTTCCGTCACTGGCAAAACGACCTTACCTTACTTTATTTTCGTTTCCATTTCCTCATCTGCACTTTTGGCGGCATTGCACAGCGCCATTACTGCAGCGCCCAATGTTCCTCCCAAAAACAGTCCTGTGATAAATCCAAGCATAATTTCACCCCCCTGAACAGTTAAATTTCATTGCAGAATTCTTTTTTCAGTCTGCCAATGATGTATTGCTGCCCCTTGCCAGTAACAAACGTCTGCTGATAAGTTCTGCACATGGAATCCATTTCAAAAACGGACTCCTTCACCGCAAAATACCCTCGGTCGATGTACTTCTGATACGGCAAATTTCCTGACATCAATATCTCGTTTTCCCGCAGCCAACGGAACAGCCGATTCCTGCCGATGGGGATATCTTCTTCCACCGCAAGCTTTGCCATGGCGTTCATGTCGATGAGATTATCCGTATTGGACACCTGATTGGCAAACTCCACCAGCGGCTCATCATGGCGGATTCGCTCATTTAGCTTGCCTATCGCCATCATCTGCAGGCGAAACAAATTCCGATACGGCTCGTCCAAAAAAGGGAGATAGTTTTCAATAAACATATCTTCGTTTGCAACGTAACCGCCGGTGCGTCTTAAAGTGGGCAGAATATTTGCGGTAACCCATCGCTTAAACCCTTTGGCTCTCGGCATTTTGCTTGATAGAATAAGGCTGTACAAACCGCTTTCATTAATTAGCGTTGCGCCACGCTGACCAAAACTCGACGACGTTTTGTCGTTGAGTTTTTTATCTTCATTATCAACATGCATTGCAACAGCTTTGTTGACATCAGAGTACCCTAAAATAACTGCAACGTCCTTTCCAACAAACCACGGTTCACCGTTTTTTATCACTGTCCTGACTCTGCCAAACTCTTCACTCTCAAAAATTTTAATCATATTTTCCACTGCTTACCTCCTCGTCAAATTTCAATAAATTTCTTGCAATTGCTTCCACGACAGCAACCGTAATCGAATTTCCGGCTTGTTTGTAAAGCTGAGCGTCGGACATTCCCGTTGCCGCAACCTTTTCAAATTGATCCTTGCGAAACCCCTGTAATTTCCAGCATTCCACAGGCATAAGCCGACGAATCCGTCCTCTGTGAACAATTCCATGCCTGTCTGTCACCGTAAGTGTAAACATCGGCTCGTTGGGCTCTTTGATTCTTCTGCCGTTCTGACGGGTATGCTCCTTAAACGGATTGAGAATGGCTCTCGGCGCATCATCCACAAAAACAGCGGAATGTTCACCTTTGTGATGACTTATTCCGCTGTTCTGCCTTGCAGTAATACATCTTGCTGCGTCCGTCATTTGAGGACTTGGATTACAGTCTATAAAATAAAGTCCTGTTTTACCTCCCATGCCGCCTGAACCGCTGCATTGTGTAACCGCTGTGCCGTTTGTGGAATACACCCTCGAACCCTGACTGCCGCCGATCAGCTGTTCAGGTTTTCCTTTGCCGCAATTTTCCGCATCATTTCCTCCGAAAGCCAGTATTTCGGCGGGACATCTGTCTCCAAGATATCCGACAAGGAACACGCGCTTTCGGCTTTGGGGAAGGTAAGCCGCGCCGTCAATACATTGCCATTCGCACAGATACCCCAATCGAGATAACTCACTGAGGATCGCGGTAAAAACCCGGCCTTCGCAAATCGTACGGATCGGGGGTACATTCTCAAACACGAAATATGCAGGGTGTTTCGCTGCAAGTATTCGGGAAAGCTCAAAGAAGAGAGTTCCGCGTGGATCGTCGAAAGCCCTTCTTGCTCCGGCAGCGCTGAAGGCGACGCACGGGAAACCTCCGACAAGAAGGTCAAAATCAGGGATTTCATCGGTGTTGACTGCTCTTGCATCATTACAAAAATATTCTCCTTCCGTTTTGTATAGAGTGCGGTAGGCTGCGACGGCGGTGGGATCGTTGTCGCAGTAGCCCACAAAAGAAAAACCGCCGATTTGCTCGGCGGCGGTGCGGAATGCGCTCATTCCGCAGAACATATCCAAAACCTTGATCGGCATAGGTCATCCGACCGATACCGTTTTTTTCTGTTTTTTCCCCCGCTTTTCTTACATTGTCATACCGAATTCCTCGGATTCGTTTTCATCCTCGGTTTCCTCATCCATATCCTCGCTGCCGGCCTGTTCCTCGGCAAGCTCCTCGTCGGTGAGCTTGCGGAAGGAGTCCTCGCCGGGGATGATGCCGAGCTGCCTGCCGTTATCGAATTTGCAGTGGACGGTGGATGTATCATCCACAAACATTACAGTGCCGCGCATATCGTCCTCAACAGGTCGGGGATCGTCACCCATGTGCAGAAGCAGAATCCGTGTTCCTTCGGGATACATTTCTCTGTACCTCTGTGCCTGTCTGTACAGGCGGTCATATTCGTTCAATTTATTTACCTCCATGTTAACTCAAAGTTTTTTGTTCTGCGGTTTTACAATCATATCTGCATCCCTC
>ERZ773136.1254-NODE-1254-length-25512-cov-34.469183_pt1 | contig 25512 bp, 20 predicted proteins | sample MGYA00580855_ERZ773136 | MGnify/ENA primary metagenome ERZ773136 (study PRJEB29015, sample SAMEA2737860) | human gut metagenome | biome: human gut; feature: human-associated habitat; material: faeces | place: China | collected 2012 ... | reverse complement strand
GGCTGACCGATTGGGGAGGTACGGCGCCTTGCGGCGCCAATATAAATGCCGCCTTACGGCGGCGCCCTCCTTTGGTGGCTGGCGCCACCACCTTTCCCCCGCAAGCGGGGGCACAACAACCCGTGCTATACTTAGTGGCTGTTAAAAAACCACCCTTTGCAAAAATAACCTAAAACACCCTCAAAATGTGAAAATTCACCCCTCAGAAGGCATTTTTGACCTTGAGAATGCCTTGGAACCTCAGTCTGCTAACTCCATATAGTGCTGAGACTCTGATTCTGCCCCTGAATCCACAAAATAGAGCAAAAAAAGAGACCCCGTGGGGATTCTGAACAGATTCCCCACAAGAACAGACATGGCGATAGAAGACAACGTCGTCTCCGGCAGTTTAGTCATGATAAGACCGGCACCATAGCAGTGCTTATCTAAGCTGAAGAAGCGCTCAACCTCGATTATATCGACATTGTCCTGGTATTCTTCCTTTGTTGGCTTCTGTTTCTCTTTTGGCGGACGCCCTAAGCGAGGCCCGGACATGCGAATTCCACGCTGCTTGCAGAACTCTCGGTTTGTGCGAGTGCGATAAATCTGATCGACCAGCACCTTCGTAGGATAATGGCCGGTACGGGTTTTATACCGTTCCACTGCATCAGTCAGAACGCCGCCTTCATTGTAAGGGTCGAATGACAGCTTTTCCATCCGGGCGTGTCCCTTTTCATCAATGCTCACATCGTACTTGGCGCCAAATTCTACCGGTGCCTTGACCTTGCCGCGTACAATGGGCCTCAGATGGGGCTGACGCAGGCTGACAATCCTATGCTCGATTCGATGTGTCTTGTGGTCATACATGTACTTCTGCTGCTCATACAGCTTCTGAATGGTCTGGTACAACTGCCGATACTTCTCCGGAAGCTCATAGCCTGCCGCAAGGTACTGTTCGATATAGCGCATATCACGGGCAAGATTGAATAACTCCCGCCGAATCTGCATTCTGACAGCTTTTGCAGACCTTCTCTTGGACTTTGCCAGCTTCAGATAGTCCTTTCTTGCGATTTCCCGGTAAGTCCTTGGCTTAGCCCAGGGATGGTAGGTATCATTGAAATAGTCAATTATCCCCTCCAGATGCTCCCTGGCTTCATTGAGAAGCGAGAAATCCTGAGGATACCGGATATTCGAAGGAGAACAGGTCGCATCCAGAATCAAGGTCCCCATATTGTCGGGGAGAGCAGTGCCATCAGGCACCTCCAACTTATCCTCCCTGTGTTCCGGCGTTACATCAGACGCTGCCAGAATCATTTCATTGACTTCCATAAGGAACTCAGGCGTGAATCTCTTTCTAAAATACACCATAGCAGAGTAGGTGAACGGGCATTCAGGCTGAAAAGATGGGAGCCCAAGGAAATACTGATAATATGAATTTTCTGCAATGAGCTTACATAATTTCCTGTCGGAAGCTCCGGTTGCCTTCTGGATAATATATGCGCCAAAGGCAATACGAAAAGGAATTCCCGGACGTCCTGTTTTAGAAGGGAACTGCTCAGCATAGCGCTCTTCATACTTGTTCCACTCAAGGGAATCCGCCAGCTGAACCCATCTATTGTCGGAGGAAAGCTGGAGCCCACCCGGCTGATTGAAGTCAAAAATAGAAATTTGCTGGTACTGGGGAGTGAGTTTATACATGAATAGAGCTCCTATGTGCAAAGAAAATCTGGGGATGCTAAAATTAACTATGCATATATTATACAATATTACATGTTAAATCTCAGTAGTTATCTAATATATTCTATCATAAATAGTTATTCAGCATGCACTAAATAGAAAGGACGCTCTATGAACTACAGAACCGGAAAGATTCTGCTTATCACATCCCTCCTGCTTCTGCCGGCTGCATTTTCTCCTGCCCGGGGAGAGGAACCGGCTTTTTCTTATACCCATATCCATCGGGAGGGCTCTGTTTCCACTATGGAGACAGGCAGGGTGGAGACGAGGGAAAAATCATCGAAAAAGACCACCCATTACGATATATCGGTGAACCTGCCTTCTTCGCCGGCGGCGGGAGGCCTGCTGTATCCCTACCTGGCAAAGAACGGCCTTCCCGGCGATGTTCACCGGCGCAGGGGGGAAAGTGATGTTTATGGCTATGGTGTCACCGCTGCGTTTCGGAATAAAAAGGGCTGGGGGCTCCTGAACCGGGAGGGACATGAAATCGTTCCTGCTTTCTGGGATTCCATGTCCTATGAAGGAAATGGGCTGTTTCAGGTGAAGAAGGGAAAGAAGATTTCCTATATCACCGCAGATGGCCGCGTGGCGTTTCCGGATAGAGAAGAGGGCCCTTCTTTTTACAGGGAAAAGGGGAAATACGGTATTCTTGATGACCGTGGAAATCGGGTGACGGCGCCGCTGTATAGGGAGGTGCTGGCGCCTTTCAGCGAGGGCATTGCTTTTGTGCAGCTTTCCGACGGACGGAAGGGCGGCATCGACGGGTCGGGGAAACTTCTTTTTACCGCGGAATTTGACAGCGTGGGACCCTATGAGGATGGTTTGGCGGAGTACCGGCGGAAGGTGAACCGTTTCAACTGGGGCACCCTGGCAGGGGCCGTGCTTGGGGGCCTTGGCGGCAGCGGCGGAGGCGATGAAATGCTTCCTCTTTCCTATGACGGCGTGAAGCGGGGCTATCTGGACCGGCAGGGACGTATCGTGGTGGACAGCCGCTCCGACGAGGTATATCCCATGACAGAATGGGGCACCTTCGTGAAGGACCACGGCCTTCTGGGCTTCGTGAACCGGAAGGGAGAGTACATCATCCCGCCGGAGCGCTATGACCTTTCCGGCGGCATGCTCTATGAAGAGGAAGGGCTGGTGACTCTGAGGGATAAGGAAAAAGGAAAGATGGGTGCCTTCCGTCTGGAGGACGGCAGGCAGATCATGGATTTCCTGTATGACCGGATTACATTCCTCGGGAAAGACCGCGTGCTTTATGAAATGGGCGGTAAGACGGTGCTTTCCGGAGAAAGCGGCGTCATTCGTGAGCTTCCCTCCGGCGCCGTCATGCAGCCCTATTCGGAAGAGGGGCTGGCCTGGCTGGAAGAGGGAAAGAAAATCCATGCCCTGGACCGGGAAGGAAAGATTCTGTTCACCCTTCCGGAAGGAGAGGCGGCGCGGCCTTTCCGACATGGCCTGGCACCGGTGAAATCCCACGGACTCTGGGGGCTTGTGGATATCCACGGGCAGTGGGTGAAATCTCCCCTGTATAAGGATGTACAGATGATGTGACACTGTACAGGCTGTGTTACAATATAAATATAAAAGGCCATAAAAGGGCGGCATTCTTTGCGAAGGCCGCTTCTTTTCTCAAATAAATCGATATAAGATATTTCATTCAGAAAGGAGTCTTTCTATGTATGACGAATTGACAGCGGAACGGGAGAAAAGTATTTCCATCAATATGCCCGGTCCCATGAAGGATGTGTATGCCTGGATGGCCATCGCCATGGTGGTGACGGGATTCAGCGCATGGTTCGTGGCGGATAATGCCCTGCTCCGGGGGCTTTTCATGGGAAGCCGCACCGGCACCCTGGTGCTCATCGTGGCCACCTTTGCCCTGGTATGGCGTCTGTCCTCTGCCATGGGGAAAATGTCTCTGAAAACGGCGGCGGTCATGTTTCTGGTGTATTCGGTGCTGAACGGCATTACCCTGTCGGCGGTATTTTTGACCTACACACTTTCTTCCATCGGCGGCGTGTTCTTCATGACCGCCGGCACCTTCGGCATCATGTCGGTGTACGGCTATGTGACGAAGGCGGATTTGACGAAGCTGGGAAATATGTGCCTCATGGGACTTTTCGGCATCATCCTGGCCACGGTCGTGGGTTTCTTCTTCGACAGCACCCTGCTGCAGATGCTTATTTCCTACGCCGGCATCCTGATTTTCACGGGCCTCACCATTTATGACACCCAGTCCATCAAACGCCTGGCCCTCACCTATCATTCCCGGGCCACCGACGAAGGACAGAAGATAGCCATCATGGGCGCCCTCACCCTGTACCTGGATTTCATTAACATCTTCATTTACCTCCTCCGCCTCTTCGGCGAGAAGAAATAGGGACATCAAAAAAGCGTGGAGCTTCGTTTCCACGCTTTTTTGATGTCCCTATTTGGAGTGAATGACCGTCGGCAGCCTGCCGTCTCTGTCATTTCGACCGGAACGAAGTGGAGTGGAGAAATCTCACTCCGAAATGGGACAAGCTGCATTGTGGCGGGAGATTTCTCGACTCAGAGCATCAATAGGACACAGACCATTTGCCGCCAAAACCGACATGCAGCCCCGCTCGAAATGACAGTAGAGTGGGCAGCGTGTCCGAAGTCTGACCGTCTGAGGTCCGACTGTCTAACTTCTAACTTCTATCTTCTATCTTCTATCTTCGCTTCGCCCCTGTCATTTCGACCGGAGCGAAGCGAAGTGGAGAAATCCCACTCCGAAATGGTACAAGCCTCATGACGGCGGGAGATTTCTCGACTCAGAGTATCAATAGAGTATAAAACCTTTACCCTCATACCGGCGTGCAGCCCCGCTAAATGACAGTAGAGGGGGGGCTGCACCTGTGCCATTCTGCTTCTTTCAGAGATGCCTGTACACAGCTCGCCGCCCCTGTCATTTCGACCGGAGCCGGTCAGCCGCCAATAGGAAAGCCTCTTATTGGGCAGGCTGGAGGCCAACTTCGGCTGACTTGGAGACTCTATGCAGAGTCTCCACAGAGTGGAGAAATCTCACTCCGAAATAGTACAAGCCCTATTGGTGGGAGATTTCTCGACTCAGAGTATCAATAGAGGATAAAACCTTTACCCTCATACCGACATGCCGCCCCGCTCGAAATGACAGTAGAGGTGGGGCAGCACCTGTGCCATTCTGTTTCTTCCTCAAACGCCTGTACACAGCCCGCCGCCCCTGTCATTTCGACCGGAAAGAAGTGGAGTGGAGAAATCTCACTCCGAAACGGGACAAGCAACATTGTGGCGGGAGATTTCTGGGCTCAGAGTATCAATAGGAAATAAAACACTTACCGCCAATACCGCCGTGCAGCCCCGCTCAACATGACAGTAGGGGGGGCTGCACATCTAACATCTAACATCTAACATCTATCGTCTATCGTCTATCATCTCATCCTCACCATCCGCTCTTTTTCCAGAAGGAAGGGATGAAAATGGAGAGGAGGGTCACGGATTCCAGCCTTCCGAAGAGCATGGACAGGCAGACGATGACCTTGGAGAAATCCGGCAGGGCTGCGTAGGTGCAGGTGGCGCCGAATGCACCGAAGGCGGGGCCGTCGTAGCTCATGGCGGAGAAGGCCACGCCCAGGGCGTCCATGAAAGCAAGGCCGTCAAACATCATGGCCCCTGCCCACAGGGTGGAGAGGGCCATGTAGATGAAGAAGAAGGCCAGCACCTAGAGTACCGTATTCCGGGAGAATTTTTCCTTTCCCACGGTCATGTGGAAAACCGCCCTTGGGTGCATGTGGAGCTTCAGAATGGCGGAGAAGCATTTGAAGAGAAGAATGAGGCGCATTACCTTCAGCCCGCCGGCGGTGGAGCCGCCGCAGCCTCCGGCTATGATGATGAGGAGAAGGATAAATTTAGCAAAGGAAGGCCATTGGTCGAAGTCGGCGGATACGTAGCCGGTGGTGGAGGACAGGGAGGCGGACTGGAAGAGGGCTTCCCGGAGGGATTCCGGAAGGGGCATATGGCCCTGAAGCGCCAGGGAGGCGGTGATGAGAAGGACCGCCGCTGCCACCATGAGGAGGTAGACTTTGAATTCCGTATCCTGCAGGAGTACATGGAGACCCCGTTTCCAGGCGTCCACGTAGAGGCCGAAGTTGGCGCTGGAAATAACCATGAAAAAGGTGAGTATCATTTCCAGGGAAAAGCTGTGATAGTAGGCAATGTTTTCATTTCTGGTGGAAAAACCGCCGGTGGCAATGGTGGAGAAGGCATGGTCCAATGCTTCCCAGAGACCCATGCCCCATAGCATTAAGGCCGCCGTGGCAGCGGCGGTGAAACAAAAGTACACGCCAGAAAAGGGCCAGTGCCGTTTCTTTGATGCGGGGGAGGGGCTTGGAAGAGGTGGGTCCTGTGCTTTCGGCATTCACCATTTTCGTGGTGCCCCGTCCGGCCTGGGGGAAGAGGGCCACGAAGATGACGATGATGCCCAGACCTCCCAGCCAGTGGGTCATGGCGCGGAAGAAAAGAATGAACGGCGGCAGGGGCGAAAGGTCATTGATGACGGTGGCCCCGGTGCCGGTGAGGCCGGACACGCTTTCCACCAGTCCGTCCAGCGGGGAGAGAGTGCCGGAACAGATATAGGGAATGGCATAGAGCAGGGACACGGCAATCCAGGAAAGGGCGGTGATGGCGGTGCCCTCCCGGGGCGTGAGGCTCACATTGGGAGATAGATTTCTTCTGCGGAGAAGAAGGTAAAGAAGAAGGGACAGCAGGGCAGGGATGAGGAAGGAAAGCACCGGCCCTCCGTAATAAAGGGACAGAAGGAGGAAAAGAAGGAGCACGGCGCCGGCGCCCAGAAGGATGCGGGAGAGCATGGATTGGATGATGCGGATGTTCATACTAGTCCCTGCCTTTGAAATAGGAAATCACGTCCTGCGCCCTGTCCGCCTCTGCAATGAGAATGACGCTGTCACCGGCGGCAAGGACGGAATGGCCGTCAGGAATGTAAACCCTGCCATCCCGCACATAGGCGCCTACCAGGCAGGACTTGGGGAGATTCGCCTTCATGAGGGGCTTTCCGGCGGCCTTGGAACCTTCGGGAATGACGATTTCCAAAGCCTCTGCCCTGGCCCCTTCCAGCAGGGACACAGAAACCACGCTTCCGCTCCGCACAAAGGCAAGCACCTCACCGGCCGCGAGAAGGCGGGTGGACAGGACGATGTCGATGCCCACCTGCTGCATGAGGGCGATGTATTCCGTGCGGGTCACCCGCACCATGGTCTGTCCGGCGCCCAGATGTTTTGCCAGAAGGGCCATCATGAGGTTCAGCCTTTCGTCCTTGGTGGTGCAGATCACCGTGTCCGCCTCCGATACCCCTTCCTGGGTAAGCATGTCCATGTCCGTGCCGTCGCCGCAGAGGACCATGCCCTTTTTCAGCCTTTCCACCATCTGCTGGCAGTGGTCTTCATTATTGTCGATGACCTTCACTGAAATCCCCTGCTTCTCCAGCATGGGAGCCAGGGCCTGCCCCGTGCGGCCGGCGCCGATGATGAGGGCCTTCTTCGTTCGGCGCTGGTACTTGGCATGGCCGTGGGATGAAATTTCTGCAAGGGATTCCGGATTTCCAAGGAAATACACGTTGTCCAGCGGCAGCAGCCTGTCACTGCCGTGGGGGATAATCATGTGGTGGTCCCGGAGGATGAGGGCGATGAGAACGGATGGCGGCAGGGTGATGTCCTTTAATTCCTTATGGGCAAAGGGAGAGCGGGGACTGAGTTTCATTTCCAGAAGACGCACCCGGCCTTTTGCAAAATCCTCCACGTTAATGGCGGAGGGCGTCATCACCAGCCGGCTGATTTCACGGGCCGTAATGAGCTCCGGACTCAGTACCAGGTCGATGTCGAAATTCTCCTTGATGTAGTCCACCGGCTCCGAGAGGAATTTCGGATCTCGGATGCGGGCGATGGTATGGGGAATGCCGTTCTTCTTCGCCAGCATGCAGGCGATAATATTGACCTCATCCATGGCCGTCACCGCCACCAGCAGGTCGCTCTTCGAAGCATCCCGGCTCCGCATAAAGGAAGGACTAGTGCCGTCGGCATGGATGGTAAGCACATCCAGGTCTGGGGCAACAGCGATCTCGAGGCAGAAAAGTCCAGAACCTTTGATATCGGCCTTGAATTTGAAAGAGGAAACGGCGCCGGCAAGGTGACCTATTTCCACAATAAGATCAAGAACATGATCAATTCCCAGCTGCTCGGCCGCTTCGGAAGAATCGTCCGCTACCAGTACGTCAATATCGACAATGCGGTCATGGACGGCGTCGAAGGGGAATACAGCTACCGCTTCAACAAGCACTGGGATGCCAAGGTGAACCTGACCTACCTGGATGCCAGAGACAAGGAAACGAATGCCCGCATTTCTGAAAACGCGCGCATGAACGGCCTCGTGCAGATTTCCTGGACCGATGCGAAGGAAAATCCGTGGACCGCATCTCTCTACAACCTCTGGTACAAGGATTACCTCGACGGCGAAGGAAAGAACTACACCTACAGCACGATCAATTTCGTCGTTACCAAGGACATCTCCAAGTCGACACAGATCTATGCCGGCGTCGACAACATTTTCGACAAGACATTCTCCGATGACGATGATTACTCCATTTACGGACGCACCTGGAGAACCGGCGTGACATTTAAATTCTAAGGGAGGACTTCATGAAAAGTATCGTCTTATATTCGACAAGGACCGGGAATACGAAGATGGTGGCAGAGGCGATCACTTCTGCGCTGCCGGAGGGGACGCCCTGCCGCAATATCCGCGAGATGAATAAGTCTCTCTCTGATTATGACTGCGTCTTCATGGGCTTCTGGGTCGACAAGGGCACGGCCGATGATGCATCCAGAAAGGTTCTGGAAAATCTCCATAACCGCCATGTGGCTGTCTTCGCGACGGCCGGCGTCAATCCGGCCAGCAGCCATGCACAGGACTGCCTCAAGAACGGCGCCTCTCTTCTTCCGGAAGGAAAGAAACCGGCAGGCACATTTATCTGCCAGGGCAAAGTCGATCCCCAGCTGATCGAAGCGATGTACAAGCGTTTCCCGGCAGACAATCCGCATGGAAGAAATCCGGAAAGCGAGGCGCGCCACAAGGAAGCTTCCACGCATCCGGATGCAGCAGACCTTGAAAATGCAGCCGCTTTTGCCCGGAATGTGATGAATTTCATCCAGGCTGAAAAGTAAGGAGAGTGCGATGGATTTAAGAAATTATTTTGACCAGCTGACGCCCGAGAAGAGGGTGATGCAGTTCGGAAGGAAGACGGATGAGCCGCTCCGTCTGGCTTTCGACAGCAAGAGGGTCGTCCATGCCGCCATGGGAGGGAGCATGGTGCCGCCTCCCATGGCGCAGAAGGTCTGGCGGGATATCATGGCAAAGCCCGTGGAAGGGCATCCGACGCAGATGGCTTATATCCATATTCTCTTCTGCAAGACGAAATGCCTCTACTGGCCCTTCTTCCAGAACGGGACGAACCAGGACGAAGAAGACCGCTACATCGACCATCTGGTAAAGGACATCGAGATGGGTGCGGATTCCCCGCGACTTTCCAGCGCGCCGATTCAGGCCGTATTCATCGGAGGCGGCACACCGACCTCCCTCTCTCCTGAAAATGCAGGCCGCCTTCTTTCCACGATCCAGAGATGTCTGCCGCTTGCCAATGACTACGAACTCACCTTCGAAGGCCGTGTGCATGACCTCGTCCCGGAGAAGATGGACGTATGGTTCAGAAACGGCGTGAACCGCATGTCGCTCGGCGTGCAGTCCTTCGATACGAAGGTCCGTCAGGCCGTGGGCCGCATCGACGACGAAGAGACGGTATTCTCCCACCTGCAGGAGCTTCTGTCCTACAGCCAGTGCGCTGTCGTCATCGACCTCATGTACGGGCTGCCGTACCAAACGATGGACGTGTGGCACAAGGACGTGGAAACGCTCGTGGAATCGGGCATCGACGGTGCTGATCTCTACCAGCTGAATGTCTTTGAACACAGCGACCTCAATCTGGCCATCCAGAGAGGGAAACTCCCTCCGGCCGCACCGACGCAGGTGCAGTCTGCCATGTTCTCCTTCGGCAAGAGTTACCTCGACGCACAGGGATACAAGCGCCTCAGTTTCTGCCACTGGGCAAGGAACAACAGGGAGCGGAGCCTCTACAATACGCAGGCCCGCTTCGGTACGCACCTCTTCCCCTTTGGCTGCGGGGCTGGCGGCCATGTCGACGGTCTTTCCACCATGCTCGACCGCAGGCTTCCGGCCTATGAAAAGGCCATCGATGAAGGAAGAAAACCGATGATGTTCCTGATGAACCAGTCGCCCAATGCCCATCTAAAAGAAGATATCCAGGGGCAGATGAATCAGAGCAGGCTCGACCTTGATAAACTGATTCAGAGGGAAGAAAAACTGGCCAGCATGGAATTCCTGGGACCATTGTGGGAAGACTACGGCCTTTGGAAACATAACGGCTACCTGTACCAGCTGACCGAAGCCAATCAGTTCTGGCAGGTCAATATGACGCAGACACTCCTTGAAAGCGTGAACCATCTCATGGGAGAAGAAACGGAAATCCAGCACAGGAGAATCGCCGCACAGGGATAGTGCTGTTTCCTGACAGGCGGTTCGCCTGGAAACATAAAATTGGGGCTGTGGCAAAATGTGCCATCATTTTGCCGCGGTCCTTTTTGATGGGATATATTCTAGCGTTCAGCCAATTAATCAACTTGGATGGCAGATGATAAGCTGAAGGGGAACCACAAAACCGCAGCTCCGCTGCGAGGTAATCAACCCTATCCGCCCTTCGGGCACCTTCCCCGTCTGGGAAGGCAAGTATTAGCGGCACTAGGGAACGCGCATTTTCCGGGATTTTCTATGCCCAAGCCCCATGCCCATCGGTTTGCTATACAGGGGGCGAAAAGTTATAATAGATACACTGTATGGTAAAATACAGCATGGATGATAAAATGATTCTTGACGAAAGCAGGTGATCTCATGGAAGTACATGAAGCAACGGAAATGTATATGAAGACGATCCTTGTATTGAAGAAGCGCCTTGGAACAGTGAGATCCATCGATGTGGCCAATGAAATGGGGTATTCCAAGCCCACGATCAGCATTGCCATGAAGAAATTTCGCCAGGAAGGCTTGATTACGGTGGATGAATCCAATTGCATCCATCTGACGGAGGCAGGACAGACGATCGCCGAGCGGATCTATGAAAGGCATCAGGTCCTTTCCTACATTCTGGAATCCATGGGCGTTTCCGAAAAGCACGCCCTCGACGATGCATGCAAGATCGAGCATGATATCAGCGATGAAACCTTTGCGGCCTTGAAGAAGGAATATGACAGGCTGAAAAAGGAAGAAACGCAGAAATAAAGATTGGACAATAAAAGAACTATTGCGAAGTGATTTTTCATTTCACAATAGTTCTTTTTGCTTTTACTATAGGGTTCCTTAGTCTCTGGTAAAGAGGTCTCTGGTGTAGACTTTATCCTTGACGTCTTCGAGGTCTTTTTCTTCGCGGTTGGTGAGGATGATGTCGCATTCATCCTTGAGCTGCTGAAGGTCTTTGGTGACGGGGATGCCCATGAAGGAGTCTCCCTTGTAAGACGGTTCGTAGATGAGAAGGGGAATGTCCTTGTCCCTCAGACGCTCGATGACGCCCTGAATGGCGGAGGAGCGGAAGTTGTCGCTGCCGCTCTTCATGATGAGGCGGTAGATGCCGGCTTTCTTCGGATTTCTGGCGGCAATGCGGTCAGCGATGAAGGATTTCCTTGTCTCGTTGGAATCGACGACGGCGCGGATCATGGTTTCCGGGATGCCTTCGAAGTTCGAGAGGAGCTGGCGGGTGTCTTTCGGCAGGCAGTATCCGCCGTAGCCGAAGGACGGATTGTTGTAGAAGTCTCCGATTCTGGGGTCGTAGCCCATGCCTTTGATAATGTCAGCGGTCTTCAGGCCCTTTTCTTCGGCATAGGTGTCGATTTCATTGAAGTAGGCAACGCGGATGGCGAGGAAGGTGTTGGAGAAGAGTTTGATGGACTCTGCTTCAGAAGATCCTGTGATGAGGACCGGGATGTTCTCGCGGACAGCGCCTTCCTGTTCCAGGGCTGCAAATTTTTCTGCTTCGGGGCGGAGGGCTTCTTTTCCTTTCGGGATCCCGACGATGATGCGGGACGGGTAGAGGTTGTCGTAGAGAGCTTTGCCTTCGCGGAGGAATTCCGGCGCGAAGAGAATGGAAAGGTCAGGATAGACGGCGGAAATTTCCTGGGTGTATCCGATCGGGATGGTTGATTTGATGACGACGATGGCCTTGGAGCCGACGCGCTGGATCTGGGAGAGGATGGCTTCGACGGCCGATGTGTCGAAGTGGTTCGTCTCTGTGTCATAGTTCGTCGGAGCGGCGATGACGATCAGGTCTGCGTCCCTGTACGCGCTGTCGCCATCCATGGTGGCGGTGAGGTCGAGATCCTTGTGCGCCAGGTAGTCTTCGATGTAATCGTCGACAATCGGGGATTCCTTCCTGTTGACCATATCCACTTTTTCCTGGATGACGTCCACGGCAGTAACCTTGTGGTGCTGGGAGAGGAGGATGGCATTGGAGAGGCCAACGTAGCCTGTGCCTGCAATTGCGATTTTCATGGTGAGCCCTCTTTCTGAAGAAATTATCCCTTTTATTATACACTCTTTTCTGGCCTTTAGCAGGGAAAATAGGGTGAAAATCGTTAGGTTTTAACGCTTATTCAAGAAGAGAGGGGACCTTATGAAATACTGCGATTTTATCTAAATAAAAAATTGGTTTATACTATAGATGGCAGGAGATGCAAACAAAGTGCATCTATCAGCGAATCCTTCCCGGGTCAGGCGCCCTGCCGAAGGACCGCCCCGCGGCCGGACAGTTAAACTTACGTTTTCACTCCCCGGTCCGCTGCGGGACCATCCATATTGCCCGTCTGCTCCCTCCCTGGATGAACCTTCCGCCTTGACGGCTGCGTCTCCATACCGCGCAGCCCGTAATCCCGGCTGCAGACGGGTGTGCCATCGTCCCACTCTCCATCATGGACGACGGCGGTGAAAAAGACTTCTGGTTTCCGACTAGGAGTCTTTTTTGCTGGGATTTCTTGAAGATGGCACAAACGCTTATAGCAGGCTGGAAAGAACCTATTGGTGATTACGATTTCTCTTGGAGACTGATTTCATTTATACTGACAGCAAGATTTGGAAATTTCCGTACACTCAAAGACGGATGCTGCTTCAGATATTAAACTCGCCAGACAGGAAATCCTGATCCGGAAACTTATGGCAAAGACCGGAGTGACGGAATAAGGGAAAACGCCTGAGAAAAAGATTTTTCCAGATTTCCATTCTCTTGGGCTTTCCATAATATGGCCATTCAAAAAAAGCTGTGACAAAATTAGGTAAATACTGCCTTTAGCATTTCTCGAACGAAGTTCGGTTTAAGGTTTTTTTTTGAGTTTGCCCCGTAGGGGGAGCTGGCGACAGAGTCGCCTGAGGAGGTTCATTTCCTCGAGCGAAGCGAGGTTTTTTGGTATTCAGACAAAGCCGGCGCATATAAGTGCTGGATAATCCGATAATAGAATATTCCAATAGAAAAAGGACTGTGGCGAAATGATTGTACATTTTGTCATATCGCTGTCCCTCAGCTTACCTGAGGGCCTTTTTCGTTGAAGTTCTGATACTTCTGATATCCATGAAATTGCCGTTACTAATCAGAATCTGTTATAAGCGAGTAAGGGAAGATTATAAGATGCGCGTATGAAATGACGGGCTCATTCACAAATATTTCTATGATCTGCTGAAAGAAGATCGCAAAACGAGTGTCCGCCTCTAGGGAAAATAGGGAATTAGTATCTGATTTTAGGGAAAACAAGTGTATTTTTGCAGCTGAAAAGAGGAAACCTATCGCAGTAATGCATAGGAGTAAAGGAAGTTAGAACAAACCGATCGACTTATAATAAAAGTATAAACTTCTTATCTCTTATTAGTATTTCTTATAATTTCCCTTTTATTATATATTGAAGTCAAAGAACGGGAGATTTAAATACGCTGATAATTAACGGAGATCTTTCATCAAGGCAGATCCGAGGAGACTGGGGAGTTTCCAGGGAACGGCCGGAAGATCCTGCATCAGCATCCCGATCAAGCAGTGGTCCGGGGGACGGACGTGAATTTTCTTTCGGGGGAAAGGGAATCACCGTAACCACTGCGGCGATATACTCGCAAGCCGCCAGGGGGGCTCTTACGATTTTGAAACGTTTTCAAAGCACCTTTTTTCGCAGCGAGCGCCAGGCAAGGAAGTCCGTCTTCTTCCCCGCGTTTGACTGCGATTTTTGTTTTTTACGGCAGAGCGCCAGCCCAGGCTGATCGGCTGCCGGCATGTACCGGGAACTTTCTAAGGAAATTTTTCATTCATCCCATACGGGAATCAGCATCGCATGAGGGGGCACATCTATCTCCAAACTCCAACCTTCCCCTCTCATCGGGCATTCCATATAGTTCGTCATGACCTTCCCAATTAAAGACCGGTCCGACCCCCTTCCCATACTAGTCGGATGGCCGCATGACGGACAGTCGAAAGGCAGAACCTGCTATTCAGGCCTATTCGAGTGAAAAGGACTTCTCTCGTCAAGGAAGTCCTTTTTGCGTGGGATGGGGAGCATGGAAAAACATGAAAAACATGAAAAACCATGAAAAACCATGAAAAACCATACAACCGCAGCTTTGCGCGTGGAACCTTTTCATATTTTAAAAACCAATGAATACTGCACCCCGATTTTAGAAATTGCACCTTTAAAAACCATACAACCGGACTCTGTCCGAGGAAATGCAACTCATCCGTCGGCTCCGCCGACACCTTCCCTTCCAGGGCAAGGTCAAGACCGGCCTACGGCCCTTTTTCCCCGTCTGGGAAGGCGAGGTTAGCGGCGCTTGGGAAATGCGCGGTGTACCATTCGTCAGATCATCTTCCCATCCATTTCCTTTATATCCTCTAGTATCCTATTCATTTCCTTTATCACTCTATCAAGGAATCACATAAGATACACGTACAGCAGGGCGGATGTGCCCATGAAGTTTTCTATATGTTCTTAAAAGAAGAGTGCGTTCGTTCTTGAGGGTTTCTCATAAGACCGAGTTATTTTTTACAAAAAGTGCCGAATCCAATCGCGGAACGATGGGAAGTATATAACGGAATAGGATAGGACACTTAATTTACCCTGATTTCCTTGATACCTATAACAAAAGTGTCAACCTCTTATCTCTGACTCGTATTCCTCTTAATATCGTAATTACTATATATTTAAGACGAGAACGGGAGATTAAAAGCGCGCGTTTGAGGGGGATTCTCTATCAACGAATGGGCCGGCCTGGAACTAGGGAATTTCAGGCGGTTCATGGAGCTTGTCACTGGCAAACGCGGCGCCCCGATCCGGCAGTACGCCTTGAAAGGACTCTTTCGGGGGAAAGGGTCCATGGCGGCTGCTTAATTTGGAAAGGTATCGTTTGTGGACCGCCGGGGGGATGTACTATGATTTCGAAGAGTAGTTTTAATGCACGTATTTCCAGACGCAGCAGATGTCAGGGGGAAAAGGTACGCCTTTTCCTTGCTTCTGTCTGCGCCCTTTTGCTTTGTACGAGTGCGGCGCTGCCTGCGCAGGCTGCACCCTCCAATGATATCGTAAAGGGCCAGGGGGCATTTATCTAATATGGCATGGATCCGGTCAATACCCGCCCGAAGGGCATGAGTATCGCCATTGGAAATAATGCGAAGATCGATCTGGGCACACGAACGGAGGAGGCACTTCTTTCCTTCGGATATGGCAAGGAGAGAGGCAAAGATGATGACAGATTTGGTTACACCATAGCTGGCAACACGGAAGCGAAGGAAAATCTGCCGGAAGGAATTGCCATCGGCACGAATTCTTTCGCAAGGGCAGGATCGATTGAAATCGGCGCGCATAATCTGGGAGCGGATGTGGAGATCGGGGATACGAAGGGATCGGAATTCAGCACGTACGGCTTCAGTCCTGCAGCCGGCAGGCAGCTAGGCGTGGCCTCGACGACGGTCGGCACGAATTTGTATGCAAACGGCATGTTCACGACGACCTATGGCAGCTACAATGTGCAGTCGAGCCAGTATCAGGAACTCCATGTGGTCGATACCATTCTTGATGGATATAAGAATGCATTTGGCACTGTCGTCGGTTCCTTGAACTCCAATGAATCGATTGCCGCCTTTCCTCATTCCGGCGCGGAAAACTCCATCATCGGGACGGGAAACCGTGTCAATAACAGCAGCGGAACCATCGCCATCGGCACGGGCAATGAGGTGAAAAATACATGGGGAGTCACTTCGGCAACGATGATTCTGAGCCAGCCGCTTGATTCTCCAAAAGCCATGCAGGATGCAATCATTGACGGAGCCAAAAAAATCCAGGCGGCGCTGTCATGGCCATCGGCAATGGGAACAAGGTCGACAGCGTATCCTTTGCCCAGGTCCTTGGTACAGGGAATGAACTTAAGGGCCAAAACGGCCTCTTTGATAGCGACAAGTATGTCATGATCGACGGATACAACAATAGTTTCACGAGAGCAAACAATACGACGGTCATCGGAACGGGCAGCAAGGGAAGCTATGTAACAAGCTCCATTGTCATGGATGACAACGCCAATGTGGAGAACACCAAAGGCAGCGTCATGATTGGTGATACAAACAGCGCTTCTTATGTCAATTCCTCTCTGATAGCAGGCGCTAAGAATTCCATCACCGGGACAGAGAAGACGCCAAGCGCATCCAATATCTTGTCCGGTGTGGGAAATACGGCATCCGCCGTGCAGCATGTTTCTGCCATTGGATCTGGAAATACCGTCAACAATACCGCGACAACCCAGATTCTTGGCGATACGAACACCGTCAGCTATGAAGCTCTTTCTTCGGTAACCGGATCGAATAATACACTGACTGGTACGGCAGACAATGTAAGCTCAGCTAATATTTTGGATGGTTCAGGAAATACGGCGTCCAATGTAAATCATGTTTCTGCCCTCGGCGCTGTCAATGGCGTGACGAATGCAGATAGGACGCAGGTTTTGGGCGATAGGAACCGTGCAACGAATACAAACCTGTCGCAGATGTTCGGCGTGAATAATGTTTTGTCCACTACGGATGGTGCAGCAGAAAATGCAAAAGATATCCAAATCGGTTATGGTAATTCAGCCATCAATGTGCAGAATGTCACTTCTATAGGTTCAGCCAATACTGTTCTTGTTTCGAAGATGTCGCAGGTCATCGGCGACAACCGTTACCTTTCCGGCGCTGACCGTTCCGTCGTCATCGGGTCGGCAGACAGCAATGCGACGCAGATGACAAGCGATGATATCGTCGCTGTCGGTTACAATTCCTATGCGACAGCCTCTGGCGGCGCGGCCTTCGGTTCGGGCTCTGTGGCAGGTACGGCAGCTGGTTATGCAGGCTATGATCCGCTGACAAATCTTCTTTCCCTGAATACGTCCCCCGGCCTGGAAATCGACAAGAGGCGCCGTTTCTGTCGGCGATATTTCCAAAGGCATCACCCGTCAGATCACGGGCGTCGCAGCTGGCACGCAGGACACCGATGCCGTCAACGTGGCGCAGCTGAAGAAGGTTGTCTTCGCCCGGCAGAATGCGACGCAGCCAAATATCAAGGCAGGCAACGGCATCCAGGTCATCAAGACGTCTGACGGTATGTACACCATCAGCGCGAATATCACAGGCACCACATCCGAGACGGGCCATACATCCGCCAGCGTAGGAAATACGGCCGCAGGAACGAATACGAAAACAGCAGTCACGACGCATTCCAGCCTGGCCACTGCAGACACGGCAGGCACTGCAGGCGCAGGAAATACAGGAACATCGGGCGCTAATTCCGGCGGGACGACGATTCTTCCAATTACCCCGGACAGTAATACAAGTGTCGATAATGGTGAAGTCGTCGTGATCAGGAACGTCACGGACCCGACCAGCTTCAAGGCAGACGACGGGAACAGCGCATCGATTTCCCCGAAGGGCACCCTCTCGATCCTTGGGGACAGCACGAATACGGTAACCAGTATTTCCGGAGATTCGCTGAAAGTATCGCTCAAGAAAGACATCACCGTCGACAGCGTCAAAGCAGGAAATACTACCATCAATAACGATGGCGTCACCATAAAAGGCGGTCCGTCCATGACGTCGGGCGGCATCAATGCAGGCGGCAGGAAAGTGACAAACGTCGCGCCTGGAGAAATTTCCGCATCGTCCACGGACGCCGTCAACGGCTCGCAGATTCATGAACTCAAGGGCAGCATTACCAATAACACGACCCACCTGACATAGCTCGACAACCGCGTAGGCGACCTCGATCACCGTGTCAATGAAGTCGGCGCAGGTGCAGCCGCTCTGGCGGGCCTTCATCCGGTCGACTATGATCCGGACAGCAAGTGGAACGTCGCCGTCTCCGGTGGTTCCTACAAAGACCAGCAGGCCCTCGCCCTCGGCGCTTTCTACCATCCGAATGACGACACGCTTCTCTCTTTGGGAACGACCGTAGGTTACAACGATAACATGGTTACCGTCGGCGCCTCCTTCAAAGTCGGTGAAAGAGGAAATGTAAAGAAGGTCTACCCAGGTGAAGCAGCCAAAGAACTGACAAGCCTCAAGAAACACGTCGCTGAACAGGACAAGAAACTGGCCTCCCAGGATCAGAGAATCGGCCAGCTCAAAACCATGCTCAAAGAACAGAAGGAAATCAACGAAAAACAGCAGCAGATCATCGCAAAACTTGCCGCGAAAGTCGGCGTATAAAATAATAAAAAGCCTGACTCTGAACAAAGGAAAAGCAGAAAAGCCTCCCAAGTGCGCGGGAGGCTTTTTTGTGTGGAATTTCATTTCGGAAGGCTCGTGGAAATCAAAACTCAGTACATCGCAGTAACATAGCGGTACGTGCCGGTGCGGAAGGTTTTGCCCTGCCTCAGCGGGGAAGGGCGGTCAGCCTATCATTTAACTGTTGCTGACGAAAGGGGTGCAGTATTCATTGGTTTTTATAAAAGGTTCCACGAGCGTAGCTCGGTTGTGTGGTGTTCCAATTCGCCATACTTGGCGGTTGTATGGTCTCTATATAAGAGCCTTTAGATGATAAGGCGTACCATGGCACTTTTACGGCGCTGCTGCCGCAGCGCTCGGTTGTGTGGTTTTAAAACTCCCACCACAAAACCCCCATCCGCATTGCGGATGGAGGTTCAGCGTTCCTGTATTTTTTTATTCTTCCTCGTGTTTTTCTTCCCCGAAGATGGTGAGGAGTTCGGGGCGGCCGGAGATGTTTAGTTTCCTGTAGATGGTGGACATGGCTTTTTTGATGGTTATTTCTGCCACTTTTTGTTCTTCGGCGATTTCTTTATTTTTGAGTCCCTGTACTGCGAGGTGGATGATTTCCATTTCTCTCCCGGTCAGTTTCTTGATCTGGTCTCTTCTCATTTCTTCGAGGGAGGGGATCTCGGGGCTGGTAGGGCGGGTGTATTGGGACATGGTTTCTACGATGGAGGTGCTGTGTCTCGGGGCTCTGACTTTTTTCCAGAGGTCCTTGTGTTCATCGGAGAAGAGGATGAAGGGGAGGATGAGGTGGTCGGGGCCGGCGAGGGTCAGGGCTTCTTCGAGTGCCTGGAGGCTGTTTTCTTCTTCGCCGAGTCTCTTGTAGGCGGCTGCCTGGTTCAGGAGGGCGAAGATCATGCCGATGACGGATTTCCTCTGACGGGCATGAGTTTCGTGGGTTTCGGCTTCTGCGAGGAGGTCGGTGTCTTTTCCATCACGGAGGAGGATCCTGTCTTTCATGATTTCTATGTAGGTGTGGGACGGGAAGTAGAAGCGCTGGGGATCGAGGATTCTTTTGTATTCTTTCTTGATGTTGGAATCGGTGCCGAACATGAGGTGAAAGCCGCATTCGCTGAGGCTTGCTATGAGTGTCTGGTATTCGGCGGTGGATGCGAGGTAGCCGTGCATTTCTGTCTCGATTTCCCTGATGGAGGAGGCTCTTCCTGTTACGAAGGCGAGCCAGCCTCTGAGGTAGGCGGATCGGATCTTGACGGATGGGTTCGCGTATTCCGGGCTTGCTTCGAGGGCGGAGAGTTCTCCGAGGCCTTTTTCCCAGTCTCCTGTGAGGAGGTAGTATTCAGCGTGGAAGAGGTGGCTCCATGCGCTGCCGTATTCGTGGCGTCCGATTCTTTCGAGGGTGGACTGGAGTTCGGCGAGTTTCTCTACTTCGGTGAAGAGCTGGCCCGGTGTGGAATGGTAAAGAAGGAGGAGCGTCGGGCAGCAGAAGCCGAGGTGCGGTGTCTTGAATTCTTTCCACAGGTTGTAGCGCCGGATGGTGTCGAGTGCTTCTTCAGCGCCTGTGATCATAGGATCGAGGTTGTTGAAATTCGTCATGGTGCCGAGGAAATGGACGGCGGCTCTTTCGGATACGCCGGCGTCGATTTCACGGAGTCTTGCGTACTGGGTGCGGAATTCGTCTTTCATTCCGGAGTAGTAGAGGTCGTAGACCATGAGGCAGATGGTGTGGATGTGGCGTTTCACGACGTTTCTCGGGCAGCGTTTGACGAGGGATCTTCTGTAGGTGCGGCGGCCGGAGAAGAGGATGGAGTCGGAGCCTCTGGCGAGGATGTTGAGGGCCATATCGTAGTCGTCGCCTTTGTCAGCGGCCTGCATGGCTTCGAGGTAGTTTCCTGCGGCATAGTGCCAGCGGGCGGCCTTGAGGTAGCAGCGGGACTGCCACTTGGGGTCGCGGGCGGAGAATTCTGCGGCGAGGAACTGGCGCATGACGGGGAAGAAGCGGTAGCTTCCTGTGGTGCCTTTAACGAGGTAGAGGAAGAGTCCTGATTCTTCTTCTTCGCGCATCATGGCGGTGGTGTCGCCGGAGGGATACATGTATTTGGCCTGGCTCAATGTGAATACGTCGAAGAGGGAGAGGGCGGTCAGCATGTCTTTCTTTTCCTGCGTGAAGTGGCGGAAGACTTTTTCCTGAAGGAGGGCATAGAGGCTTCTTGTTTCGTCCAAGGAAAGGTCGCCTGTCGTGAAGCGGTTCAGGTAGCGCAGGTTGTCGAGGCTGCATGAAATTTCAGGGAGCTTGCCCGGTGCTGTCTTGGGGGCAAGTGTAGCAACGGCGAGGTGGATGATTTCCCATGTGCTTTCGTCGGTGTTCTTGTCTCTGAGGCGCCGGAAGATGAAGGTGAGTTTCCTTGTCTGGTGCAGGGTGAATGTCTTCCCGGGATGCACAAGGAGGGCGAGGTTTGCAATGCAGAGGGAGTAGCCTTCTCCGAGGTTCTTGGCTTCGTAGGATTCTGATTCGACGTAGGAATTGAAGAAGCCTTCCTTCCAGGCGGTCAGGTAGCGGGCGGCTTCCTCTTTTCCGCCGCTTTCTTCTTCGCTGAACCAGAGTACGTCCGGTGCGAGCCTGTTGATGAGGGAGGCGGAGCCGCTTCTTTCGAAGTAGTCGTGAAGGAGCTTTTGCGTGGTTTCCGCGATTTCCTCTGTCCGGTTTTTGGTTGTTATTGTATGATCGGCTGACATAGTGCACCTCATATCTGTCAATTTGTGATGAACTTCCCATACTCTCCCTATTTTAATGTAATTATATAGCGGGCAAGGGAAATTGGAAAGAGCTAAAGAATCCCATTTGTACGGCATGTCAGGCGAGGGAAACTATGTTCTGGGTGTAACATGGTTTCCAATTGTGTTATATTGTTTAATATAACTTTCAGGAAGTCCCTGAACCAATACATTTTTGAGAGGTGAACCTACATGAATATTATTGATGAACTGAAGTGGCGCGGCGCTGTCAACCAGCAGACGGATGAAGAGGGCTTGTACAAGCTCGTAGGGGAGAAGTCGATTTCCCTCTATTGCGGCATCGATCCAACCGGTGACAGCATGCACATCGGTCATCTGATTCCTTTCATGATTATGAAGCGTTTCCAGCTCGCTGGTCATCATCCGGTCATCCTGATCGGCGGCGGCACGGGATCGATTGGTGATCCTTCTGGCAGAAAATCCGAGCGTGTGCTCCAGTCTATGGAACAGGTCCAGCATAATGCAGAATGCCTGAAAGAACAGATGAAGAATCTCTTCGGCGAAGACGGTTTCCGCATGGTCAACAACTATGACTGGCTGTCCAAGATTTCCCTTCTGGACTTCCTCCGCGATTACGGCAAGCTTTTCAATATCAACACGATGCTGGCCAAGGATATCGTCGCATCCAGACTGGATACGGGCATTTCTTTCACGGAATTCTCTTACCAGATCCTCCAGTCCATCGACTTCAAGATGCTCTATGACAATTACGATGTACAGCTGCAGATCGGCGGCGCTGACCAGTGGGGCAACATCACAAACGGCGTAGAACTCCTCCGAAAGACCGAAGGCGTCTCCGATGCTTACGGCCTCACCATCCCGCTGATGCTCAAGGCTGACGGCACGAAATTCGGTAAGACAGCAGGCGGCGCCGTATGGCTCGATCCGAAGAAGACAAGCCCGTACGAATTCTACCAGTTCTGGTTCAACCAGGACGACCGCGATGTCGTGAAATACCTGAAGTACTTCACCTTCCTCTCCATGGAAGAAATCGAAGACCTCGAAAAAGAAGTCGCTGAACATCCGGAACACAGAAATGCGCAGAGAAAACTCGCTGAAGAAGTCACCCGCTTCGTTCACGGCGACGAAGGCCTCGCTCAGGCAGAAAAAGTCACCCAGGCCCTCTTCTCCGGCAACATCCAGGAACTCACCGGCGATGAAATCGAAGGCGCCTTCAGAAATACAAAAGGCGGCGAAGTCGCAAAAGCTCCGATCAACATCGTCGAAGCCCTCGTCGAAGCCGGCGTAGAAAAATCCAAACGCCAGGCCAGAGAAGACGTCACCAACGGCGCCATCCGCGTCAATGGCGAACAGGTCAAAGACACCGAAGCAGAAATCTCCGCTCACCCGAACACCAATGGCAAGTTCATCATCATTAAAAAAGGCAAGAAGAACTACTTCTCCATTGCAGTGAAGGAATAAGAATAGAAATAGGAAAAGGAAAGCTGTGAAATCCAAAACGATTTCACAGCTTTTTTCGGTGGGGGCATTTAAATAACCAGTGATAATAGCCGCTCGCATCGTAGCGGAAGGTTTTGACCTGCCCCAGCGGGGAAGGCGTCTGGCCTATCTTTTAACTGTTGCCAGAGAAAGGGGTGCAGTATTCATTGGTTTTTATAAAAAGGTTCTTCGTGCGATAGCGAGGTTTTATGGTTTTCCATCAGCCGAAGGCTCGTTTAAGGGTGTTTGACCTTGCCTCGTAGAAGAAGGTGGCGGCGGAGCCGACGAATGAAGTTCATTTCGTGTGTGCCGTCAGGCACAGTTGTATGGTGTTTTCCTTATTCTGTTTTCCAATTCGCGCTACGTCGCGGTTGTGCGGTGTTTATAAGAAAGAGCTTATTGATAGGAAAGCGTACCTTGGTACTTTATCGGTGCTGTGGGAGCAGCACTCGATCGTATGGATTTTTCTTTCCTCTGTCGTCATCCTTGTCGTCCGGTTTCATTTCCCATCTCAATTTATATGTATTTGGAATTTTCTATATATAGTATGGACACTTTGTGGTATACTGTTTAATACAGCGGACATGGAAAATTGAGGTGTCCGGGGAGACGCGGGGCGTTTCCTTTTTGTTTTGATGAGGAGAGAAAGAATGAAATTTAAGTTTAACCACAACAATTTCAACGTACTCGATTTGGAGAAGAGTATCGCATTTTATGAGGAAGCGCTCGGGCTGAAGGTAGTCAACGAGTTCAAGGCTCCCGACGGCTCCTTTATTCTGGCTTACATGGGCGATGGCAAGACGAAGCATCGTCTGGAACTGACCTGGCTTCGCGACAGGAAGGAAGCGTACAATCTGGGTGACAATGAATTCCATCTGGCTTTCGATGTCGATGATATGGATGCTGCGCATGAGCTGCACAAGAAGATGGGATGCATTTGTTTCGAAAACCCGGCTATGGGCATTTATTTCATCAATGATCCGGATGGTTACTGGATTGAAATCATCCCGGGAGGAGAATAATGGACCCCATATTTGTACGTACTGCCCGCATTATGGGTGAGGAAGGGGTAGATTTTCTTTCCACGAAGACTGTCGCTGTATTTGGTATAGGCGGCGTCGGATCTTATGCTGCTGAAGCGCTTGTCAGAGTCGGGATCGGCCACCTGATTTTCATTGACAAGGATGTCGTTGACGAATCGAATCTGAACCGCCAGCTGGTCGCTGACCGGACGACGATCGGAAGAAATAAGGCAGAGGTGATGGTGGAGAGAGCGCACCGCGTGAATCCGAACTGCATTGCAGAAGCAAAGCCTGTCTTTTTCCGTCCGGGCGATGAGGATTTCATCAAGGATCTGCATGCGGATTACATTATCGACGCGATCGATGATGTGCTGGCGAAGCTTGCTATTGCGGAAATCTGCTGGAAGATGAAGATTCCGGAAATTTCCTCGATGGGCACGGGCAACCGCCTGCGTCCGGAAATGCTGCAGATCGCAGATATTAATAAAACGTCTGTCTGCCATCTGGCTAGAAAGATGAGAAAAGAGCTGAAGGACCGCCGCGTGAGGCACCTTACAGTCGTATATTCGAAAGAACTGCCGCATAAGCCGATCGGCGAAGGACACGCTCCGGGTTCCACCTCGTTCGTTCCTCCGGTGTCCGGCATGATGATGGCAGGCTATGTCGTAAGAAACCTCCTCAAGGAGGCGGGGATCCGCTGATCCGGCGCGGGCCGGGGATCTCCGTGTTATTTGAAACGGGAAGGGATAAACATGATGATAGAAATCCGTCATCTTGAATGGATCACCGTGACCGCGGACGGACGAAAGGTACTCGGCTACAATCAGGAGTGGTATCCTGAAAAGCGTCAGAAACTGGCAGGCTGCGGCCCGACTGTAGGCGCCATGATTGCGGCCTACGTGGAAATGAAGGAATGGCAGATGCCGGTCACGACCAAGGAAGGCGCTACGTCCAAGATGCTCGACATCTGGAAGTACGCAACTCCCCGCATGCACGGCCTGTACAAGACAAGATGGCTCAAGGAAGGCCTGGAAGCATACATGAAGGAAAGAGGACTCAAGGGTACACCTGAAGCGATGCCGATTCCTCCGATCCACATGCTGGCTCCGAGCTTTGAAAAGCTGAAGAACTTCATCGCAGAAGGCCTCGCTTCCGACTGCCCCGTAGGTTTCCTGAACCTCCACAGCGGCGGAGAACCGATTCCTTATCACTGGCACTGGATGCCCCTCGTGAAGATCGAGGAAAGAGATGGCAAGACCCTCTGCACCCTCTGGGACGAAGGTGTCCCGTACATCTTCAACCTGGAGAAGTGGCTCGCCAATACGAAATTTGGCGGCGGCTTCGTCAGGGTCATGGGGACTGAGAGGGAATTGAAGTAAAACTTGGGAATTTGAAAGAGACATAGAATTACGAAAAAAGGCCTGTCGAAGGCCTTTTTTGCGTTGTCAGACTATGCTGACGAAACCGGACAACCTCGCTTCGCTCGAGGTAATCAACCCTATCCGCCCTCCGGGCACCTTCCCCGTCTGGGAAGGCAAGTGTTAGCGGCGCTGCGGCAGCGGAGTGAAAACCGAACAACCAAGGCTGACGCCTTGAGGAACTGCTGTATCCGACGCCTCCGGCGCCACC
>ERZ773136.1253-NODE-1253-length-25531-cov-3.845816_pt1 | contig 25531 bp, 20 predicted proteins | sample MGYA00580855_ERZ773136 | MGnify/ENA primary metagenome ERZ773136 (study PRJEB29015, sample SAMEA2737860) | human gut metagenome | biome: human gut; feature: human-associated habitat; material: faeces | place: China | collected 2012 ... | reverse complement strand
CTTTTGGAGCAAGCTTTGCGACATCAAACGAATACGAAACAGTCGTTTTCCCTTTTTGGAAGGTCACCGTACCAACGCTTATCGGTTCGGTGATCGATTCAACATCGATATAGATACCAAGTTTCTTGGTACACCGGATATAAAACGTCACCGACAGTTCTTTATCCGCATATTCCTTATCCCGGAACAGCTTTCCGCAAAGAATGCCGCTTTGCTCGTCCTGCATAAGCACTGTCATATTGCCGTCTTCATACAGTGCAAACGCCCCGTTTTCCTCTTTGGCTGTTACGCTCATCCCGGCACACAGCACAAGAAGCACCGTCACAAACAGCATAACAAGTCCCTTTGAATAAAATTTTGTTTTCATGTTTACCTCCACCTATATCTAATACTTATTTCATGACCGAATTCATCTGCCGCCGAATCAGCGCGGCGTTTTCGTCGTACTCTTTTTTAGATAGCAAGTCTTTGTTAAGCCGATATTGCAGCGCCTCAAAAACATTTGCATACGCCGACGGCTGCATCGGATTGAGGGCGATATAGTTGCTGCAATATTTATTAAACAACTCTGCGTCTTTCGTGTATCGCGCAAGATCAAGCACCGGCCGCGCGTTATGCGGCGACAGCGCTGCGGCTTGCTCCAAATGCATTTTAACGACATTATCCGGTTCGCCGTTTTCTTTGCTTAACGCCGCAAGCGAAGTCTGTAAAGAACTGTCACGCGGACAGAGCTTTTCCAACAGAAGCGCATTCTGATAGGCTTTTTGATTTTCACCGCGCAAGTAATGTCTTTCAAACTGCTGCCGCATACCGTATTCTGCCGCCATGTAAACCCACAATAACGCGGCAAACACGATAACGGTCATTTTCAAAACGCATTGTATTTTTGCGGTTTCGTTGCAATTTTCTTGCGCCGCATAGGCTTTCCCGGCTGTAAGACCGGCAACCGCAAGAATGCAGCCGAATGACAAATCAAAATCAACAAGCGAATGCACAAGAATCATCATAAGAAGCGCACACCGAAACCGATCGCCATGCTTGCAATGCAAATATACCGCCCGTAAGAGCATGCCGAAAAAAAGTATTGTGAAAAATGATCCGTTTTCAAATAACAGCTGTAAAAATCCGCTATGCAGACAAATCACATTATACGGCGTACTTTGAAAGCCGTAGTATAAGATCCGCCACGAACCCGGCCCGAATCCGATAAGCATACGCGGCGAAAACCAAAAGTTTTCTTCCATAAACCGAACGGTATCCCGATAATAGACGAATCGAGTCCCAAGCGTTGCAAACACTCCGGGTTTTAGCGCTGCGTAAACAATTGCCGCTGCCGCCGCAAATACAATCAGTGCGCACCAAATTCTAAATATCGGTATTTTTCTGACCGTGACAGAAAACTGCGGTAAAAATCCGGCTATGAAAACACACAAAAGCGTCATACCGGCGGCAATTTCCGGAACAGACCGCATACTAAAGTAACGGATCGGCAGCACAAAAAGTATGACGGCAAGATTCTGTGAAAGAAATACCCTCTGTATTTTGGGATCTCGCGCCATTACGAATGTCCCGGCTAAGATAAACAGCGGCAAAAATGCTTTGGAAAAGGTCAGGTACAGCGCTGTCAAAATGACGGAGGCTGTCCATAAATACAGCTTTTTTGTTTTTTCCGAAACTGTCGTACAGATACATTTAACTGCCGCCATATAACCGATTCCGAGAAAACATGCTGCGCTGTTGGCATATTTAAAAGAGGATTGCAATCGCCGTGCCGTGCTGCTGACAAATACATTTTCGGGAATATTTTTCAAAAGTCCGATATAACCGAGAATACCCGGTATTGCTACGGCAAGCGCCACGGCAAATAATGCCGGGAACTGAGCGGAATCGCTTTTTTCTGAACCGGCTGCCAAAAAAGCGAGGTAAAACAGCAGCATTTTTTCGCATTCATATAGTCCGGTTTGAAAGTTTCCCTCAGTGAAAACAAGCGATATCGCCGCAAGCAGCGCTGAAGCAAAAAAGAGCACAATTCCAAGTCGGAACGATGAACCTTTGCCGGATGCGCATACGATCATTCCGAAAATCGGAAGCAAGAGTCCCGTCCACGCAAAACCGCCTCCGGCAAACGTACAGAATAAGAGCGAAAAAAACAGTATATACGACTTTATTGGTATTTTTCTTATTTTTACTGTCATAAATCATTTCCTTGAAAAACGAATATACAGTTAAATGATATACCTATATAACAATGCTGTCAATATTATAAAATCAAATTTACATTTCAGGTTAATAATTTCGCTTATTTTTGGATTGTCTGTAAAAACGATGTGCTTTTTTCGGATAATTTCGAATTATCCGAAAACACTGACAGCAATCAAAAACGTTTTCGATACCCTAAAGGTCGCGCAAAAACTTTTTACGGTCTATCGTTTATTTTGCACGCTATTCTTGCATTTTTGACTCGTTTATGCTATACTTTCTTCCGGAGGAAGATACCATGACGCAAACATTACATCTGCAGACCCTATATTTTCCGCAACGCCTGTTAAATGACCTTGAAAATATAAACAAATACACACTTACCGTGCTGGAGGCGCCGTCCGGCTTTGGCAAGACGACCGCTCTCGACAAGTTTTTCTCGCAGAAACACTTTTATAATGACAGCATTCGCGTGATAAAGCACACATTTTTTTCGGACAATATTGCCGATTATTGGAAAAAGCTTTGCGAACTTCTCGAAAGCATTGACCCGCTCTCGGCACAGGCTTTAAAAGAATATGACATGCCGACGCCGGAAAATTTATCGGATATTCGCGATATTCTGCATGAACTTGAATGCGCTGAAGAAACCTATCTTGTGTTAGACAACCTTTCGGCGGCCGTGCCGGAGCTTTCGCTTCTTCTATCAGCACTTGCCGCGCTTTCCGCAGAAAAGCTGCATATGATTGCTTCCGTGCAGTCGGTAAATGCAAAAAACAGCTTTCGTTTTTCTGCCGGCAACAGAGTACACTGTATCGGAACGGAAGAATTCACCTTTTCCAAAGAGGACATACGTGCCTATTTTAAATGCGTCGGGATTCTTCTTACCGAAAGTGAGCTGTCGGAGCTTATGCAGATAACCGAAGGCTGGATCTTTGCCGTCTATTTACAGTTGCTTTTCTACACCAAGCACAAGCGCTTTGAAAAAGCCATTTTAAATACGCTTATCGAAAAGGCTTTCTTTTCCCAGTTGAACGATTCCGAACGGAATTTTTATCTCTCGCTTGCACCCTTTAAAAGCTTTACGCTTGACCAAGCCGTCGAACTTACCGGACAAAACGTCGGATTTGCGCATGCCGCTCTTGACGGCTGCGGCTTTATCCACTATGACGCAAAAAAGAAAAAGTTTTCTTTTCATAAGCTTATATTCGAATATCTATCGGAAATTTTTGAGCATTTAGAACCGGATACCCGGAACGCCTTATGTCTTTCTGCTGCCGCATGGGAAGAACATCACGGAGAAAAGATTCATGCAACCCGTCTGTATTACAAAGCCGGCGCCTATGAACAAATATTCGCCATGCCGCATACGAGCTATGATCTTGCCGATATCGGAGATACCGGCACGCGTCAGATGATCTTTGATATTCTCGACCGCACGCCCTACGAGGTCAAGCTGCGCTATCCGCAAAGCATGGTACCGCTTGCGTTTATCCTATTTTTCATCAACGAGATCGAAAAGTTGAGCGAAGTCATCGAAGAGATCGCGCTTTTGACAGAAAACAGTTCCCTTTCCACGGAGCAGAAAAACGCCATACTCGGTGAGACAGAATTGCTTATCTCTTTCACAAAATATAACAATATCGCCGCTATGAGCGTTCATCACCGTAAAGCCTATGAGCTTCTCGGCAAAAAAGCAAGTCTGATACATTTGCGCAGCACATGGACTTTCGGCTCGCCGTCTGTTGTATGCCTGTATCACAGAACGGCAGGTGAGCTGGACAAGGAACTTCAGCTCATGGACGAGTGCATGCCCTATTATTACCGATTGACCGGCGGACACGGGTACGGCGCGGAATACGTTATGCGTGCCGAAGCGGATTATTTACGAGGCGATTTTGCACACGCCAAGGAAAACGCATACCGCGCAATGTTTGAATCGCAGACGCGCAACCAAATAAGTCTTTATCAGTGCGGCCTATTCGTGCTCGCGTGTCTTTCCCTTCAAAGCGGCGATGAAAATGCATTTTTTGACACATCGTTTGTCATGTCCGAAAGCGCCGCTTCCAACACGGAGGACATGTGCCGGTACACGTCGGAGTTGTTTTTCGGCTTTCTCTATGCCTTTATCGGCCGTTTGGATAAGGTTTCCGATTGGTTAGTCAAGGGCGATATCACAGAGGACAAAATAGCGCCCATGACTATGCCGTTTGCCCATATCATCTATGCCAAGACGCTGCTTGCCGGGAAAGAATATATCAAGCTTTTAGCCTTTTCGCCGTTTGCCTGCGGTCTTTCTTCCGAATTTCCGAGCGTGCTTCCGCAGATCTATTTTCACATTTTCGCAAGTGTTGCGCAAAATGCACTCGGACGTCTGCCGGAAGCTGAAAGCTCTTTGAAGACCGCTCTGTCTCTTGCCTTACCCGATCGTATCTATATGCCGTTTGCACAAGAGTTTTCCGAAATACACGCAACGCTTGAAAAACTTCGTCAAGCCGGTTCTTTAAGCCAAGCGGATTTCGAAGCAATTTCCCGTTTCGGCACGGAATTCGAAAAATCTCTTGCTAAATTCGGTTCGGGAAAGCCAAAGCTTTCACCGCGGGAACGCGAAGTAGCCGACCTTATCCGTCAAGGCCTTACCAACAAGCAAATTGCCGCACGGCTTTATGTATCGATCTCCACCGTAAAAATGACTATCAGCAGCATTTTCGACAAGACCGGAATCAAGTCGCGTGCCCAACTTTTCGACACAACAATATAAAATTGGCCACTGGCCAATTTTCAAAAAACTCTCCCTCTGTTATAATTAAGATAGCATTATAACACCCGAAGGGAGAGTCTTTTTATGAAAAAGAAACTAATTTCGCTCTTGCTTGCAGCGACTATGGTTCTTTCACCGGTAAGCGCCTTTGCAGCCGAAGTGCCGAAAAATACCGGAAGAACTGCTCGCACACCGGATATCTTCCGTGATATTTTCGGCGGTATCGATGAGGTTGTACCGGATGAAACGGCAAAAAAGCTCCCGTATCAGGACGGCACTGTGCTTTCTGACGTGCGCGAACCGGTCTATATGAGCGAAAACGGCGGAAAGATATACGGCGAAGAAAACTCATCCGACGCAACGCTTGTTTGGAATAGTAAGACCGGAAAACCCATTCTTCCGACGGGTACGGTAAAGATTTCCGGAAAAACATTTGCGCTTTCGGGCGAAATGAAAATTCTTGCCGCCTATGAGGGTGATTTTGAAAACATCGGCCGCAAGACTGAGCTTGCCTTACTTGTTGCGGCACGAAAAAAGGACGGCGCATCCTTACTTCTTCTCTGCACGGCAAAACCGGATTTTTCTGAAACAATTCTTCCGATTGCCGTATTATACGACGGCAGCAACAGTAACGCGGATTTTTATGCAGACACTGCAAACTTTGTCAACTGCATGACGCTTGCCTGCGGTGATTTCAACGGCGACGGCTATGACGAAATTATTACGATCACGCCGGTAAGCGGCTATGCGTCTCAAAACTCCGGCGACAAATACGGCTTTGACCGTTACAGCGCAAGCTTTATTTGGTATTTGGCTGACCCTGACAGCCGCACATGGTGTGATGCGCCGCACGCTCTTGCCAACGGTATGCCCGGATGGGTGGACAACTGCCACATCGGTTCTCCCGGCGTTACGGCTTCGGTCGCGGTAGCCGACATCGACGGTGACGGCTATGACGATATCGTATCGGCTATTTCCACCACAAATGCCCAGTATAACGCAAACTATGCAAGCAATATGTTTGGTGTGTACTTTGTCGGAGGTGCGGAAACCTTTGACGGCATGTATCAAAATCGAAAGCTGTTATTGAACTATCTTGACGGCGAAACTAAAAATGCACTGTTTATCAATACCACCTCCGGAAACGCTGCCGGCTTCGATGTAGCCATTTCCGATATTGACGGCGCAGGAAAGCCAACAATCTTCCTGTCCATAAAGGAAACGCTTCATCATTACGCCGGCTTTAACGGAAACAAGATGCTTACACCGCGCGTTTATGTCGCCGCTTTCGACTATACGGCCGCCGGCAATTTTGTGTCTTCTATTGTCTATACCACCGGTATATATCATCACGGCTGGTATACCGACCCGGACGGCTATGTCTACAAAACCAATCCCGGTGACTGTGCGCCGGTTCAGATCGGTATCCTGAACAACGATTTCGGTTTATCGGCCGGCAAGACCGGTTATATTTCCTCCGGAACACTGGTTATCGACCAGAAATACATCTCTTTTGTCCGTTATCCGGACGGCAACACCTACCGTTATGATATCAAGGACAACGGCTCTTATACCGGCAGCTGGGGCGCAGATGTTGCCGAAACCGACTACGGCTACTCCGGAAAGGACTGCGTTTTCTTCAACAATGGAATCAATGTGACCGATATCCGAACGGCAAACGTTAAATTTGACGGCAAAAGCTATGAAGACGCTGCCCTTGTGCGCACCTATACGGCAGACGGTTACCGCACCTACTATCTTGCAAGCTCCGGAAACGGATATACCATAAATCCGTCGTTGGCGCTTTTGAACAGTGATTCGAAGTATTCGTTAATTGCCATGCCGGACACCGATTACGATTCGATCTATTTGAAATACAACAAACACGCCTTTTTCTGGGCTGACCCAGTCATCATCGCAGCGCTCGCTTCTCCGCCTTATTTTGATTCGCTGCCGAATGAGATGTATACCAACAGCCAAACCACCTATGGCAGAAGCTCCACGACAGCGACCGGAAAGACCGAATCTTTCACCGTTGCGGCCGGCGCGTACATATCTGCCGAAATCAAGGCCGGCGCACTTGGCACAGCCGGTGTGTTTGAATCGGAAAATGAAGCGTTAAGAAGCAGATCGGAGGAAAACGAAACCACGACTGAAGTTACGTTTTCCCAAAGTTTTTCCGCAACAGGCGGCGAGGATACCGTCGTTCTCTCGACCGTTGCCTACGACGCTTACGCTTACACAGCGTATTACCCGGGTGTGAACGGCACACTCGAAGAATCTCCTTATATCGTCTATGTGCCGCGCGGCGGTGCGGATTCCGTAAAGACCGCAAGCCTGACTTATGAGGACTATTTAACCTTTATTCCGTATGCAAACGGTGTCCTGCCCGATTTAAAGGACGTATTCACCCACACGGTCGGAAAGCCGGAGACTTATCCGCACACTGCGCCGAGCGGTGTAAACGTAGAAGCAGGCAGCATTATCACACATCCGCGGCTATCCACTTTCCCGTCCAATACCGGCTCTCAGACCTTAACAATTGATATTACCGAGGAAACCTCACAGACCACCTCAGCCGGTTCTTCCATAAGCGCAAAACTCGGCGGCGGTGTTGAGACCGAAGCGGAAGATATTTTCGGACTTGCCGATATGGGTACTAAAATTACGGTCGGTTACGTTTCGGAAAAGGAATACGAAAGCGGAAAGATCACAACGACTGCTGTCGGAACGAGCTTTGAAGGTACAGTCTTTGGCCAGGGCGACGGCATGAACGTTTCGGGAAGCGGCGAAGCCAAAGCCGATTTCAACTGGCGATTGCTTCACTATATCTATAGATCCGGCGAAGATAATACACTCCAACGTTTTCCGGTCATAACCTACATCACCTCCGGTGTAACACAGCCGCAAGGCGTGATACCGACCTCGGTCAAGGTATCTCCGGCTTCCAGAACAGTCGAACAGGTCGGCCCGAAAACGCCAAACCATATTGCAAAAGCAAGCTTTACCGTTACCGCGGCCGACGTCACGCGCGAAGCTTATACTGCACTCGAAGGCGCACCGCACGGCATGTCGCTCGATTCGCACGGCAACATCGGTACAAGCTCGCCTTTCAGCTTTGATATCGTCCTTAACGGCAACGTCAAGCCCGGCGAATACGAGCTTGTTTTAAATGTCGGCGGTGTTCGTTCCAACCCGTTTACCGTCAAGGTCACGGAATACCAAACACCGGTTTGGATTGCAGCCGATAAGAGTGAAATCGATTTTGGCTCTATGCGCTTTGACTACAGTAAGGGTACGCCGTCCGCCAAAACGCAGTATGTGACGGTAAAGAGCCTGCATACCGAGCTTCAGGAGGATTTTACGGCAATCTTGGACGAGAACAGCGATTTCGAAATTGTCGAGCCTCTCTCCTCGTCTACGCTGTATGCAAAAGATCTGCCGAATTCCACGACAACAGTCGGTATAGCGCCCAAAAAAGGCCTTGCAGTCGGCACGCACACCGGAACGCTGACGATCACCAACGGCATTACAGCCGCCTATGTCACGCTTTCGTATACGGTTACCAATCCCACGCTTCCCGGCGCGCCGTATTTTGAAAATGCTTTTTCCGTAACGCCGAATCCGATCAAGATTTTGGTGAATGCGCCGGATGATGACGGCGGTGCGAGAATGCTCTATTACCTGTACACCTTAAAGGACGAGGAAAACTATCTCGAAAACGCCGAACAAAAGTGGGAAGAGTATTATATGAACACCCAATCCGGCGGAAGCTTCTATTTGCAGCTTGGCGAAGAAGAGCTTCTCACGGTTGGAAAGACCTATACGCTCGGCGTCAAAGCCGTCAATGAATGCGGCGAAGGCACGCCGGCTTGGTTCACCTTTGAGGTGTCCGAGGCCGAGAACGATCCTGACCCCATTAAGAATCCGAAGGTATACGCTGCAAACGGTACGGTAACCGTCACTTGGGATGAACCGGACTATTGGGGCGAAAACAAATATGTTCCCGTAACCCAAGGCAAGCAGTACAAAGTGTGGTTTTACAATGACCCGTATCTTACCAGTGAGAGTATTTATCTTGGTCAGGATCTTGATTGGTCAAAGAGCGGCCTTACAAACGGCGTTACCTATAAAATCGAAATTGAAACGTTAACTCTCAACCGTTCCAATTCCACCACGCTGTATGCAACGCCCACGGAAACAGTCACCACTCCGTCCCGCCCGCGCTCTTTTGAGGTTAAAATGGATTACAAAACAGCAAAGCTTTCCTGGAAAGAACCCTCGTTTGACGGTGGCGCGGCTGTTACCTATAAAATTTCCAAAGACGGCGGCAAGACCTATACAGATGTCGGAACGGCAACGGAATACACCTACAACGAACTGACGACAAATCAAGAATACGATTTTCGTGTGTGTGCCGTCAACAGTGCCGGTATCGGCGGTGAGGCTTCGAATATTCAGATTGCCCCCTCCTCTCTGTCGCAGTTGACCATCAATACGATCTATATCGGCTATGAGCAGTTAGAGCTTGACTGGCAGCCGAGCGGTGATGCTATTCTCGGTTATGAAGTAAAGCTTGACGACGGTGCATGGCAAAAGATCACGCCGATCATGTTTGACAATACGCTGCACTACATCTTCACAGGTCTTGAAAATGACCGTGAATATCAAGTTTATGTGCGCGCTTATGACGCCGAGGGTGGCGGCCCGGCCGTCATGCGAAAGCAAACGCCGAGTTCCGCTGCGCCGCGTCCGGTCAAAAACGCCTATGTCAAGCCGCGCAACGGCGGTATGCAGTTCTATGGCGAAACGGATGAGCCGAATGTATTGATGAAATACAAGATAGATGGTGAATCCCGTTGGTGGGCTTTTTCAAGCGGTTCGCGCTTAAATGGCTTTGAAAACGGCAAAACCTATACGGTCGGTATTGCATCCTTTGGCGACTATGTCGGCGTCTACCAAATGCGCTCTGCGGTCTATTTGACAGTCACGCCCGACGCGAGCATTCCCGACGCACCGTCTGAGCCGCTTGTCGAAGCCTTTGTCGGCAAGGATTACATCCGCGTTACATGGTCTGTTGAAAACGACGGCGGCGCGCCGATCGAATACTACGAAGTGTCCTATGGAGACAATTCGGATTCCATTCGTATACCGGAAAGCGAAAATACGCTGACTTTCAAGGTCTCCGAGTCAGAGCGCGAGGATTACAGCCGTATTTACATAAAAGCCGTTAATTCCGCAGGCTCTGCAACCGGCAGCGTCTATACCGCCCCCAATACCACTCTTGTTGGTCCGGAACGTATTCTTTTGCCGGAATCACATGACACAACGACTACACCGGCCTTTCAGCTGACAGCCACTTATGTTTATGCGGATGAAGAGGATAACCGGATAACGGAAACAATGGACGTCAGCGATTATGCGGACTGGACGCTTGTTTGCCAAGAACCGAAGATAACTTGGGATGACAGTATAAAAGCCATTGTCATTGATTCGACGCTTGGCGCAGGCACATATGCGGCGACAGTAAACGCGTACTATAGCGGTGCGAATTTCGAACAAGATGTATCTATTGCGGTCGGTGCGGCAGCTAAACTGGTAAGCGGCGCACCGACATCCGGAGGTCTTTCCGTAAAATTGGAGCTTTCCGAACAAGTCGGAACAGTTACAGTATGCGCAGCGCTGTACAATACAAGCGGAAAGCTTCTTACCACAAAGTTTGTGCAAATTTCCGCTGATTCACTTGAAAACGGTGAAATACATATCCCGATAAGCACATCAGGCGCCTATGCTAAAGTATTCCTCTTGGATAGTGTATCAAATATGCATCCGCTGTGTGAGGAACTTCGCATTCCGTTAAGTTAAAACGAATATATATACGAATTGTAATTTTTATAAAAGCAGTTCTGCTTTTGTCTAATTAAACCGATATAAACAAAAACGCACCTGTATAAACAGGTGCGTTTTTGAGTACAGCAAAGAGCTTTTGAGGTTTAATTCATATCGTCGGTTTCTTCCAAATGTGCGGCAAGGCGAATAAATACCGCCGCGCCCTCCGCTCTTGTCAAAAGTCCCGAAAGGCGGAGCGACATATCCTCATAGCCGGAGAAAATGCCAGCGTTTACTGCATTTTTTATGTAATCATCGCGTTTTTGCCATTCATCCAAATCGGTAAACTGCTCCAACGAAAAGTCAAGCGGTGCGGCTTCACATATCTTTCCGACGACATTTATCACCTCTGCACGCGTAATCGGACTTGAGCCGTCAAAAATTTCGTTCCAGCTCTCGTCATGGTGCAGAATGCCGTCGAGTAAGCCCGACGTGGACAGCCGGTAGACTGCTGGAAACGCCCAATCCGGAATAACGGACGCGTCGGCGAGTCCGAGAATTTCTTCGAGGGATTTCGTCGGCTCTTGCTCGGATATTTCGGATATTTCCGGCATTTGTTCTTCATCCGTTGTTTCTGTGGCGTCCGGAAGCTCTGAAAGATCGGACGGGTAAACATCTGCCGTTTGGGACGGAAGTTCAGGAAGCGGCAGATCGCTGCCGATGCCAGTCAAACGCTCTAACATAACGCAAAATTCATAGCGTGAAAACTGACGCTCCGGCATATAGTATGCCGTGCCGTCCGCGGCGTATTCGCCCTTTACAATGCCGGTCTGATAGAGCTTATAGATTTCTTTGACAGCCCAGTGTTCGCGCATATCGGCAAACGGATAGGCAGCGACCTTTATTTGTACGCTTGCGGAGGTCTCGCCGCGCGAAGCGGTGACTGTTACGGTTTTGCCGTCTGCAAACGGTGTAAAGACGCCGTCCGTCACGCTGCCGACGGAATTTTCCGGCAAGCTTTCTGTATTTTCGGTTTCGAGAATCTCGTTTTCTTGTATTTCCGGTTCGACTGCTTCCGAAACGCTCCAGAGAAAACTATCCGCCCCAGAAGCGACATGCAGCTTGCGGTAAAATGCGGCAGCCGTAAGCTTTGCCGTCTCAAACGGAGCGATTTCTGTCACATCCGAGGAAAGGACGATCTCATCCGGTGCGTCGAGCGAAAGCACTTTTGCAGCAACGTTTTCCGTTTTACCGCCGTCTGCGGAAGCAAATACCTCAATTACGCCGGCTGTGCCGGCAGGATTCAAAACATCGTCCGTCACGGTTGTCACGCCGTCTTTGGTATAAAACGAAAAGGTGTCGTTTTCACTTTCAGAAGCCGAAAAACCGTTTTCATCCGATAAAACGATATTTCCGAGTGAGATCGGTGTATCCGAAAGCGTCAGATAATAGTCGCCGTAAAAATAGGCTTCTGTCGGAGTTTCAGCTTTTTCATGCGTATTGGTAAAGACAATGCCATTGGAAACGCGGCGTTCGGTCTTTCCGGAGGGAGAATTGACAGTAGTTGCGCTGTCATAACCGCGAAGAGAAGCATTGACGGCGGTTGAGCCGCCACCGTCAAGATTTGCGGCATACACGCAGCCGAGCGAGGCCATGCGCTTGGCAAGGTCATATAGCTTAAAACCGGCACTGTACGAGGATTGGCGGCCGTCAATGGCATAGAGCACTAGACTGCCGTCTGCACGAATTCCGACCGCACTTCGCGGCTGTGCTGAAAGGTAATGACTGAATGTACGGTCATCTACCGGTTCGGAATCTTTAACGATGACCGTACCGGTTCCGACTGCATTTTTTGCGTCGTAAAACGCTTGGTTACCGGTTACCGAGAAAGAAAATGTCTGTCCCGGAACAAACGACATCAGAATATAGCCATAGGAAGTGTTATCGGCGGAAAGTAAATATGCGCCTTTCGGAATGCTTTCGTTTCCGGCCGTGGGATTGACCGCGACAACCACTAATTTCTCGCTTTTTCCCATTTGCGGCGAAACAGCGCAAAGCTGATAGTAGTCTGTGCCGATCTTCTGATACCCGGTTTTTTCAGAGAGATAATCTTCGATTTCTTTCTCAGTTTCAGTAACGTCCTCGTATGCATTCATCAAGGTTTCACGGCGCGTAAGCAGTTCTTCTAAAACGGTATCCGCCGCGGCAACGGGTTCTTTTTCCGGCTCTGTTTCGCTTGTTTCGGGGTCCGGTTCTGCTATTTCCGAAATATCCGGTTCTTCGGAAGCTTCGTCCGGCTCGGAGGTATCTTTAGGCGGATAAAGAAGCATATCAATCAGCTCTTGCTCTGTTTTCTTCTCCGAGTACGGATAGAGTATCACCGAAGTATTGGCAGCGCTGATATGGGTAGTCGGTGAATAGCGTTCATTATATAAATAAAGGCCGTATTGTGAAAACTCTTTATTTAAATGAAGAACATTGTATTCCGTGCCAGTATCAAGCGAAGTAAGAAGCAGCTTTATCTGCGGTTTATCAATGAAGAAGCTGCCGTCGGCACGTTCGGCAAGGCAGAAGCTGTCGCGGTCCGTGGTATACAGCTCGTTATCTTTTATGTAAGCCGATTCCGGCACACCAGTCGACATATTGAAGAAATCGGCATTGATTCCGGCAATATAGTTTTCATCGGGATATTCGGCCGCGGCAAGATTGCGGATAATGGCGGTCTGATACAGATATTCGCCGTTTGCAAACGCAATGCGTGTTTGCTCGTTCGGCGTATAGGAAAGCACGAATTCACGCTCCGAGCCATACGACGGCGAATAGGAGATCTGCCGTTTATAGGTAAGTCCCTCTGAGAGCGTGTATTCCGCCGAATACACATCCTCAACCGGCGAAAGCGGCTGCAATTCCTGTGTTTCGATTTGTGATGCAGAATCCTGTACTTCATCGGCAAGAACGGCAAACGGGCTTGCCGTGAGAAGTACAGTGGCAAGCACAGCTATGATTTTTTTCACAAGTACCCTATCCTTTCTTTTTTATATGCGAGGAGTTATCTTAGGCGAAAAGGTTAACTTTTCGTTTTTCTTCTCAAATCGTATTGATATATTATAACATTTATGCTATAATAAGTAAAGAGAATCGAATGAAATATTTTATCGGAAATATTTGTCAGGTTTTCTTTTTATTGTTAAGAAAACGGCGTTATGACGCGGAAAGCAGGAGAACAATGCCGGATTTGTCGCTTCTTAAGGAAATGACAGACCTTTGGTCGTATTTAAAGCAAACAACAAAGCCGATCGTTTTATACGGCATGGGAGACGGTGCGGACAAGATATTAAATGTCTGCGAAAGCAAAAATATTCCTGTTTGCGGCGTTTTTGCAAGCGATGATTTTGTGCGAGGACAGATTTTCCGCGGCTTTACCGTGAAAACCTATGCCGCGATAAAAAGCGAATTTCCGGAGCCGGTCATTTTGATTTCTTTCGCCACACGGCTTGACAATGTCTTGCAAAAGATATATAATCTATCCGATATAGACGAAGTTTTTGCGCCGGATGTTCCTGTTTTCGGAGAAGGACTTTTCGACAGCGCCTATTTCTCGGCGCATTTCGATAAGTTCCGCGCCGTATATGAAATGTTGGCCGACGATATCTCACGCCGTACCTATTATAATGTGCTTGCTTATAAGCTCACCGGCCGACTCTTCTATTTAAAGGAATGTGAAACTTTGCCGGAGGAAGCTTTCCGTACCATTGTACGTCCGAAGGAGCATTCGGTCTATGCCGATATCGGTGCCTATAACGGCGATACGATTGAGGAATATATTTCGTATGCCGGGAAAGATACGCGTGTTTATGCATTTGAGCCGGACGCACGGAATTATAAAAAACTTTGCGACAATATCGCTGCCCTTGGACTTCCCTCTCCGAAGCTATACAATGTCGCCGCATGGAACGAAAAGAACGAGCTTACGTTTTATGCCCGTTCCGGCCGCAACAGCGCCGGTTCAACGGTTCACAAAAAAGCAAAGGCTGTAACGGTAAACGCCGAATGCGCTGACGCGCTTTTGCCGGAGGGTGCAGACTACATCAACATTGACGCCGAAGGCTCGGACATGCAGGTTCTGCAAGGGCTTGATAAGACGCTTCGGACATATCGTCCGACGGTCTGCTGCGCCGTCTATCACAGAAACGAGGATATGTTTGCCCTTCCCTTATTTTTGGCTTCGCATTATGATCGTTTTGATTTATATATTCGCCATTTTCCCTATGTTCCGGCATGGGATACCAACGTCTATATCACAGACAGCGCTCCGGACAGAAAGGATACTTTATGATAAAAGAATATTTAGAGGCCGGCAAAATCATCAATAAACGAGGACTCGCCGGTGAGATGAAAATAGAAAGCTATTGCGATACACCGCAGGCCTTTTGCTCTTTTAAGCATTTATATCTGTCGCCGGACGGCAAGGATATCCGTAAGGTGCTTTCCGCAAAGCTATACAACGGTTATGCATATATCCGTTTGGAGGGTGTAGCCACGGCAGAAGAAGCTGACCGTCTTCGCGGAAAGCTTCTATATATTCACCGCACGGACATGGAGCTTGACAAAGACAGCGTTTTTATTGACGATATTTTGGAACTTCCGGTTCTTGACGCCGATACCGGCGTGACCTACGGCACGCTGAAAGAAGTATTTAACCGTGGTGCGTCGGACATTTACCGCGTAGTGAGTGCGAACAAAAAGGAATACCTGATTCCGGCTGTCAAGGATATTGTTGTCCGTATCGATCCGAACGAAGGCGTATTTATCCGTCCGATTCCGGGACTTATCGATGATGCCGAGGAGATCCGGTAATGCATTTTAAGATTCTGACGCTCTTTCCGGAGGCCATTGCACCCTATTTAAACAGCAGTATTTTAGGCCGCGCGCAGGCATCCGGGCTTATAAAAATCGACTATTTCAACATCCGGGATTACTCGCTTGACAAGCATCGCCGCGTGGACGATACGCCTTATGGCGGCGGATATGGAATGCTCATGACGCCGCAGCCGATTTTGGATTGCCATAAAGCGGCCTGCAAAACCTTAGGCGGCCGAACACGCACCATATATTTTTCGCCGGCCGGTCAAAAGCTTGACCATGCCAAAGCATTGGAACTAAAGGAATACGACAATCTGATCTTACTCTGCGGTCATTACGAAGGCATTGACGAACGCGTAACCGAACGTATCGTTGATGAAGAGATCTCCATCGGCGATTACGTTTTAACCGGCGGCGAATTGCCCTGCGCGGTACTAGTCGACGCGGTTTCGCGCCTTATTGACGGCGTTTTACCGGATTCCTCTTGCTATACCGAAGAAAGCATTGCTTCGGGATTGCTTGAATATCCACAGTTTACAAAACCGGCTGTCTTTGACGGAAGCGAAGTGCCGCAGGTTCTGCGTGACGGAAACCATGCGGATATTGTACGCTGGCGCAGAGAAATGGCGCTTGAAAAGACCTATCGGAAGCGTCCGGAGTTGCTTGACACCGCAAAGCTTGACCGAAACGATTTAGTCTATTTACAGGAATTGCAGATCCGTGACGGTAAATAACTCAAGCAAATACACATGGGAAAGAAGGTGAAGCCTTGAATCGAAGCCGTTCGGGAAAAACGAAGAATAACAGCCTTATTTTATCGTTTTTTTCCTTTATCTTTTCTCAAATCGGACATTTGGCAAGACAAAGCGTTATTCTCGGCTTCTTTCTGAATTACGATGCCCTCGAAAATGTGTGTGCCGACAGTAAGATATGCGGAAAATACGTTGATTTTTCACGCATTAAAGCGCATTTTCTCACGATAAAGCTAAAATGCGCCAAATACAGTCAAGAATCCTTTCTCATCAATCTGTTTGAGGATGCCGCCTGCCGCTTTTTCCGCGCCAGTCTGCGTTCGTTTGGAATCTTCTTGCTCTCGTTCGGCGGATTTTTGGTTTCCGTAAATCTTGCAAACGGGTTACCAAGGTTAATTCACTTTGACTTTTCGGATACGTTTTTGTTCGGCTGCATTTTAATGATCATTTCCCTTTTTATGCTTCCGGTTAAAAACAAAAGCATTGCCACGGCCTTGCGCGACAGCAAGTTATTTTCCTATTTTTTATTTGATATTTTTACAATAAAGCACATTGCATTCACAGAGCAGGGCAAAATTTTGCCGACCTCCGGCATTTCGCTTGCGCTCGGACTTTTATGCGGTCTGTTATCCTATGCGGTCTCACCGTGGTTAACGGCCTTCCTCATTTTTCTTGCCGTTTTAATGTACATGATTTTTACCCGGCCGGAAAACGGAATCCTTGCCGTTTGTCTGCTACTGCCTTTTGCCGGGCGTAAAATTCTCTCGTTTTTGATCATTTTAACGCTTTTATCAACCGCTTTCAAGGTCATACGCGGCAAACGCTCGCTGCATTTTAATCTCTGCTCCGGCGTGTACATGTTGTTCGGTGTGATTGCAGCCTCGGGCGTGGTATTCTCGTTTGACAGCGAAAATGCTTTCTCTTCGCTTGGCTCGATTCTTCTTGCGCTGTTGTTCGCGCTCAATGTGATTACGCTTATCGGCTCCTCTTCTCTTGCCGACAAATGCTTCCGGACTCTTGGCTTTTCGGTACTGACCGCTTCGTTATACGGTATTTACGATTATAGCGTAAGGTATTTGTCCTCCCATGACCTATCCGGCATTCTCCGCTCGCTCCACCAAGGCGGGTTACGCTCAGCCTTTGAAGATTCTTCGTCCTTTGCCGCTTTTTTGGTGTGCTTGCTCCCGATTTTGTTTGTCAACCGTCAAAGCACCGGAAAATTCTTTTCGCTGTTTGCCATTGCGCTTGCCGCGGTATGCCTGTTATACACGAACTCCTATTACGCATTGTTCTCCCTTATTGTTGCCGCTATCGTTGTTATGGTTCTTTTCAGCCGTATCGGTCTCTGGACTACGGCTTTTGCCGCCGTTTCGCTCTATTTTATCCGGCTCTTTATGCCGAATTTTGATAACGGAAGTTTTTCTTTTTACGTTCCGCGCCCGGAAGATCTATCCTCCAGCCTGACAGGAGCCTACTTCGACGGGGTAAACGAATTTTTTCGCAAACTTTGGCTAAGCGGCGCCGGAGTTGGTACCGAATCGGTGGCCGGAGCTTCAACGCTTATCGACGCGCAGTTGACCGGCTATCACGGAATCGGCGCTACGTATATGCAGCTTATGATGAAGATTGGCATTCCGCTCACGCTTTGCAGCGTTATCCTACTTGCCGTTTTCCTTTCGCGGCTGTTTTCCTATGCATATGGGTTCAACAAGTCGGAAACCGCAAAAAGTAAATGCATAGCCTTGATATGCAGTCTTTTCGGCATCATGCTGTATGCCTTTTTTGCAGATCTTTCAGGCAATTTTCGCTTATGCGTGCTTTTCTTACTGCTTCTTTCTCTCGGCTGTGCCGTTCCGGACAGTGCGGATAACGACTATATCCCGCCGTATTTTGAACGCGAATACAATTAAGAAATATCTTTTTCAGAGGTAATCCGAATGAACAATACGACCAATACCGCAAAGCGCCGTTTTAATGTCATCGATATACTGATTCTTCTCACGCTGCTTGTTATCGCTGCGTTTGCAGCCAATTATATCGTAAACGACATGTTTTCTAAAGAGCTTGCCGAAGTGAATTACATTTTACGCGTAGACGGCGTATCAGAAGGCGATATAAACCGCCTCACTGCCGGCGATTCTGTCGCCGCAAACGCAGCCGGAACAACGCTCGGAAAAATCCGCGACATTTCGGTATCCGAGCAAAACAAGGCCGTTTATTCAGCCGATACCGGGCGTTTTGTCTACACACGTATCCCGGGCAAATACACGTTATATTTGCGCGTAAACGCGGTTTGCACCCATACAGACCATCGGTATCGAATCGGCGATTACCTTATATCCGCCGGTCTTTCTCCCGAAATTCTCTTGCCCTTTTCTTTTGAGAACGCCGCTATTCTATCCGTAACACCGGTCGAGAAGCCAACACCGGACACGCTTTCCGAGCACACGGGCACAGAGACCAAAGAAACCGGTGAAGCGCAAACCGCGTAAAGATCCACCTCTACGATTGAAGAAGGAAAACACATATGAAAAAGAAAAAACCGAACATTATCGATGTTATCATCGTGTTGGTGCTGCTTTTGGTGATCGCTGCGGCGGTATACCGCACGCTTAGCATCAAGCAGTTACCGGACACCGTTAAAGACCAAATTGTGGAATATACGCTAGAAACCTCAGATATAGATCTCGCCTATGCCAGTGCCTTAAAGGTCGGCGACACCGTATATTTAAGCGAAAAAGCACTCTATTGCGGCGAAGTGACCGCCATTGAAACGTCGTATTCTCGCCGTGAGATTACCTCCGCAGACGGAACGGTTTCCGCTCACCTGTATCCGTCGGAAATTCATATGAAGATCACGGTTCGCCTGTCGGCCGACATTTCCGAAAACGGCTTCTACATCGGCGACAACACCTATCTGAATCTCGGAAAAATTTTGGATATGTACACCGAAACCTTCTCTTTTACCGCCAAGCTTACCGATTTTGAGCACGAAGTTGAGAACCAGCAGTAAATAGTACTATTTATTTTTGAATGATCCGCTATTTTTTGTATAAAATGCGGTTTTTTCGGAATATTCCAAAATTCATAGTTTAGTGTTGACTTTTTCCGATTGATTTGTTATAATGATAATTGTAATTTGATATCCATTTATTTGAAAGGGAAGATAGTATGTTATCAAAGGAAGTTGTAGTAAAGAATATGGAAGGTCTGCATGCAAGACCGGCTACTCTCTTTATTCAGAAAGCAAATACTTTCAAAAGCTCCGTTTGGATCGAAAACGGCGACAGACGTGCGAATGCCAAGAGCCTTTTAGGTGTGTTATCCCTCGGCATTTCCATGGATATGAAAATTATTATCACCGCAGACGGTTCCGATGAAGAAAGCGCAGTCAACGAGCTTGCCGCACTTATCGCAACCGGTCTTGCCAAGTAATTTTTTCGTATACATTTAGTTTCGGCAAAGGAGTATCGTGGAAAATACTCCTTTTTGTCGTTTATAGAGGAATTATGCCAAAGAATAAAACCATTGCCGAAAAGCTTTCGGTTCTCCCTCACCTGCCCGGCGTGTATTTGATGAAAAACACGGCAGGAAGCATCATTTATGTAGGCAAATCCAAATGCTTGAAAAACCGCGTTTCCAGCTATTTTCAAGCGCCGGAACGCTTGAATGTCAAAACTCGCAAGCTCGTTAACAACATTGCGGATTTTGAAACCATCGTCACCGGTTCCGAGGCAGAGGCGCTGTTATTGGAAAACGAGCTTATCAAGCGGCATATGCCCAAATACAACATCAAGTTAAAGGACAGCAAATCCTATCCGTATATCAAAATTACAAACGAGTCCTTTCCGCGCCTTGTAACCGAATACGAGCGAAAGGACGACCGTGCCAAGTATTTTGGGCCTTACACCTCGGCAGTCAGCGCGCGCGACATCATCAAGACCGTGCAGAAGATTTTCCGCCTTCCAGTATGTGAGCGCAAACTGTCCTACGGAAAAGCCGCCGGACGGCCATGTCTTAATTTTCATATTGACCAATGCATGGCGCCCTGTACCGGAAAGATCTCCGAAGCTGATTATGCTGCGGTATTCGATGACGTCGACACCTTTTTAAAGGGCGACTACGCCGCTGTAAAAAAATCGCTTGAACAGAAAATGTATGCCGCCTCCGAGCAAATGCGTTTCGAGGCCGCCGCCAAATACCGTGACAGCATTCAGAACTTATCCAAGCTGTCCGGACATCAGAAGATCAAATCTACGCCCGGAACGGACAAGGATATTTTCGGCTTCTGCGAAACCGAAACGCGCAGCGCCATGGCGGTGTTACTCATCCGTGACGGAGTTATCATCGATAAAAACGTTATTCTTATGGGTGTGGACGAAATTGCAGATTCTGAAACGCTCTCCGACCTTATCTTGCGCTACTATCATAATCCCGAAATCATTCCGCGTGAAATTTCCCTTTCTTTTCCTTTGGACGAAGAAATGTCCGAAGCGGTAGCGGAGATCCTTACGCAGAACAGCGGTCATGCCGTTAAGCTTCACACGCCGCAAAAGGGCAAGAGCAAGGAATTGTGTGATATGGCGGTACAGAATGCCGCCGAAGCGATACGAACCAAAGAGCGTCAGGACGAAAACGACGCCTCGCTTTTGATACGTTTGGCAACTGCGTTGGAGCTTGAGATTGTCCCGGAACGCATCGAAAGCTACGATATTTCCAACAGCGGCGACAGCGACATCTACTGCGGTATGATCGTCGTAGAAAACGGCCGCTTCAAAAAGAGCGATTACCGTGCATTTTCCATTCGTACCACAGACGGTGTGGACGATTATGCTTCCATGCGCGAAGCACTGACGCGGCGTTTTGCGCATTTGACCGACAAAGACGACACATCTTCCCTTTCGGTGGCACCGGATTTAATATTACTCGACGGCGGCGTCGGACATGTGTCCACCGTTAAGCAAGCCGCTCTCGAATGCGGCGTTACAATCCCGATCTTCGGTATGGTCAAAGACAGCTTTCACAAGACGCGTACCATTACGGACGGTGAGCATGAGATCAGCATTGCCAAGGATGCGCTCCTTTTCAACTTCATTTATAAGATTCAAGAAGAGGTTCACCGCTTCACCTTTTCCAAGATGGACGCCGCGCGGCGCAAACGCATGAAAAAAACCGAGCTTACCAACGTCAAAGGCGTTGGAGAAGCCAAAGCCAAGGCGCTTTATGAAGCGTTTAAAACGACAGCGGCGCTCAAAAGCGCAACACTTGAAGAGCTGTGCGCCGTCAAAGGAATCACACCGGATATTGCGGCCGGAATTATAGAGTATTTGAAAGACGAAAAATAAATTACGCTTTTACTTGAAAGGAAACGAAAATATGAGAATTATTGCAGGTACGGCACGCAGACGTGTATTAGAAACGCTTCCGGGCGACGATATTACCCGTCCGACCGCCGAACGTGTTAAAGAAGGCTTATTCAGCGCCATTCAGTTTGAGCTTGACGGAAGACGTGTACTCGACTTATTCAGCGGTTCGGGTCAGCTTGCGTTGGAAGCGCTCAGCCGCGGTGCGGAAAGCGCGGTCATGATCGACGACAATGTCGGCGCGGTAGAAATTATCAAAAATAATGCCAAAAACACGGGACTTATGAAGCAATGCCGCATTTCCCGCATGGATTACAGCGAATATCTAAAGGGAGCGGCCGCAAAGGGCGAGAAATTTGACCTTGTTTTCCTTGACCCTCCGTATGCAAAAGACGTAAAGGATGAGGTTTTGAAAAAGGTGTCGCGCGCCGGCATTTTAGCTCCCGGAGCTATTGTAGTCTGTGAATCCGACGTTGACCGTTTTGTCGAGGATGAAGATGTATATGGCTTAAAATTCCGCCGCAAATACCGCTATGGACGCGTATATATCACCATGCTTGAAATGCCGGAAACGACCGAAACAAGTGTTTCCGAGGAAGAAGTATGAGAAGTGCGCTTGTTCCGGGCAGCTATGACCCGATAACGGTCGGGCATCTTGATGTGATTCGCCGCGCGGCACAGATGTTTGACCGCGTCACGGTGCTTGTCGCACATAATAATGCCAAGAATTATCTTCTCTGCTCACAAAAGCGGCTTGCCTTGGCTGAAGACGCCATTAAGGATATCCCAGGCGTACTTGCCGAAGGCTATGACGGCATGCTCATCGATTATATCGCGTCGCACGACCGCCCGATTCTTATAAAAGGTGTGCGAAACGAAAAAGATTTTGCCTATGAAACGGAAATGGCACAGTATAATCGCGAATTATGCCGTCGCAAATACGGCTTTGAAGCGGAAACACTGCTATTGCCGTGTGCACCCTGCTACTCGGCACTCAGCTCGACGCTTGTCCGGACACTTGCCGCGACCGGCGGCAATTTTGACGATTTAGTACCAAACGCACAGCTTCTTAAAAAGTTTCTTCAAGACAGTTAATTTAAGCAAAATACGAATAATAAAACCACCGTCCGCAAAAAATAAGTGCAGTCTCCCCTATCTTATTTTCGGACGGTGATTTTTTTATGAAAAAGCATACAAATGGCACGCTTCCTGCCGGAGCGACAAGCGAATTTTCGGACCTTCCGCAGGGTCTTGCGGCGGCGTTTTGCCAAAATGCGGCTGCGATGACAGTCTTTACCAATCTGCCGGAGGACAAAAAGCGGGAAGTTATTGACCTTGCCAAAAGTGCGTCAAGTAAAAAAGAAATGATAAATATTGTACAGCAGCTTACCGTGCATACCTTGCCCGATTAAACCCAAAAGCCGGAGTTTGTAAAGTATACCTTTGCAAACTCCGGCTTTAAACATAGCAAAACATTATTTCCGACAGCATTCTGCCCGACTGATTCCATATACGACCGTTTGCTCTCCTTCGTCATCGGTAAACTCGTCAAGCAAGGTCATTCCGTTTGCCCGTGCAGTAGAAGAGGACGGAAGATTGGACTTTTTCATATAGGAATACACCATGCCAAACGGCGTATGTGCAAATGTCCAATCACGGACAGCGCATGCGGCTTCTTTGGCATAGCCATGGCGTTGGTGTGCCTTGGCGATATGATAGCCGATCTCCGGCAAAATAACGCCGTTTATCTTCTGCATCGTCAAACCGCAATCCCCTATCATCTCGTCCGTGGATTTCAGACAGACCGCCCACAAGCCGAAGCCGAACACACGGTATCGTTCAATGTTTTTGTTGATCCAGTTTTGTACCCGCGCTTTGTCAAAGGTGTACGGATAGTGCTGCATAATATCGGAATCGGCAAGCACTGCATACAGCGCGTCAAAATCCTTAAGCGTCATTTCGCGTAAAACAAGGCGTTCCGTTTCAAGCTGCAACGTTGTTTTTCCTTTCTTAATATTGCTCTGCCGGATGGTTTGTTTTGATAGAATACCATTCTACTACAGCTGCGACCGTTGCAAGGGCGCACACGATTACAGAACTGTATTTTAATTTAGTAAAACGCAGCGCAAACGGCAAAAGAAACAGGCACAGTCCCGTGAGTTTGTTCATGACTGTGTGGGCAGACAGCAACCTTTTGTGCGAAATAAACTCTATTGCAACATTTGTCACTTTGATAATACTTACCGCGCCTATCCAAACTAACAGCCATGCCGGAAAATGAAAGAGCGGCAAAAACTTTGCCAAAGATACCGCGACAAACACAAAATCAGACACCGTATCCAGTTTTGCATCGAACGCGCTTTGACTCTTAGTCATTCTGGCTACCGCGCCATCCGCCATATCACTTAAACCGCAAGCAAGATAAATAGTATAGAACCACATAGAGTGTACCGGCAAGAATATCATTAAAATGCTGCCGACAATACGGGTACATGTAATTAAATTGGCGAAGTACTTCTTCATTTATTTTGTGCTATCCAATCATCTAAAAAGCGCATTTGCTCTTCTGTATGGAACCAATGCTCACCGTCCGGCATAACAGTAAGCTCTACGTCATGCTGTTTTGCAAAAGCGGATATGGTTTCCAATGAGGTTAAATTATCTTTGTCACCGTATAGGATTCGGGTCGGAACGTGCCATGTAATCGGATGTTCACGTACATAACATAGATATTTCCATGACAGTGTTTCGCCGAAATTTGTGGCAATTTCCGATTTTTCCGCAAGTTCTTTTTCAGTCACATTTGCCCATGTCATCATGTTAAGAATCAGTTTTTCCATATCTGCAACCGGTGAAATGAGATACGCAAAGTCTACATATGTCTCTGATAATGACATCAACGAGAAAAAAGCGCCGATACTGTTTGCGATCAACGTGAGAGAATCGCAATGCGTCCGTTGTTCGGCAAAGAAACGCGTAAATTCTTCCTTTGCTTCCCACGGCGTCTGCGAACGATAATCGAATCCGATCACCTGACAGTCCGGGAACAAGGCTTTATAGTGTTCGGCTTCTTCAGCCGAGCCGCCTTTCCCATGGACATATATAACGAGTTTTTTCATTCAATACTCCTAATATTTTATGCGTGCGCAATCTGCAAATAAAGCGTTATTCTTCTGAATCGGCTTTCTTTTGCACACGTCTTTCTTTAACCTCGGATGCGATATCAAGGACAACCAATGCGGCAATCGCCAGAATAACGAGCGCTTTTATAAGCAGATTCTGTGTAAAACGATTTATATATCCGAGATATGGAATGTGGAACAGGCTTTTGCCGTACAAATTATCACGTCCGACGCTTAGCCCATCCGAAACGGAGTTGGCGTCGCCTTTGGTAACCATGCCCTCCGGTTGAATGTCGATGACACGGTGAATGATACGCTTTTCATCGGAGCGGCGTATGTAAACCACAATATCGCCGGTTTTGATATCGTCATAGGAAATTCTCGTATCGACAAAGCATAAACTCCAGGTTGGCAGATTCGGTTCCATAGAACCGGAAACCACCGCGCACGGACGAATTCCGGCAAAAAAGCCGAAAACTACGAGAATGAAAAACGCTGCAAGCAGCACGCTCGACCAATTGAGCTTTTTTCGGGCATTTTTTACGTCCATAATACCGCTCCCTTCTTGGATACACTAAGAATACCACAAGAAACGTTTTCTGTCAAGCAAAAACCGCGCGCCGAATCGGCGCGCGGTTTCTT
>ERZ773136.1248-NODE-1248-length-25647-cov-4.504298_pt1 | contig 25647 bp, 24 predicted proteins | sample MGYA00580855_ERZ773136 | MGnify/ENA primary metagenome ERZ773136 (study PRJEB29015, sample SAMEA2737860) | human gut metagenome | biome: human gut; feature: human-associated habitat; material: faeces | place: China | collected 2012 ... | reverse complement strand
AAATTCACTGTCCAAAAAACGAAAGACCGATATATATCTGAAATTATCGCAGAGCACACGGCAAATGTCGTAAGTAAGCCTATAATACGGAACGATGTATATGAGCACACCGTTCGGCATCAAATGGTGCATACTTTCAACGAGAAACCGCTTCTCGCTTCTTGCTTTTACACCGCCTTCTCCGATTACGTTAAGGTAAGGCGGATTCAGAAACAGAACGTGAAACGCCTCCGAGCTTATTCTCGAAAAGAAGAAACTTCCGAAACCTACGCGGGAAAGCCTTGTTTCGGCTTCTTTGCCTCTTGCTTCGTCAATTTCCGTTCCGTAGGTTACAGAGTCCGTGCCCAAAGCCAAAGCTTCAAGAGCAAGACCGCATCCGCAGCACGGATCGAAAAGGTTGACTTTGTTTTCGGGAAACCGGAGAGCTTTTTTCATCATCTTGACGTGAGCAATATCTGTGGGATAATAACCCATCTTGACATTGTTCATAAGACGTCCGATGAGAGTTGCATCCACCGTTTCGGTTTTGGGTATACGGTTTTTGAGAACAGTAACAGCCGATATCAGTTTGGTGTAATCGGGAGTCAAAAGGTTAAACGACTTTACCGCACCGTAAAGCTTATTTGCATATTCCGAGCAGTCGGGTATATCGCATTCGGAGAAAAGAAGACCGGTTTCCCGTACCGTATCAAGCAGCTTTCGCTTTATGCTTTCAAGTTCGGAAAAAGTATCCTTTGCTCTTTGAACGTTATTCTTCTCCCTGTAAATATCAATCGCTTTGCGCTTTATAGGCATAGCCTCGATAATACTTGCAAAACTTCTTTCGGCTTCGGCGAACTTTTCTATGGCATAGTAGCTTTCGGACATTACGCAGCCCTCCCAAAATGACAACCGTTGTTGTGGTAAGCCACCTGTTCGGAGCATACAACTTTCTGCACTTGCTTTCTGCCGAGAGCGTCAACCGTTTCCAGTTTTTCCGTTATGACCGTAACTGTTTTTTCAAAGGTTGTTATGACCTCTTTTGTTTGAGTAAGGATAAAATCATTCATTACGCGACCTTTCTGAGACTGAGTTTTCTCGAAGAAAACGCAACTCTTGTGTTTTCAAGACTGCCTTCAATGAGAAGGTAGTACATCATACTTGCCACAGCCGTAGAAGCAAATACATTTGCCGCAATGCTTTGCGGTGCGGACACGCTTCTTTCGGCGCAGGAAAGCTCGGAAGGAAACTTTTCGGTATCGGTAAGAATATCCGGATACACCTTTGCAACCGGTTTACTCAACACCTTGCCGCCCATTTTCACACCGCACACTACCTGTCCCGTGAATTCGCCGTTGCCGGAGTCGATGTAGATAATGTCATCAAGCTTATTGAAGACATTGTTACACATGACTCTGGAACGGTTGTTATCCACAGCACCGATAAGTATGCCGATGGGTTTGGGGCTGCCGTAGATTTCTTTTACATTGAGAAGCCCATAAAGTTCTTCTTCGCTTTCGATATAGCGGGGTATATATTCGGTTTCTATGCCGAACACCTCCGAATATCTTTCTGCCATAACCTGTGCTTTGTTTTCACCAATATCGCACGCGGCGAAGTTTTGCCGGATCAGGTTTTTTCTTTCCACTATGTCGCCGTCGCAAATGACGATCTTGCAGTGACGGTCAGAGGAAAATGCAATCCGATAAAGATGAGGAATGATGTTTCCGCCCGTACCGCCCGCGCCGATAATGACGATCTTAACCGGTCTGTCAAGTGCAAGCTTCATTCTCTTTCCCCCTTTGACACTTGCGTATTACAACGGCGTCTTTCCACTTTTCGGGAAACTCGCCGCCGATACCGTCAAATATGACCGAAGGATCAATAACAAGATGCTTGCCACCGACCGAAATGCGTGTTGTTATATCGGGAAAAACCTTATTAAGTCTTCCGATAACCGTGTAAAGCCTTGTGGCGATTTCATCCTTGTCGTCGGTTTTGGAAAACACGGCGCTCATTGTATTGTGCGAATGTACTTCCATAACAAGAAGAAATTTATCTTCATCGATATCGGGAAGATTTGTGTCAACGCTCGCTTTTGAAACCGTTTGTTTCGGAACATGAACGCAGTATTTTTTCTCTTTAAAAGACCAATAGATGTTTGCCATTGCTTCATTCTCTTGTTTTTCCGTCACATACGTCTTGAAGAAAGCGATGATCTCCGACAGGATGCTGTACGGTATTTTCGGAAGAGCCGGGATAAACCCGGCCCTTACATTTGAAAAGAGGGAAACGCTGTCCGCTTCGGCTATGAATGTTCCGATCGGATTATTGCGTACCTCATAAATTTTTCCGTCGTTCGACGGCACGAATACAATATGCTTTCCGCTTTTTACGGCTTCTTCAAGGCTGTTTGCAACTCCTTTATAGGAGGCAACGCCTTTTTTCTTAGCTGTAACCGACGGAACAACCCTGCATTCGATTTCACCTTTTGCCTTTTTCAGACAATCCATAAATTCCTTTGATTCTTCAATCTGTTTTTTCAAACTGGCAATCGTAGTTTTCTTAGGCGTCGAAACCATTTTTGTTATCGTTCCGTAAGTCATTTTCCACGATACAGCCGTAGCGTCGTCAAGCTCGGGAAAATCCTCTGCTTTTTCGTTACGGAGTTCGTCAAAGGTCTTGGAAGTGTCTGCGATATCCTCTTTGGCATTTGCATAGGAAAAGACGGGAAGTTTCTGAATCAAGCCGCTCTTATCCTTTTCTGCCTGTTTTTGGTTTGCCTGTGCCAGTGCCGCTTCAAAAGGATCCTGCTCCTCAGATTTATCTTCTGCGATATCAGGTTTTGCTGTTTCCACTGTTGTTTCTGCGGTTGGCTGTAATACGGTAGTTGTTTCTTCATTGATTTGTTTTTCCTCCGGATTATCGGTAACTTCGGGTACAGGTGATTCACTCTCAATCTCTGAACTTTCCGTCATAGTTTCATCTTTCTTTTCCGCTGTTCCGAATATTGAGTCAAAATCCGAATCGGGAAAATCCGGAAGCTCCGGAAAAGACGCGTCGCTTCCGAGATCGATAGGTTCGTTCTCGCCAAATAATCCGTTGTTTTTTTCTTCACTCATTTTTGAGCCCTCCTGAATAATTTGTTGTGTGTGGTCTCGGTTGGTTTTACGAATGCTTTAATCCCTAAACTTGAACACCTCCAAACTTCGGAAGCGAACAGGAACAGAGCAAAAGACACTTATCCCGAGCCTCGACTGCTTGCTGAAATTCTGCATTTTTTTGTTTGACCTCCTTCCGAAAACAAAAAACACACGCAAAAGTCCTGAATTAGACTTAAACGTGTGTTTGCTTCCGATTAAAATATTTGTTTCCCGTAAAAATGATAAAAGCAGGTAAAGGAAATGCCCATACCTATCCCGTAGGACGGAACATATCTTTACCTGCTTAACTGCTTACCGTTTTAACTGCTTACCATTTTTACAGTGATATTTTAGCATGTTCGCCGTTTTGTTACAAGGTCAGGAGAAAAAATAAAGCAGTTTTACAGAAAGAATATTTTAGAACCAGAGTTGAATTAAAAGATAATGAATTTATATCTTTATTTGTTGAAACGTGCATCTGCACGAAAATTTATAGATTGTCTGCTTGACAGTGTTGTAATATAATGATATGATGTATTTGCCCAAAGCTCAGATGGTATTGATTGAAAGAGCACGGTGACGAAAAAATCAGAGCTCGTAAAACTCCGTGAAGAATTATTATTGTTCACGGACAAAAAACAATAGAATAAGGATGTTATAAATGCGACGTAATTTTGTAGAAGTACTTAGAAGCGGCAATGTTTGCCTGAAAAAAGAGTATTCAAAGCTGTATGACCTTTTTTATGGCAAGAATGAACAATATGAAAAATCTCTGGCCGATTTTGTTTCTGAGAATTTTTTCGCATATCATTTTCGAGGGACATGTCTAAGCCTTGATGAATTTGATGAAACATATGATTCCATTTTGTTGAGCAACCACAAAATTTTGATATAGACTACCTTGTATCTTTTTGTGAATATGTTTATAACTTAATACTTTATCTTCAACGTTCTTGTGGTGTGGAGCAAACAAAATTTTTTTGTTTACAACAAATCAACCAAGTTATTGAAACTATTGCCTATACTCAATGTCATGAAAATGGATTTACTATCTTTGTTCCAAAGGATAACGTTGCAATAGCAGTGTCTGAATTGGAACAAATTCCAAAAGAAGCATCTTACAAAGTAATTGCTTACAACCATCACGCCATGCGAGGCGACCTTGAAAGAAAAAGACAAACATTGCTTTGGTTTTCAGACTTGCTTGAGCCAAAAAGAAAGAACCTTGAAGCCGTCGATCGCAATTTTACAAGCGATCTCTTTTACGCTTTTAATACTTTCAACATTCGCCATAATAATAGAGATTGCGAGGGCTCGAAATACAAGAAACCGATAGGTGATTTGACGAATAAGCAATTGGAAGAATGGTATGATGAAGTCTATCAAATGTGCCTACTTGCTTTCATGCGGCTGGAACAAGTTGAGCGTAAACATTGCTTTGATGCATTGAAAAATAAGATAGAAAATATAAAGTAACTATATCTGCATTGTGTGTTAGTATAAGAAAAGTCAATTTTGGTGTAAATGCATTTACAAAACAACAAAACGATTCGTAATTTATATTATAAGGCAAAACGAAATCTGACATACAAAATAACAAAATCAGGAAGATCTGTGCAAAATTTCGATTGGAGATTGGTAATTCACGAGGGGTGATTTCAAATTGACATATTTGCAAGTGATAAATGCTATAAGAACAACAAAAAGTATTAACGGAGAAATGCCAAAATGAACCATGTTCGGGATATGTTTTGCACCATAATAAACGATGAGGTCGAAGCTTACGGTTTTCATCATTATCGAAATATGTATTATAAAACAGTAGGAGAAGCGCTTATCGGGTTTAACATCTACGCAAACCGCACATATACGCTTCGGTTCGGATGTTATCCGCTATGTGGTGAGATCGTGCGCCATGTGGGAAGCTTCAGCGATCATGAGATTGTACACATTCTTCCGCAATATCGCGATACTTATTTATACGTCATTCCATGGGGCGAAAATGTGTCCGAAGCGGAACAAACAGCGGCATGGGAAAATCGCAGCAAGATTTATGAAGATATCGCATATCAGCTTGCCGACGAGCTGCGCACGGTTCTCTTGCCGAAGCTGTTGAAAATCGACTCGACAAAAGCCGCTTTTGATTTTGAAAAGGAGTGTTGCCTTGCGGCAACACTGTATCAAGACAAGCGATTCGCGGCATTTACCGACAGCAAAATGCAAACGCACACCCTCCTCGCCCTCTTTGCGGATTGCTTCTGGAATCTTCAGATGCGCAAGGTTCAAAAGGCAGAGGCTTGTCTTGAAAATTGGCTTAAATCCGTAAAAATCCGCTGTGAACAAGACGATTTCTGCGGCATGACCTACTATGATCAACATTATTTGGAGCAAAAAGCTCTTTGCTCTATGCTCTCACGCGGTTCGTCGGATGAAATTGAAAAGTATATTGCGGAACGGGAAGATATTACTTTGAAGAACTTTGGGCTAAAAAGACAGAAGGTAATCAAATAAGCAAAGAGTAATTGTACCGAATTCCTACTATTTTCTGAAATCTCATCACATCACTTGTTAACAAAATAATATTGTAGAAAAAGAAAGAACATGATAGAATATATGTAAAGCGTGACAGAGATATTGTATTGTTTCGCTCACTAAAACAGCACTAAACTCATACCTATGTTTGAATTGAAAACGATTGAAATTATGTGCATTTAAAATCGAAATTCTGAAAAAGAATTTTTACGAACATTGCCGGAAAATCTGAATGATGTTCTGCTAAAGTTGATGAATGTGAGAATCATGAGCGGAAGCAAAATAAAGAAAACTGGCATAACTACGATTTGACAGTCTGGATATGGCTATAATCTATATGAGGTGAGGCAATAATCATGTCGATTAGATCTATTAAAATAACGAATGTTATGGCATTTCAAAAACAGTGGAGAAAAAATAACAGCGACCCCAAAGGAAGTGCGCTTCATAACGGTGATTGTATTCACACTGCATTTAAATTGCTTTTTTCTGATGGCATTAATGTAATCATAGGAGAAAATGGAACAGGTAAAACAACAATTCTAAAAATGATCTACGCTGCAACACAGTGGTCGATAGAGCAGACAAACGCCGGAAAGACAGATAAATTCCATAAGTTCTTTTCAAATAATATCGATGACAGCGACTTGTTAAAGAATGATGCCGGAAAACAAGGGTATTGTGGGTTTGAAGTTTCTGACGGTAAGCATACATTTTCGTATAGTTTATCTCACAAGGGATTTTTTAATCTCGATGACTGGCTCGGGCTGAATATGCAATCGGTTTTTATTCCAACAACAGAAATGTTGTCTCATTCAAAAGGATTTCTTGCTTTGAACGAAAAATTCAAAATGCCTTTTGACGGAACACAGATTGACATTATCGTAAACGCCTCTCTACCCGAAGCACGAACTCTTCCCAATTATATGAATGCTATTCTTGAGCAGATTAGCAGTGCAATTGACGGCACTGTTATTCAGGAAAATGATATTTTCTACATTGTTAAAAAAGATGGTCGCAAAATTGAATTTTCCTTGGAGGCAGAGGGATTACGCAAACTTGCCCTGTTGTGGAAACTTATTCGCAACGGGCTTTTGGAGCATGGCACAATCCTTCTTTGGGACGAACCTGAATCTAATCTGAATCCAGAGTTATTCCCGTTGGTAGCAAAAATTCTGCTTGAATTAGAGCAAAATGGTATCCAGATTTTCGTAGCAACTCACAGTTATAATTTTGCAAAATATCTTGAGTTACTCAGAAAAACAAAAAAACAGGTCCAATTCCATAACTTATTTAAGGGGTCATCGGAGTTGCCTGATACACTCGCTGATACTTTTCCGACTGGTGATTATAGAGATGACGTTGTATATAGCAATTCTGCGTTTTCGATGGAAGAATTACAACCTAATCACCTGATGAGCGCAGATGAAAAGCTTTTAGATATGGTCTACAAGGAAAAGGTGAGTGGAAAATGACCCAGATATACCAAGACGAAAATCAACAATTCCAATTCGATTTTTCCTCAGCTCTATGGGCTACAAACAAATTACATGACATTTATAGTCAGAACAAGGTTGGTATTCTAAGTGATGTTGATTTTATCGTAGAGACGGATGATAGCATTCTCTTGATTGAATACAAGAATGCCGATATTTCAGAAGCGGTGCATCCTGAAGTGTTCGACCCTCTTGATCAGAAACGCGAAAATAAAATTGCCTTCAAGTATTACGATAGTTGGATATATCTCACTGCCTTGCATAAAAGCAAGCCAGTGAAGTATATTTACATTTTGGAATATCCAAATGATGACGCCGTAACACGAAAACGTATTAGAAATCGAATCGCAGACCTACTTCCGTTCAAGTTTCAGAAATTACCTGAAATCAAAGTGGAAATGATCCATGATTTTGAGGTCTTATCCATTTCTGAATGGAACACTCATACGCAGTATTGTACATTTCCTATCACACCAATCAACACTGTTGTGTAACTTTTATATTTAGTATTTTTCTTGATGTCGGCAATTCATTATTTACAGCAAGAGCAATACAATATCTGTGGTCGAAAACGCGAATTTTACGAAGAAGTATTTTCTGTAACTTAACACCGGAAATTTATCAGTCGTCCAGTCCTAACTGCAAATTGATAAGGTTGCAAAATAGCGATTTGATATTAGAAACGCTTTGGACAAAAGGAGTGTTATAAATATGGTTTTATTTAACGGGAAAGATATTCGAACATTTTTGACATCTTTTTATACCAAACTAAATGAGGAAGTAGAACGTCTTAGCGATGAAGAGATTATCTCACTTGACTTACAAGAGTGGGCAAACTATCTTTCTGATAAATACCGTATCGATCCAATCGTACTTTTTGAGGAAAATATCGAAAGGAAGATTACTGAAACTAAAGTAAAAAAGGTCAATCCTTTTCATAAGTTTCCTGATGAAGAAGAGTATTTTGAAATGGACGGAGTACGGATTTCATACAAAATCCCTTTTGACGGAGATCCGGATTTGTTTAGCGTTCAGCCAAGCAGTTGCATTCTGAGGAACTTTGAAACAAGTAATTTTGCAAAGCCTCATGAAGATGTGTGTGGAAGCTTTACTCTTGATTTTGAATATACGAATGACGAACTTCGCGGCAAAGGCGATACAATGCTCGAATATGTGCAGAATAGCTTTGAAAACGAATATCGTAGCTATAAGACGATGATTGACAATGTCAACTCCGGAATAAAATCTTACAATGACGGTTTGTCTGAAACCGCAATGCAACTGTTAGTTGAACGAAAAAAGAAAGCGGATTCTTTTTCCGCTATCAGCACCGCATTACAAATTCCGCTGACTGTCAGTGAAAATGCGCCCAATATCAAACCGATCCCACTAAAGAGAGTTTTGCGTCATCCCACTACGAGACCGGCAATCAAATCAGCAAAGCCCGAACCGTATATATGCGATAGTGATTATACGAATATAAACAGAATTATTTTTATGTGCGGCACATCCATGGAAAAAACAGCTCGGACATATTACAAAAACAATGAAGAAGAGCTTCGGGATCATTTGTTGGCGACATTGAATACGCACTACGAAGCGGCAACGGGAGAAACTTTCCGTAAGCTTGGTAAAACGGATATTCTGATTGAGTTCGAAAATAAGGCTGCCTTTATCGGTGAATGTAAAATCTGGCATGGTGAAAAAATGTTTCAAGATGCAGTCCAGCAGACATTTAACTACTCCACATGGCGTGATTCGAAAGTGTCTGTAATTATCTTTAACAAAGAAAATCGATCTTTTCAAGCTGTTCTGTCCAAAATTCAAGATTGGGTTAATAAGAATACAGTATCTCACACGCAGTCCAAGACAAATGCGTGGAATTGTAAATATCATCGTAAGGATATGAACGTGGACATTCAACTAACCATCCTAGCTTTTGATTTGTATGTTGACAAAAATCAGTTTAAGGATGCCCGTTACGAAAAGTGATTTTTTTACATAGAAGACCTCCGTTACACTCATAACAAAAGTGTAACGGAGGTCTTTTTATATAATATTCCTAATTTTAATTATACCGTTTTGGCAAGCGAAAAGCTTTCCGGATAAGTAATCTTGTAAATGGTATTAAGTGTTTCTACCTCAATGCCGACTTTTGACTCATTTCGAACATCAATAACTTTTGATGTATAGTAAGAAGGCCCGCTGACACTGAAAATAACCGCTCTGTCTCCTTTTGTGACATTTTGTCCGAGAACACCTTTAAGTTCTATTATCTTTTTCATATTATATCCTTTCCTCAATAATTCGTGTAACGATACTGTCTTCTAACAGCTCGCCGGTTCTGTAGATAGTATCCGCAAACTTTTGAAGTGAAAAATCAAAACATTCGCCTTTATCAAGCAATATACCCGTAAGTTTTGCACCTGTGTCCGACTTGAACTCATCGAAAAGTTTAAGAAATTCATCTGACACATCGCATTTGCCGTCGGTTATAAACACTATGTCTGGCTTTTCAAGGTTTCCGCTTGCGGTAAGTGCAAAAACCTCTCTTAAAGGCTTCTCAAAATCTGTACCGCCGCCAAGAAGCGTTTCGGCACAGTCAAGTACTTTCTGCGGATCGACCTTTTTATCCTTCGGGAAGTAGTCCACCTTTGTTGAACTCGAAAAATGCACCAAAGCAAAGTTTGCATTGTTCACCCGGCAGATTTCGTAAAGCACCATTGCCACAGCCATCCCGTAAGCATTGTTCTCACCAAAGGTTGAGCTTGATTCATCAAGGCAGACGATAATATCGCCGTTACCCTTGTATTCAGGTTCACGCTTGCGGTACTGTTTCAGGCTCTTGTTCTGATACTTACGCATAAAAAGCGGTACCAGTTCTGGAGTCGAAAGCATAGCAAGTTCGGAGGTAAGTGCCTTGTTTACGTTGTTACCGTAGGTAATATCGTACTTTTCTCCATTGCCGTAAGAATATCCTGCAATACGCTTTGCCTTTAACATCTCCTTGTAGCGACCGAGAAACCTTGCAATATACCTGAGTTTTGCAGAATTTGCAGTACGCCGTAAGATTTCCGTATTAACAGGATTCTTCTTCATCTCGGGATCACCGTTGCCCCATGCAAGAACAGCATTTTGAATATCATTTGCACGATCTAATGCTGCCTCGGTTGAGGACGCAATAACACGTTTGATATCAGCATTGTTTCTGCTCATGCTGTTCTGCAAAAGTGCCGAATACATCTGTGACTGTTCCTTTTTAGAAGAAATACGGTTCGCTGTGCTTACAATCTTACGTTCAAGGGAAGGCTTTTGCGATTCGGGTGCGGTTTCGTACTTTGAGAGAAGCTCGGAAAGCGTTTCGGATAAACCTCTTACATCCTGCTCCATTCTATCCAGTGCGTCTACCTTTCCTTTACCTCCCGTAGCCTTTTCCATAAGGCCGTCAAGGTTGGAAAGCAACTGTCCCGTAAATTCTTCGGTTGCACCGATAGCCGGCAACTCTTTGCCCTCGCATACACTCTTAACTGCCGCATAGTTTTCGTCAGCCATAAGCTCTGTAAGAATACCCTTGTTGAACTCCTTTGATAATGCAGTCATCCGGCTTTCGTCGGTGTATCTCGGACGAAGTCCATACACAGACTGAAATACATCATTTACAAGACTTCCAAAGGATTTGAGTTTCTTTGTGCCTTGTTCTTCGTAAGAAGCAAGCTCGGCTGCGTCACCGGATAAATCATCAAAAATTGCCTGTTCTATCCTTGTGGATTTAAGAACACGGTCTGTCTTGGGTGTATCGATTGTTCCCGTGAGTGTTGATAGTCCCGACAGGATTTCTTCAATACTTCTGAATTGTTCCATATGTCCCTCCAGGGGCGGCAAACGGAGAGATTACCTCCGCCTGCACGTCCTTTGTTTATTTAGAATGGAAGTGTGTCGTCGTCAAATTCGCCTATAGGCTCAAACTGACCGAAATTATCCTGAGTATTCGCAACCGGGAAATTGTTTCCTCCGGAATACCCATTGCCGCCTGTATTCTGTTGATTGCCGTTTTCACTTTTCATAGTATCGGCAAAACCAACTTCGTCGGCGTTGATTCTGAACGAAAAGACCTTTTGACCGTCTTTTTCGTAAGAATATGTTTCGATCCAGCCTGATACGTACACCTGCTTGCCTTTTGCGAAATACTTTTCCACAAATTCAGCAGTGCCGCGCCATGCGGTAACGGGAAGAAAATCCGCTGTCGGCGCATTCTCATTTTTACTCTTGAAGCGTCGGTCTACTGCAAGGGTAAAGGTTGCGCACTTCGTATTCTCGCTGAATGTTCTAATCTCCGGATCTCTTGTGAGTCTGCCGATTTCAATTACTTTATTAAGTCCCATAATCTGTTCCTTTCGTTATACATTTAATCTTTTTTGTTCGTGCAGAGGTATTGACGTAGCATGAACTGACTTTGCAGCCTCGACAAGCATTTCCTCAAGCTCGTTTTCAGCGCCGGTTATTGCAGTGTTTTCGGAATCGCCAAGGTCTGTGTTATGAAGGCTTGAGAGTTCAAGATAAATTCGGAAAAGTTCCTTTTGGAATACGACGTAAGGTTTTATCTTCTCACGCTCATCTGCCTGTTGACTCTCAAATTGAGAAAGAGTTTTCTCCATAACCGATTTGCTCTCACTTGCCATAGCCAAAATACGTTCGATTTCAGCACCTATGGGATTTTCACAAAGGTCTGTGAGTACTTTCTCAACTACCGCAATTTCCTCCGGCTTGTTCCAAAAGTAGTTTTTAAGCACAAGCAGATCTTTGGGATTTACTTCCGTATTTCCGCCAAGATATGCCTTTGCCCGAACTATCGGAGTAAAGCCGAAGTATTTACGATCGGAAACGTGAATGCCGCATCTGCGAAGCTCACAGAGAACGTCGTCCATAAGCTCATTGATACTGTCGGGAACAGCAATAAGTTCAATCTCTTTCTGCATAGTCTCAAGTTCGGAAAGGGTGATTGTAGTAATACTACCGTTTGCACTCTTTCCTTGCTTACCCGATAACACTTTCAGGCGGTTATTCTTTTCTTCGACATACTGAGTAAGCACCTTTAATTCAAAGCGGTCATACAAAGGCTTTAATATTGCCTGTGCGGAGTCGTTGAAGTTCGGTATCTCATTGGATGCGGAAAAGAAAGAGATAACGGGAATGGGGACTGTCTGCCCCTCGTTGGTGTACACCTTTTCGTTTAAGGCTGTAAGAAGTGAGTTCAGTATTCCGTCGCCCGACTTGAAGATTTCGTCCAGAAATACGATATGGCTGTCGGGGATCTTTCCGTCGGGTATCATCTTGGGAGAGCCGCTTTTAAGGGTACAGATAATGTGCTTAAGCAAATCCGTTTGCCTGGACAGCTCGTATGCAGCTTTCAGAGCCTCGGTGTTTTTGTTGATGCAGTATATTTCATACTGCTCGGAGAGCTTACGGTAGAGTTCCGCATAGCTTTCATCTTTCATTAACTCGGTCCTTGGCATATTGCCGGGGATAAGGCTTGAAAGGTCAAGTCTTCCGAAGATCTGTTCCTCATCCGTCTGCTTTGACATAAGGCGTTCAAACTGCTTTGCGCCGATGATTCTTTTGCGAAAAAGGTTGATGGCGTAACTTTTCGCTTGTCCCGTATCGCCGAGTATGAAAAGGTTCTTCCTCGAAAGAAGTGCAATGGCAATGCACTCCACAAGCTCGTCACGCTCTGCAACGGCGCTTTTTACTTCGTCAATTATCTGATTCATTTTTGCGTATAACATATTTTTCTCCCTCATAATATTTATCCTTTCTTCAAGCGGCTTTTGCGGCAAGGCGTTTCTGTTTTGAAGACGCTTCCGCAGTTTTGCCACGTGCCTTTTTCTGCAGTTCCGCATATTTTAAAGCCTGTTTTTCAACAGCGCCGGCAGTGATAGGGGTAAGAAGATATTTATCATACTTGTTAAACACAAGCAGATATCCCCGCTTATCAAGACTTACGATCATGGTTCCGTCAACCGTTCTGAAGATATCTTTCAGCATAGCCGAAGGATAGTAGAAACTGTATTCGGAATCACCGCTTATTCGTACTGCCCCGGCGGAGTATTTTGCGCAGCCGACATCGTTGACTGTGGAAACCGTTATGTGTTCTTCTCCGAAATCAAGCCTTACATAAGAATTTTCAGCACCCATAGCCGAAATACCGCTTGCATGAAACACCTGCTCTTTGAAATCGCCGTATTCAAGCTTTGCCTCATATACTGTTTTCAAAGAATCCAATATACCTGCCGTATTCACATACTCGCCCGCCATTATTTTCATCGAAAAAAGCATTCCCTCTTTCATAAAGATAACAAAAGGACCTCGCTTTCCGACTTCAAGTTCTTCATCGCCGGCGGCAGAGGCAAGATAAGAAAGCGTTGCTTTGGGAACCGTGAAATCCATGGTACCGCCGCAGTCTTGTTCAAGATGAGCCGTTGCGATGCACTTTGCGTCACAGCCGGTCGCCGTAATGCCTCCGGGGGTAATCTCGATATGAATACCGCTTAAGATATTGGTTAACTCCTTATGTGCCGCGCCGTTTGTTTTGCTGTACAGCTTCTTTATTCCGGATACCTTCACAAGGCTGTCCGGAAACGGAATATCGGGACGCGGAAAAAGCTTACCGTCAAGCACATTCATGGTATAGGTACAGCTTTCACCGGTTATCCTTACGCTTCCGGGATTCTCTGTCTCGAAGATCGTTTCATCTCCTGCAAGATGAGAGAGTATTCCCATAAGCATTTTTGCATCAAGTACAAAGAAACCGCCCGATTCGATACCGGCAGCAAGTTTTCGCTGTATTGCTGCTTCAAGGCAATTTGCCGTAAGATACAGATATCCGTCGTCCTCATTTGCTTCCACAAGAAAACCTTTGAGTTCGGGATTTGTACCGGATTTTGGTATCATTGCCGCCATCGTTTTAAAATGTTCCAGCATAATTTTTCTGTTTACCGTAAACCTCATTTGTAATATCCTTTCTGTTTTTATGCCACATCGAACAAAGTACACTGTACGCCGACCGGCACATCTTCATTGTTTTCAAGCGTGAAACCCAACGCCGCCTTACTGCTTGTAGCCTGTTTGGCAAGGAGCACTGCCTTCCGGATTTTTTCGGAAACGGAAAGAATCTTGATTTCAGCGGCATTTGTAGTTGTAACTGATTCTGTTTCTTCCGTACCATTCTCTGTAAGAATGTAATTTTCCTCTTTTTCTTCGGGAACGGTTGCGTCTTTGATAATTGCCATTTTCTTGAACATTGCACCGACATCTTCAACCTCGTCACGTATGCCTTTTGTAAGCTCGCGTGCAAGCTGGGAAGTCATATCGGTACAATCACTCATAGCCGCAAGTCCTTCATCCGAGAAGTTCCCCTCAACAAGAGTTGCCGCGGCAAGCTTGGACGCCATAAGACGTATCGCCCTTGCCTGCATGACTCCCTTGTAGTAAAGGATATATACTTCGATACGCGGAGCCGTCTGGTTTATACGCCACGAACGGCGGGAGGACTGACGAAAGGTGAACAGGTTATACCCTATGTTGTAGTAGATAAGTGTCGTGAAAGCATTGAGGTCAAGTCCCGTTTCAACAAGACTCGGATTGGTGATAAGCACATCAATTCCGGACTCAACCCTTTTTGCTACCCATTCTTCACGTTTTTCGGGGCTTACCTTTTGTTCAAGAAGTGCTACTTTGTAGCCTTGCTCTTCAAGCATTTTTTTGAGCTTATCCTGTGTGTCGATTTTTACCCAGCTTGTGTAGATAAGCACTCTTTCACCGTTTTCCACCTTACGCTTTACAATACCGAGCGTTGCTATGTCCTTTTCGTGTTTTTCATCGAAGCTTGATAAGGACTTCGGAACAATTACCGCCTCATCACTTTTGGGATAATATATCGGTTCAGCATCATAGGGCTGATCCGGATATGTAGTGAGAAGGCTTAAAAAACTGGACATAAGCTTTCTTGACGTACCGTCACGGCAGTTCATACAGTTGCGATAAGAGTCCTCGATTCTCTTGTATTCTTTCTCGATCTCAGGTGCGAGATTAAGCTCTACCGGTATTTCCTCATAGTCCGGCAAGTGCTTACCCATGTCATTAAGCGAGAGAAACACTGCACAGTCGATAAGGAACCGTGAATATACAAGAGGAGAAACGCCGGGCTTTTGCCGTTCCTGAAGCTTTCTGCGACGGCTTTTACTGTTGGCATTGAACTCGCTTTCTTCAATCTCGTAGGTCGCCTCTGTAACGCCGTATTCGCTGTTAAAAGCACCGGGATTGCCGTAATCCTTGTTATCGATCTTCATAAGGTGAGGAACTATGCGGTAGAGCAGATAAAACAGTCCGCTTGAATAGCCATTGATAAGGGTTGCGGTCATACCGATAACCTTTTCACTGCAGCCGACAAGTGTTTCCATTGCATCACCCTGTCCGCTGTCGCCCTTGAACTGTAGGCTAAGTACCCAGTGCCTTTTTGCATTACTGCAATAGGTTTCCGAGTACTCGCCCCGGAACCGTACTTACACCTCTCAGCGTATACGGCTCCCCACTTACATTCAGTCCATTTTTCCGTTATGTATTTTTCTGTGACATTCATCACAAACGGCTAATGTTTTACGTTTCCTTGCAATCATAAATTGTTCCCAATCCTCTTTGCCTTTTAAGCTTTTGAGTTTACGAACGTGATGCATATACAAATCAACATCAGTTTTACCGCAGTATTCGCATACTCTCGCGGATAATCTATCAATCAGACTTGTTCTTGCACCAAATTTTGCCGTATTGGGAATTACATCAAAGTTGACTCCATATTGAAGTTTTTTGCGACCAAAGCCACCGCTATAGAATAGTGCGATTTTCTCTTTGCCATTTGCTGAATACCTAACTCCAAAATCTTTGCCTATTCTCATTCTTTTGATAATAGCAGTTTTTGAGGTTCTGTATTTATTAGCCAGTGTCTTAAACATACTGTATTGCATTATGTGCTTAAAGTTGTTGAGAACTCCACTGTTTATTGCAATCGAGTAATAGTTGTAAAATCCAGTTAATTCAGCATTGTATTGTCTGAGAATTTCAAGGTCATCATTGTTCACTAAAGCATCTCTTGATATAGGCTTCCAAATTTCTTTGTGATTGTGAGTTTTCAACACCATTGCTTTATAGTCAAGCAATCTGCGTTTAACTATCTCCATTGGTATTTTAAGAACGACTTTGCCGTTCATAGTCCTGCACAATCTATGCCGTTTATCATACTTTGCGTGACCATTTGACCTACGAACTGAAATATCATATCCCAAAAATCTTGCAGATTTTGAAGTGTGGGTTATTAAGGTCTTTTCGTCGGATAGTTCTAAGTTTAACTTTTTCTTCAAAAATTCCTTAATATCACTCTTTATCCTCTTGCAGTCCTCCTTACTTCCGATTACACCGATGAGAAAATCATCTGCATATCTTTCATATTTGAGACGCTTGAAATTTTCGTCCATATAATTTACAGACGGCATTTCAAGTCTTTTTTTGTCGAGGGCTTTGATTTGAGATAAAATATCTTTCTTCGCACTTTCATCAGTTGCTTTTTTCATTTTCAAAACCAATCTTGCTCGTTTACCATTTATCGCAATGTATTCTTTAGTTACCTGCCTTTTTTGACCTTTGTTGAAATTATCGGCATACTCTTTCATATACTTGTCCAACTTGTCAAGATATATGTTGGCGAGGATAGGACTGATAATCCCACCTTGCGGAGTTCCACTGTATGTTTTGTAGAATTGCCAATCTTCAATATAGCCAGCCTTTAAGAATTTCCGTATAAGTCTCAAAAATCTTTCATCGGATATTCTTTCCCGAAGTATATCAATCATAATGTTGTGGTCTATTTCATCAAAGAAGCTTTTTATGTCTCCCTCAATAAACCAATTACTGCCCGTATAGTATGTTTCAATACAGGTCAAAGCCGTATGACAGCTACACTTGGGTCTGAAACCGTGAGAGGTCGGTTCAAAGTAACCCTCGTAAATGCTTTCAAGAAGCATTCGCACCACCTCTTGAAGAAGCTTATCTTCAAAAGACGGTATTCCGAGAGGTCTCATTTTACCGTTTTTCTTTGGAATATACTCTCTTCTTGCAGGCTTTGGCTGATAACTTTCATCTTTCAAACTGCTTATCAGATTATCTATTCTCCGAAGGCTCATATTATCAATGGTTCTGTTGTCAGAGCCTCTTGTCATATTTCCTTCTTTGGCGTAGATTTTCTGATATGCAATGAAGTACATTTCGTTATTAAATAACAAGCGATAAAGTCTTTGATATTTGTAATCTTTATTACTGCTGTGTTCCGTAAGACTGTTTAGTACATTATTTGGATTTCTCAAATGTATCACACACCTTCCTAAATTGTTTATACTAAATTTGTAAGCTGCCTTCCTTCGCCATGTAAACGGCTTTCCCGTTCTCAGACTACTATGAAGGCTCCGTTGCCATATCAGATTTTCAGCGTCATCTTTCTTGAACTCAGTTCTTGAAATTTGTCACTTTAACAGTATTACGCATAGCCACTAAATTATGGCGTTCTGACTTAGGCAATCCCCGTTTAGCTATGTATTAACTCGGCTTGATAGATTGTCGGATATGACTTTCACCCTTTTCTGCTTATGGCAGTGTGCCGCAACCAATCTCTAATACTTTTCCTCCACCAATGGATAGTATTCTTTGCGGTATGACGTATGTAATCATCTTCCGTCACAGGCACGAGTAAGACCACTTGGGCTATCATTCAATCAATCCAGATTTTATCCTCATATCTATCTTTTCACCGTTTCACTCAGTCGTGGTTTGATGATTAACCAACTTGTGCCTTTTTCCGAAATGCTGTGTTCCTCAATCAGGTTTTCCTTATGAGTAATTCGGTCGGTGATAAACAAGAGATTTGTTTACTGTTTGCCAAAACAGATTTAATACAAAGCCTTTACGGGCGCACGATGAAGCTCATCAAGGATCACTCCGTCAATACTCTTGAAACGCTCTGCGATGTAATCACTCATGGAGTATCGGTTATATGCGCCTTTTGCGATAAACACACGGTCGGGATTTGAAATTATTTCCTCCAGTTTCAGAAGCACCTTTTGATCTTTTGTCTTTTCAAGATGCCTGTGAGCAAAATGACGGTAAACGAATCCGTAACCTCCGATCTTGACCCAATCGTTGTGACGGATATCGTGGTCGTCGGGATTAAGCACACCCCAGAGCACGTGTCCGCACTCCTCACATTTGTGATTCAGCGTAGTTTCCTTTTTGAAGTAAAACTGATCGGCGTGTACCGTGTAATTGGTACCGTCGTCATTTATCACCATCGAAATGGGCTTCCCGCAATAGGGACAAACGTAGCATTTCTTTATTCTTGAATACACAGCGATAGGTTTTCGCATATATCCGTCTCTCGCACGTTCTTTTGAGAGAACGATATACATTGTTTCCTTGCCGTTTTTGTATTCATCAAAGGCACGGTCTATATCAGCGAGGTTATATACCACCTGAGCTTTTGTGTCCGGTAATGTTTCCTGTATCTCACGAACCCATTTCTTCGTTACATGAGATGGGCAAAGAATGACATTGAAACACTTTTTACCTTTCTGATGAGCCGCGAGAGCCGCAGAACCTATTTTTGTTTTGCCGCTGCCGCATTCCGCCACAACAAGACCGACTTTGGATCTGTCGAGTCTTCGTTTCAAAGCTTCGGCTACGGCAAGTTGAGCGGAATAAAGAGTATATCCCACGTTCTTTTTAAGATTCCCGTTAATCCGTTTGAGCTGATCGCAAATACTTTCCGCCACTGGGTCAAACAAAGGATTAAAGGATTGCCTTATTCTGTTCGCAATGGTGATGCCGTACTTATCAAGGTACTGAGAAACAGTTGCAATGTTTTCAAAACCGCTGTTTTTCACAGCGCCGGGAATAGAGATCTTACCTTGTTTCAGCCCAAAGTTTACGACATCCTCCATTTCTTTTTCGTCGTTGCGGACTTCAAGCATATATGCGTCAAAGTGTACGCTTGCCGATAACACTTCAAGCGGAACGAGTATCTTCCTCTTAAAGCACTCATCAAGAATGTAATCTTTGAATTCCGGGATTAAGGGAATAGCGGTTTTCTTATCCAGCTCCGCATAGAGAGAATCGGTATCGCCTTCATCACAGAAGATATACATTTTTCTCTTTACGTTCGGATTTTCCACCTCCATTTGCTCCGCATCTTCCATTTCGCCGTTTTCATCATCGAGTGCAAGCATCGTACCCTCGGCATAGATACCGTCGTGAGCAACGTTTCGTTTGTACGCATTGTGTTTGGCACACAACACGATTTTGTGATTTTCAACAACAGCTTCGACGCCTGCGCCTTTACGCAGCACGCCTGCCATCGCTCTTACCTGTTCCGGGTATCCGCCAAAGCGCATTGCCACAAGGTTTCGCTCCGAACCGCTTGCCTTATGATACACAAACGTATCGGCATAGCAGCTGAGTCTGAGTCCCTGTGCCGTGTCGTTATACGTTATCGGGGATAGTTCGCACATTTCCCTCATAACGCAGATACCTCCTTCGTTTAAGTTTTGGTTCCAATTTTTGTTTTACCTCCTTCTGAAAATCTCTTTTTTGAAAAACTGTTTAAGCCCTCATATGAGCCTCCTTTCCCTACTCAAAACAAAAAAACACGCAAAGAAGCTTAAGACTTCACTTACGTGTTTTATATCCGAGTAAATTATTTTGTTTTCCGTAAAAATGACAAAAAGCAGGCAAAGAAATGCCCATACCTATCCCGTAGGACGGAACATATCTTTACCCGCTCAACTGCTTACCGTTTTAACTGCTTACCATTTTTACAGTGATATTTTAGCATGGATTGGTAAGAGATTCAACAGCAGGAGCTATATTTATATATAATGTTGAAAAATACGCAAAGAACGAAAAGGAGATATAAGAATCAAGTAACTAAGGAAGTATACAACTAAAAATAGTGTATCAGAAACAGAAGCCGCGCAGATTTTACGAGTGAGTTAACGACATCCTCTTTTTCTATATTAAACTTACATGAATCTAAACATGTGGTCAGCAAATCTGAAAATATTTCTGCTTAAAAAGCGAAGAAGCAAGAAATGTGCCAGATGAGTAAGTTTTTGTTTTTTAATCATACAAGACCGATATACGCTTTTGAGCAAAAACAGAGAAATGAATTTTATAGAACGCAATTCGTTGGTGACGAAAAAGAGACGAGACTGATGCAACAGATAGTTGGCTGATTCGAAAATGCGTGGGAATAAATCATGCAACAGATTGTATATTCGGAACAAATCAAAAAAGTACAGCGAAAATGTCTTGACAAATTGAGTGAAATATGGTATAATCAGGTCAAACGTAAGGAGGCGAACGTGATGTCGCTATTTGACAACTATAAGGTGTTTAATTTCGGAGAAGGCGTCCCGTATATTTCCGTGACAAAAAACGGAGTGACATTTAACAAGGCTGTGATAATGAAACTCAATTATCCGGAACATGTAGTCTTACTTATTAACCCGGAAGAAAAAATCATAGCAATCAAAGCATGTGATGCTACAACACCCAACAGCGCTTTTTTTTACAAAAAAAATGATAAAAAGGTATTATCTGTGCGCTGGAATTCAAAAGACTTGTTGAAAACAATTCAGAGCATAACCGATTGGAATCTTTCGAATGATTCATATCGAATTGAAGGTTCGCTGATTCAAGAAGAGAATGCAATGCTTTTTGATTTAAAAACCTCCCAACTACTTTAGATGCCAACAGCTAAAAGCTGGTTGACATAAAAAAGAGAATGTCAAGAGGCAACTTGACATTCTCCATGTTGAAAAAAGCATTGCATGAACTGCAAATACTAGTTCTCATTAATAGTATATCAGATGCGAACGCTTTTTTCAATAGATTTTCGAATTCGTTTCGAAAAAATCTTGAAAGAAGGGGGCGTGTGCATGAAATACAAATTTAAATATAAATTTGTTTCGTTTATTACACTTAAAAATGGTAAACGAATCTATGCAAAAGATTACGGCTTGCGTGCATTTCGCATTCGCGTTAATCGCTAATATGGCTTAGCGAACAAGGATGCTGGCAGTTCCATCCTTGTTCGTTTTTTGTCTTTTGCTGTAAAAGAATCTTATCACAAGCAGAACGATATGTATGTTTTGTCTGGCTGTTGGCAAGTAAAAGTAAACAAATGCAAATGAATTTCTTCTGAAAATGTGCGATACATTTTTTGAAGGATTGTACTTATTTTTTATCTCTGCTTTGATTTTGCATCAAAACGGTGATTTGTTTGTTTGCGATCGTCTTGAATTTGCGTCAAAATGTGGGTTGAATTGAAGATGTGCATTGCTGCGTGGCTTTTGCGTTGCTGCTTGTTTTACTAAATTTAAAATCCAAATATACTGCCAAAGTTTTGAAGACTTTCGAGTCTTTGCAATCTAAATTGCATTTGGGGGAGAGAAGGGGAGGCAACCGATTAAATGATAATTGAAAAAATAATAGAATCTCTACTAATATATCGGTGCGAGTGTATAAGCTATATTCAACTGTGGATGTTGTACGGCAAAAGCTAAGCTTGCTAAAATATGCATAAATCCGAGTTCGTATGAGGACAAAGTCATGAAAATTTCTCTTGTACCCTTAACAATATCAGACAGAGATCTGGCAAGTATATCCAGGATACACAACCAACCATCTGTAGAAAAATATATTAAAGCATCTGAAAATTATTTTGATTACGTTACAAATTCGGAAGGTGTCATTTACTATAAAGTTATTGCTGATGGTATAGTAACTGGTGGAATTCATTCTGAAACTGTAAAGGATACCATGTATCTCAGTATATGTATTGATGAACAATATCGTCGTCGCAACATTGCCGAGACAGCATTGAAACAATTATTTGCTCAATTGTTGCCATGTGCAGTGAAGACAATTGATGTTAGTATTGACGAAAAGAACACTCCTTCGATTGTTCTTTTTCAGAAACTTGGCTTCAAGCAAATTGGCAAAGAAGATGAATTAAATATCTACCGTTTGTTTTTGCGTTAACAAATCCCGGTATAATAAATGAAGATTTAACATACTATCAAAATGATTTAATTCCAAGGTTGTCTGCGACTTCTTCACGGGTATATATGAGATATACCTCATCCTTCTCATTTATCCATGCGTTAAGTTTCGATAAAGAAAGCCTGTCATAGAGTAAAGCGTAGGTCAGCTTTGCATCGGACGACAGGCTCTTATATTTCAGATCGGCAAACAGCAATTTTGGTGTTTTCAGAAATTCGCAGCTTATGATATCATTTATTTTGTATACGTTTATGGTAAGCAGCTCCTTATTTATTGCGTTATATTTGATATAACTGTTTCCATTGCCTTTCTTCTTGTTTTGGTGTTAATTTAATATCATTTCTAACAACGAAGCAACGAAGCGACGCGAGTAACCTTTCAATAGGAATTCGCGCCGCGTTTAATTATAACGTTTATATGCTGAAGTTGAATTTATTATATATGTGCTTTATAATAAAACCTATTACGACAACGTCTGCACCTCATCCCACTGCTTATCGGTAAAAATGCCGTCGCTTATCATTTTTCATACAGCTTCTGGTTGGTATTTTTCAGTTTTACAAACAAGGTGTTATACGACATATTTCATAATGGATCCTTTCCACTAAGCTCTTTCAAGCGCTTTCGAACCATAGTTTCTGCCGATGCAAGATGCCTGAAGAGTGTGTCGATAGCGTCTTCACATTTTTCATAGTCAATCTTATCATATTCACCTGAGAACAAAAGCTTGGCCATATCAAACCACAAAAGAATATCACCGTGCATTTGTTTGATAACAGATGTATAGGCATCAAAAATTGCTTGCGGGATATATGAATGGTGAATTAGGATTTCATTTTTTAACTCTTTTTCCAACTCACAATATCTCTTAAAGTACGCTCTAAACGTCTCACTTTGTTTCGCGCGGTCTCCCTCCTCATTATACTTTAGATAATACAGCAAATCATGTTCAAGAGGAACGAGTTCTGCTGTTATGGGGTCTATTTTTTCATAGAATCGCATTTCACGATCTAATAGTATTTCATACGCTGTTGTTGATCGCTTTAAATTATTTTTGAATTTTTCGAGTTTTTTTTCAAACGATGACTCGATTCCTGTTTCAAACAGCTTTACAAGCAATCCTTTGAAAACAGTCAATACTCCAACTAAAACAACAGTACCGCCGCCAATGGCAGCAAGCATATTCTTCAACCACTCAGGTATGCTACTCATTTCGTTTCAACCCTTTACAAGGCAGCAATCGGGCATTTTCAAAAATGCACCTACTGTTAAAAAGCAATGCAAATTCATAGTAATCATCTTTCAAAAAGATATGTACCTCCGTGCTTTTCTTACATACAAATAAAACAGAGCAAGCACTTTTGCTCAAATCCTCCAAATTTCTGATTTGGAACAAATCAAGCGTATTTCGGTTTCGGTAGATTTTGATGGTTGAGAACCTTATATGATAAAGATTGTCGCGAATTGTTTTCATAAATTCATCGTATTCCAGAAGAACATATGAAAACAAACCATTTTCGGTTGTCCCATCCGCGTTATACCGCAAAATATCGTCTTTTAGTATCGCAAACCGGCAACCCGTAAAATCGATATTTTTCAGTAACTGATACCAATAGTTTCCGGGTTGATTCGGGAACTTCAATTGTATGCATAACATGTTTTTTGCCTCTTTTGGATTTGAAATCAATTTACTGCAGACCGGTCTGCCGAGCAATTCGACAAAGCCGGTCTGCATTTGTTTTTGTGTTTGAAAGGACAGTTTTGTTGCTGTCCGTCAGCTGCACGGTGTTGCCGTGCGCGTCTTTTACGTACCACGTTTTTTCGTCCGTCGCGTTTTCCGCACACAGTAAGCCTGCACCGTGGACGTGCTTGTAAACCACCGCGTCATCGCTTGTTTCGGCGACCATATCCGTGCCGTCCCACAGGTGGCCGGTTGTCACGCCGTTGACCGTTTTTTCGTTTCTCATACCGTCCGGCAGATAGGAGTATGTCGCGGTAAGGCCGTCCTTTTGGACGTCCACAAGCTGATTGACCGTGTTGTCAGATTGCAGAGTTCATCCATTTTACCAAATCGATGAACTCTGTTTTTAATGGCTCAAAGCCTCACTCAAAGCGTTTTGTTTACAATTCCACAACTTTCGTTTTGGCTAGCATATCACCCAAACGGTTACTGCCGGCCAAAACCAAGACTGCCTCAACAGGCCATATAAAAAGCAATAAGTTTCGAATGAAATGTTGCCGCCAATCTGCGTCATTGCCGTTCGCATCCACCACTTTGATTTTCATAAGTTTTTTCCCGAATGCAAGGTGCAGCGGTTCACGCAGCAAAAACAATAAATCAATAAAAATCAACAGTAGATTCATCTATACTGTGGTGGTGTGCTTGATAATGCTGCGGTTGCAATAAAGACAATTGTATTCTCACTTTGTTACTGCTGTCGGTAAGCTTTTCTCTGTTATGATGTTTTCAAGTGTTTCTCCAACTATCATTTTAAACACACTTTTGTTCATTGAGCTTTTTGTATCGAGTTCCACATAAATATACAACATTGAAGTTTATAAAACCTTTGTGCAATGAATCTGGAATTAGACCGCGCACTTTTTCTGTACGGATTTCCCAATATTATAAAGGCTACTATTTAGGGATGATAATTGATATTATCTAAAAAACAAGCGCAGAGAATGGCAAATTATGTATTATATGCAGCAAATATACTTACAATCGGCTCAAAATGTCCATTTCGTTCCATAGTGCACTCTTCAAATATTATTCTGATTTTTTTTGCAGTGATGTTAGGAAATTGATGGACATTAGGGGCACCAGAAATAAAATCATGTGTTAAAAGTACGACTTCTTGATCTTTCTCATCGGTGTAATATAGGGTATATCTTTTCAATCGTGGCGAGTAATCTAACTCGTCTATCACAACTGTATTAATTATTTCAGCTTCACACAAATCAACTTCTAACCAATCTGAACCATCGTAACCGTTCTTCTGTTCCGCTGCGCGCCAATAGCTGTTCTTGTCACCGTCGATTGCGTTTTCAGGTAAACAATTTTGGTCAACGCGGTTACCTCCATCCCTATGCCACACACTGGATGAAGTGATTTTCTTTCCTAAAAGTATATTTCCACCAGTTAGCCTAATCCCTAAGTCACAATAACACATTTGATTTCCAGATACACTTTCAAATGAAATTGTCTGAACTGACTGATTAATAGCAAGCGATGTTGTTTTATTTAGTGAAGAAAAATGATAAAAACTATCATAATAATTGTTATTGGTATAATCATTTAATAGATTTCTAATTATCTCTTTAGATGTTCTTATATGCCGGTA
>ERZ773136.1237-NODE-1237-length-25769-cov-3.712763_pt1 | contig 25769 bp, 23 predicted proteins | sample MGYA00580855_ERZ773136 | MGnify/ENA primary metagenome ERZ773136 (study PRJEB29015, sample SAMEA2737860) | human gut metagenome | biome: human gut; feature: human-associated habitat; material: faeces | place: China | collected 2012 ... | reverse complement strand
GTGCCTGTGGTAGCAATATCGTGTGGGTTCAAGTCCCATCTCCTGCATCGAAAAAGGATTCATCCAGATGGATGAATCCTTTTTGTTTATCTATAGTTTTTAAACCATCCTATGACTCTGACTCCGTTTCCCCAGTCGCTGCCTCCATGACAGATTCCACCGACACCACTTCCGGTCCGGCTGTAAATGCTTCCTCTGCATCGGCTGCTTCCATCGGATCCTCATGCTCTTTCTTTTCCTCATCTTCCCAGAGCGAATCATACTTTTTGCGTTTTTCCAACCGCGCCATCATTCCGGCGTTTTTCGCCATAATATAGAGATCCTTATCATATTCCATCAGTTTCTTCTCATCCTGCATCGGCACCTGATCTCCATGCATCAGGCGTCTTGCCACGGTCATGATCTTTCCCATTTCCTCCCCATAATCTTTTGCGGCCTCGCCCTGCTGCTTTGCCACAACACTGTTAAACTTACCTTCCCATTGCGCCATAAGCTGATTTACATAATTCTGATACTCGTCCTGTTTCTCCGCAACCGCATTATATTTCAGTTCCAGTGTAGCAGCTTCATCCGCATACCGTGTTTTTCCATCCGGCGTACTTTCCATCCGCTCCTTTAACTCTTCCCGCTGCTTCGACAGTTTGAATTTCTGCTCGTTATATGATTTCAGAACAGAACTGTAAATTCCCCTTGCCTCTCCTGTTTTCATAATATTGCCTCCGTGAAATGCATCCATCCATTGTTTCCTTACATTTCATATATCGGACTATTCACGCGATTCTTTATTTATATTCTACTCTTCCCGCCATTCTTTTAGTGCAGCAGAAAGCTTTCTGTCAATATCTATTATGGCACTTGATTTGAAAAAACTATTTTGCTTTCCACAATCAGGCTTTCATAAGAGCCAAAGCTTTTTCGTATTCCTCTTTGGAATACTGCGTAAGGATCTTTTCCTCAGACGCCCCAAGGGAAATCGCAAACTTGACTGCATTGATACGTTCCTCTGAACGGCCTTCTGAACGACCTTCTGAACGACCTTCTGAACGACCTGCCTGAAATCCTTCCTGCCGCCCGATATTTTTTAATCTTTCAGCAACATCACACATGCTCTTCACCTGACCTTTCATTTCATCGCATATAACTTTTTCATAGTCCCGGTCCCCTGTCATAACAGATAAAAGCTTTAAGACTTCATCTACGTGCTGGATTTCTGTTGGGTCATCCGCAACATAGTCAGGGTCCCTTCTTTTGTTAACGAAAAAACGTGCAACAACCTTGAAATCACTTTTAAACATTTCAAGCTGTTCATCCGTCAGCCATGCGATCTCAAAAACCTCCATTTTGTAGTCATTGACATATGGATCAAGTTCTTTTGGGATATTCATCAATGACTTGATATTTCTTTCCTTGCACCAGTGCTTTTCACCAAAATACAATACAATGGTAACAACTGGAGCAATTGAAGCTGCATTCGCCTGCAGCTGGCTTTTGTAGCTTGCACCATCATATCCAATCAGACGGAACGGCATTTTCTTTTCTACTGCCGTCTGGTTCTCAATGCCTATGATAGCAAGCTGCACATTGTACCTTTTCCACTTTTTTGCAACATCACGCTCCTGTTCATGCAACTTAGCATCCTCTCCCTTATACTGGGAATGTACGGATATGCTCTCAAGTGCTGACGGCTCGATCAGTTCCTGACCGTGAAATAAAAGAACGTTTACGATATCGGAAAATACATCATTGTAATCTTCCAGAATCTTTTCTGACATGTCTTTTTCTCCCATGTCACTATACCTCTCTTTCCCTGCTTATGCAGTTTTTGTTATATATAAACAGGGAAATAGTGGTTATCCCTGTTACATATCAGGGATAACCCTATATCCCGCAGAAAAACAACCGCGGTAAAAATAAAAAATCATACATCCGGAAGGACGTAAAAAACAAAATAATATATTTACCTATATTATAACAAATTTTGATAAATATACAACAAATTTCAGAGGCAATGGCTTTATCATAATATTCCATTACATTTCCTGTTCCATAACCATTGAATTTTTTGTAAAATTATGTAAAATATATCAAAAAGTGACAGGAGGTAATAGAAGTTGTTTTGGGACGTTGATAAGATCCGGCACATCCGGGAAGAAAAACATATAACAAGAGAAAGGCTAGCAACTATGACAGGTATACCAATACAGACTTTGGCAGATTGGGAACAGCACCGGCATTCTCCGGTCAGGGTTAATGATCTGCAGAATATCGCAATTGCTCTTGATTGCTATTTGGATGATTTTGTTGTTGACGGAAAACATATCTGATTATAGTTATGTAAACCCCTAGGTTCCATCAAACCTAAGGGTTTTATTTTATGCATTTATCTGAAGAACTCGACGCCTCCATCTGCCATGAGTGTGCAATTTAGATGCACAACCCTTGGCTTTACGTTAAGCCTTGGATTCAAAAATGACGCAACAGACCCCTGACAGACCTACAAAAGTGGCATACTTCACCATGATGCACCTGCCACAAAAAGCTTAGAATTGATTTCATAAACGAGCCTTGAATTGGCTTTGGTTTAATTTGTAATCTGCTCTTTCCCTATGATCCAGCAACCGTCAACATATCTTCTAGAATATTGTATCATAGATTGAATGTTTCAGAAATTACTTTCCTCTAAAACGAGCAGAATCAAACATCCAAATCTCTTTTAGAGACTTAGATGTTTGATTCCATCCATTTTTTATACCAACTTTCGTTTTAATATGTATTAGCATATAAATAATATTTTTGCAATTGCATATATCAACAAATAGTATTCCTGATGTTTGATAATATTGGAACCATGATTATACATGTCTTTTGTCATAACAGTATCCAAACTCACAAATGCACATGAGTGTTCTGGATTAAAACATTTCTGACATTCTGACTTGTTTTTATAATTTCTATATGTCCAACATACACATGGTCTTATTTCATATATGTCACATTGATCATCATGAGACAAGAACGGACACCGTATTTTACAATCATAAAACAATTGATTAACTCGATCTTGTTCCTCTTGACTTCCATCTACAACTTTCATTGAGATATCTATTTTCTTTAATTTTTCTAAGGCTTCTCGTACATTCTTCTTTAGATTTTCTTTTTCTGTATATCCTAATTGTTCAACATATTTTTTAATAATAGCATACTCAGCCGGATTAATATATATAGCCTGCATACAACAAGCACTACAACCTTTTTCACAGACACATTTTAAACCAATATTATTCTCAGCTTCATTAATGATTTCTTCATATGTTTTGAGTTTCGAGCTGTACCATTTTGTAAATTCTTTTACAGAAATTTTCTCTATTTTACTCTCTCCATTTTCTGTATCCATAATAGCTGCTTTTTCATTTATTCTTTTATATAATTTCTGCATTTTTACAGATATGGACACTGCTTTGAAGTAATTTAATATACTCATTTTTATTATCTCCCAATACTTACTAGCTTATCCAACATAAATATACCTAATTTAACAGTCCCGAGCCAGACCTGCCAAAGCAAGCATAATGCACCTTTTGGGCACCTGCCATAAAAAATAGCTTTGCTTTTGAGATATAAATCATAATATTTTCCGCAATTGCACATACAGTCAATATATATCAATCCAGCAGATTCACTATATCCTAATATTTTATGAGCCCAGCCTTTTGCATATTCACTGACAAGTTCAAATTTTTTAATTGTATGATCCCCTATTTTCTCATAATCTTTCATATGAAACCTCACACTATATCCAAAACACAATTATCACCTCAATCACTATGAGTGGCTATTTAGTGGTCATTTACTGGTCATTTACTGGTCATTTTTCTATATAAATGACCACTATTTTTTCTCATAATGTATTTGTGCTCCTTTACCAACACATTTAATTAAATTATCATCTGCCATTTTGCTAAGCACATTTCTTGCTGCTCCTCTGGATTTATATCTACATAACTGCATTACTTCCGATGTTGAGATTGTACCATTATCTTCCAAGTATTCTAAAATCATCTCCACCTTCGGCATTTTTTTCTTTTGTGTCAGTACAACCTCATTTTGTTCCTCAGATGGCCTATAAATATTAACTCTAAAGTTTATCCCTAATTCAATCAATTCCGGTTCTTTCAAACCATATTCTTTACATTCTTCAATTACTCTCGGAATTCCTGAGCCCCATTGCTCAATCAATTTCATTGCAGAAAAAGCTGCAGCAATTGCTCTATTTCTCGGACGTGATTGGCCTGCCTTAATATCCTCAATTGACAGGCCACCAAATAACATTCCTGGGGAAGTTATCTCTATACGATCATCAAAAATTGCAATCTGTACACATCCCTCATCAAGATAACTGCGATGTGTTACTGCATTAATTATCAACTCTCGAATACTATCCACCGGAATTTCATAAGAATCTACCCGAACTAAGCCTTTAATTTTAGCCCCTAACTTAATGTTTCGAAGCACAAATTGATAAGCTTCATCTATCTGCCTATAAATAGGCCCTGTATATTCCTTCTTATCAATGAAAATGCTCCTTGTTGTGCCTTTAAATACTGCACATTGAATTTTTGCCTGTGGAAAATCATTTTCTGTCAACAACACAAATGCGTTTGTCGGCAAAATCTTATTTTCTTGCTTTATTAATATCCCCCATGACAATAAATTTCCCTGTGTTACCGCTTTTACAGATTTTCTTTCGTTCTCTGTCTCACAAGCTGCAAGAGCACACTGCTTCATGTCCTCGCACAATCCAGTGATTTGTTCTTCTGTGACTTCGTGACCTACTGCATAGGTTTGATCAAAATATTTATTCGCTCCTTCAAATTCTAATTCCTTCAATTGCGTACTATCTGCATATCTTGAACTTCCATTTGTCCTTATATATGTTCCGTTTTCCTTACCTTCTGACACAATATAATAAGGTCTTTGTTTTCCAGGATAAACCTCAATTACTATTAATGTTTTATCTTCTATACTCTGCAATGTTATATTTGGAATAATCTGTGGTGTACACGTATCAGTTATTGCATTCATAATTCCATCCATAATCTGGAATACTTTCTCTTTTGGAACTCCCACAATTTCCCTCGTTTTGTCAGAAATTCCAATAATAATTTTCCCACCAGCAGTATTCGAAAAGGCAACTACTGTTTTCATGTATTTTTTGCTATCTGCCGGCAGTTCTTCTTTAAACTCTATTGTTTTAGATTCTCCTGCAATAATTTCTTCTAAGCTCATTAAAACACTTCCATTCCTCTTCATTTTATACCGCTTCTATCTCTTACAAATTATATCAAACCACTTACATTTTTACCACTATTTAACAAATATTCACATTACAAGTAGTCCAAATGAAGTTCTCCATCCTCTACCAATATTTTATATTCTCCAATTTCAAATTCTTTGTATTCTTTCGACGATGAAATATACTTTACTTCTGTTTTCAGTTCACTTACTTCATCCCAGAATTCCCTTAAATCCAAATTTTCATCATTAATATGCTTCTTCAAATAATAAACCAACATATACTCTGAAATCATGTGCTTGTCTTCTATATGCATTTGATTTCGTTTGTCTACTGCAATATAATAGATTGTAGGCATCTCTTTTGGACTCACATATCTTGCATCTTCTTCAAAGATAAAGTCCAAACTTCCGGGACAGGAAACAAATTCTTGATGTTTTGCAATTTGGTCAGAATAGGCATTAATTAATGTCCTGAATATTCTTCCATACGCTTTATCTATTTCATCAAAATAATGATTGGTTCTCCATTTTGCCTCTATTATCAACACTATATTCCGGGACATATCATAGATAGCACAGTCAATATCGCTTTCGATTTTATCTCCTGTTTCATTAACAAATACATATTTTCTTGTTTTTCCTACGGCAACATTCTGTGCACCTTTTAGTAGCTTATCTATGCGTTCTTCTGTTACCTTTGATATTGTATTCTCTCGATTTGAAATTTCTATACCTTTAGAATAATGCCCATTAATAATATTAAATTGCCAATCATTTACTCTTATCAAAGATGGTACCGTTATAATATCTTCTTCCACTTCAAACAGAGGGAACTCTAAAACATTAGAATTTCCTTCATTTATTAAGTAATCAATTATTGTCTGCACTTTATCTCTTCTTAATCCACTGACCTTACAAATCTCATCAATACACTTATTTTTGTTAAGTACAAGTAATATTTCTCTACCAATTTCAAATATATCTTCTGCAAAATCCTTGTATATATTAATAGCAACTGATTTCAACATTGCCCGATAGTACAAATATCCCAATACCCCTGATAGCTGTTTAGGATGATTAAATACCCTACTTCTCACATTTGCTAACCATTTGTTCAAATCCTTTTCTACAATTTCTCTGCTAAGCCTATATAGCTCTAAATCCGTATTTTCCTCTAGTTCCTCAATTTTTACTTGGTCAAGAACCACTTTTCTCCAAAAAGCTTTTATTATATCTAGTATCTGCATCTGCTCTGCTTTGCTTGCATCCGGATCATCCGCCCCATAAAAATAAACCTCTGCTTCTTCCAACTTATTCACAACCCATGATGTAGTCAGCTTGTATGTTTTATCTTCTATAAAACTAAGCTGTGCTTTGGAAAATGGATTAATATCATTTACCTCTCTAGCAAATCTATAATCCTGAAATATAGAATAAAGTTCACGCTCCAAGGCTTTTACATATTTTTTCAATCCTGGGATATTGATTTTACCTTTTGTTATCTTTATCCCTTTCTTTACTGCTTTTGAATATAAAAAGCCTGCTATACAACGCCTGAACAAATTATCAATATCTTCTGGTGCTTTTTGTAAAACTCCAATCTCAATAGCAATCAAAGGATAAAAAAGATAATGGTTCATGTTGTGCGAACAAAAATACTTATCTAACCCCTCTTCCACATACTGATTAATTTTCTCACTTAAAGTTCCCAACACTACAAATTCATCCATAATACACCCCGTACTATTTTGAAGCCAAAACCATCTTTTTCACATTTCATCACTACACAATAATCTGCATCAACGTCAAAAATCTTCCTCTTCTTCTCGTTATTGATATATCATTCAAATTCTGTAACATAGTAATATGCTTTTCTTCTGAACGTTCAATTAATTGTGCAATCGATTTAAGATTTTTCTTTTGCTTTGGCGTTGCGTTTTGTAACAGATTTAAAAACTCTTCTTCCGTAGTTATATCTATAAAATGAAACAAATTGCTCAAAAGACCAACTACTGCATCTGCAACTTGTATTAATTTATTGCCTGTAGATTCTACGAAATCATAATTGCAAAATTCTTTACCATCATACAATAAACGCACATCCCTCATCATCTTCATGTCCTCTTCTTCTATGTCAAAATGATGAAATGAATTTTTAAACATGTAACACCTTGATATTCTCATCTGATAATATTCACTTATTAGCTCACCTTTTTCTTCTCCTTGTGCATATAGCAACCTTCCCTGTTTTGCATTTGTCTTTAACATTTGTCTAAAACATTCAAGATAAAAATCATTTTCATCTCCGTAATTCTCAATAAAGCAAACAATCTCCATACAAAAATCTCTAATATTTTGATCTGACACATCTGGATATTCATAATGCCCTAAAATGGCATAGAACTCTTCCTTATTTTTGCATACCACTTCATATAATGCAGCTTTTAACAAACATACCCATTCTTGCGAAAAGCAAAACTGCGATTGTGTTTCCCATAAACTATCGACAATATCTACAATTGCATAATACAAATTGTTTAGCGTTACATAATGGATATAAATTGGATTTCTTTCTAACCAATCGATAAATTCTGATAAAGAATTCCTGTTCAGTCCTCTCCAGAAATCTTTATGTCCGTTTACCAGCAAATTATACTTTAACTCTTTTGCGGTCGGTTGCAACTTTATCCGTTTAAACAAATCATCAATGTTAAGCTCCTCTTCTTTACAAGCAAATGCAATCCCGCGCAAAATGTAATCGTATTCTACAGCATCACTACTATTTACACCATTACTGCTTACACGAAATTTTCGAGCATTTCTCATTTCATCATAATAGAATTTCATACTAAAGTCTGGCAGTTCAAACCCATGCAATTCTGCTTCCATTTTTCTAAATTCAGCTATGTCTAGTTCCATATTTGTTCTCCTTTACAATTTGAAACCACCTCATCTCATATCCCATTACTTTGCTGCTTTTCTGATATATTCTAGTTTCTATAATAAATTGGTCACATCTCAACAAAAAGAATATATCTCTACTTTCTTCTTTAGCAAAATAATAGCGGTATCTACTCCTCCACATATACATTCCGGCATTTTCAATGAAATTCCACTGGATACCATTCATTTGTAACATTTGTTTCCATTCAGTTAAATTAGTCGATATACCATTAGCCTCTGTTGGTACAATAACTTCATCTGTCTTTTCTAGATTCTCATTATATTCCATTTCACCAGCAATCGTTTGCATCTTTTGCAGAATATCAACATATTTATTAATTTCCCCCAAAAAGCTATAAATCATATTACCATATGTAAAGTCAATTTCACCATATTCTGCTCCTATAGCAGTCACATCAAAACAAATGTCAGAACCTATTGAATCAATATCGTCCCTATATGGCATATAGTGCACACCATATTCTTCATCAATTTTTTGAGATTTTATATCAACGTAGACTTCCAGTGATATTAATAACAGTATTACCATAACTATGGGCACCATTATTATCCATCTTTTCTTTTCAATAATTTCTTTCCACATCATAAGAACCTTCCTATTCTGTCAAGCCTAAATCTATTGATTTTACTGGCTTTGACGATTTTTATTTACCTCAAAACAAAAGCCGAGAGTGATGGATATCGTAGTATCATGTACCGAATAGTTGATAAATAAGTATAGCTAATAAAGCATCCTTTTCGTTTGCTTTATAAAGGCTATTTTCCCTCTGATCAACTATGATGATGAACCTTCCGTGTCTAAGGGGATCTTGTCCCAACTTCCTTCGTCCCATCTACCATACACTGAGTGCCGGCCAAGCTCCTAAACGGGGTCTTGCCCCACGGAAAATACCGATGCCAGCTACAGCTCTTGTTTTTATGTTTGATTGTTACCGACCTGCATTCACCTGTCATGGTACTGATTTACTCAGTGGACGCTAACCATCTCAGGTTCTTGTTGGTCTTTTGCAGATGCAGTCCGTTCCGGACTCCATCATTTACGGGTTTCTGTTCCAGAACCCTGTCCAGTCTCCGATGCCTCCCATCAGCTACTCGACAGAGTTCTGGATTGTAATGCTTGTATTTTTGTTTTCTATGCTGCCATCGCTGCCTGGGCTGATACCGGGTGTTTGATATCTTTCAACAGTTTCTGTGAATCATATGTTGTTCCTGTCTTCAGAATGGTGTAAATCACCCTCAGTATCTTGCAGGCAATCACAACCAGTGACTGCATCTTTTTCAGTGGATTATTGCTTCGCGTTGTGTAATACTCATGGAGCTGTTTGAATTCATCCGCATGCGACACTGCTGACTTTGCCGCCTGAAACAGCCAATACCGCAGTCTCTTGCGTCCTCTGTGGCTGATTTTTGTCTGTCCTTTATGCTTGCCCGAGCTGCATGCCACCAGCCCCATTCCACTTAACTTCTGGATTTCCTTTACATCATCAAACCTGCTGATGTCTCCCATTTCCGCCAGTATTCCTGCCAGAATGTTTTCTCCTACACCATTGATTGCAAGGATGTTCTCTGCATAAGGTATTTCCCTGCATTTTTCATGTAGCGCACTTTCAATCTCTGCGAGCTGTTCATCCAGTCTCAGGATCTGTTCTGCATACCATTTCACTGCTTCACGCCCTACATCCGTTCCATCCGTTAATCCAACACTTTTCTCTGCATAGCTCACGATTTCATTGGCTCTGCTGTAACCGCGTCCTCTTAATTTTGCATTATGCCAGATATTTTTTATAGCTTCTGCTCCCAGTGCTGTGATATCTGCTGGGATAGCTGATACTTTCAGTATTTCCAGAGTAAATGCTCCATATATTTTTCCAAATGCGTCCATATATTCCGGAAAATAGATTTTGAGTTCCCGGTGAAGACGATTGATATTTCTTATTCTGTCTTCAGTAAGCTGATCCCGGAACATGAAGAGTCTTCTCATGTCTGCGTAAACTTTTTCCGGAAGATAAGGCATTCCGTAGTTTCCATCTTTCACAAGATTTGCGATCAGTTTCGGATCTTTTCTGTCGTCCTTGAGCTGGCTGTTATCTTCGATCTCTTTGCTCTGCTTTACGGCATATGGATTTACCTGGACGACGCTGATCCCGTTTGAAATCATCCATGCAGCCAATGCAACCAGTAGTGACCTGTCGGTTCAAGACCCAGTACGATCTGTTTCTTATCGTGTTTTGCAGCAAGTGCCAGCACCCATGCCTTGGCATTCTCAAAGCCTTCTGAAGTATTGCTAAACTCGAATGCCCCATTACTTAATTCTCTTCATCTGACATCGATTGCCCTAATATAATGAGTTTCACTGCCTATATCGCATCCTGCTATAAGCATGTCATCCGTAATGAAAGAGAGTTTATCGTTCTTGGCAAATTTACCGTTTGTTTCAAGGTCACGCCAGGTATAGGATCTCAGTTCTTTTTCTACCACCTCTATTTTCTTGCTCAGTTCTTCTTTTGGCAAAAGATTTATTGCCTGATTTTCTACATTTACTTGTTTTTTTGTTCTTCTTGCTTTAACATTCATCTTGAATACCTCTTGTGTTTTTAGATTTTACTAACTGGCCGGTCAGTAATAATCTAAATTTATTTGAGGTATTCTTTTGGGTCAATTCCCTTTACTCTTTAAAGTATACAGGAAGCTCCTCATAGGAACATCCTGTAAAAAAAGTTCCCGTCAAAAGTGCTGCAGAAAGTACCAATCCTATTAACTTTGTTCTTTTCTTCATATTTTTTACTCCGTTACTGTTACTGTAATGTTTTTAAACATTGAGTTAGCTAAATTAAGATTTGCCATGATTACTTACCATTCAATTTCAAATAATTTATGCCTTGGAAAACCCAGACATAAATTATTATTTAGCATGGGCTTTTTAGGCAAATTAATTCTATATATTCTGTTTCAACCATCGCCTTCATTACAGAAAGCGTCTTTTTGAATATTTTCATTAAACACAAGTTTCAACCATCATACAATGTTATTTTTAATACTTTTGGATGAGTATTCTATAGATTTTTCCGGATTTTTTTGATGATCCAAATAAGATCCCGGCTTTTCCATTGGTGTATACGGTCGTTCCCTTTTTGGTATATTTCCCTGAACAACCAACAGTTACAGATTTTATTTTAACATTTTTGGCATATTTCTTGGAAATACCCGCGTAATCATATAGATTGATCTTATTATCTTCCGTGCTTTCCATAAGCGAGAAGTAGTTTGATTTAGATACATTGTATCTACTGCAATCAGTAAATATGTAATTTGGGTATTTCCCATTCATATACTGTTTATGATCACATAAAAATGCATCATCTGCATACCCCTTCATGAAATAATCCATAGATCCTGTCTCATCATCCATGGAAACATCGCAATAATACCATTTTCCATCAAGTTTAACCAGATTCCACATGTGGCCTACAGAAGATCCGCTTTCAAATCCATCGGCACATACGGCTTCAACTCCAAGCTGGTTTAACAGGTTGGCATATATAATAGAATACTCGTCACATTTTGCAAGTCCACTCTCCAGACATTCAGATAAGGATCGGGCTTTTCCAAGATCATAACGCAGATGATCACATAACCACTGATGAATCCATACGGCTTTTTCGATACCTGTAAGATTATCAATTTTAAAGGATGCAGCTAATGTTTTCCAGTCAATATCATTTATATTCCGGTACTTCTCTACCGTTGAACAAACCGAATATATTGTTCCGTTTGAGACAATACGGTTTGAAACATAAATTAAGGTTTGTGGAAATGTCTTTCCATTATCCATTTTATGAATAATTTCCTTACCCGCCTTTTCTGCTTCACTATAACTATAATAGTTTCCATAAGAGACGGAATATCCTTCTTGCTGATGATCTACGGCATTTTGTAATTCCTGAGCTGCAAAATTTTCATTTACTTCCGCCGAACAAATGCTGGATGAAAATAATACAACTATAATTCCTGTTAAAAATGTAAGAATTGTTTTTTTCATAATCAAGTATCTCCTTCCCTTTACCTGATTATGGTATATCATATAAAAGAAGGAGATACAAGAAATATAGAACAAATAAAATTGATAACTATATTATAGTTTTACTTTTTTGATAGGACTCCATTTTCCGTAATGGTAGGTTTTCCCAATCTTTTTATAAGGACGCACGCGAACATAAATGGTTCCGGAATTTACCGTATGCAATTTACGGGACAGCTTTGTAGTACGCACATCTCCCCAGTTTTGAAAATTCTTATGGTGAGAATATCGGATCTGGTAACCGGTTGCTCCATTTGACTTCTTGTATGTAATACTAAAGTAGCTGGAATTTACTCTTTTCAGTTTAGTAATTTTTGTTGCAGCTGTCTTTGTAGAAATCCATTTTGCATACAGATCGACAGGAGAATCTACCTTTTTGCTAAAATTGTATTTAACTCCGGCATATGTATACCATCCGGCAAAATAATGGTTTTTAAGCTTTGGATTTGCAGGTTTCTTGATGCACTCTCCTGCTTTTACCGTTGCTTTTGTTTCGCGTCCGTTTACATTGACACGATTATCCCGATAGTGGAAAATCACCTCGTAAGTTCCGTTTCCAGTGGAATTTTCATTGTTTCCGATTTCGGATGATGTTTTGCCGTTCAAAGTAACATCTTTTCCATAGCTGTTCAATATTTTAGAGATGGTTGTATAAGTGAGGGAATCTGCAGGAACAAGAATATATACTTTAGTACCTGTATAAGCATCTTTTGCACTTGATACAACAGAGGAATCTACCTTATTCTCTCCGGTTGCTGAGGTACAGTTGTAAAAGGCATAGTCCATCTTTGTAACCCCATATGGCACAGATGGAAGTTTATTTAATTTACCGCACCCATAAAGAGCATAGGAAATATCTGTTGCGTTGTATGGAAGTCTGTTAAGCGATGTAAGATTGCTGCACTGATAGAAAAGATATGACGCATCTCCGTCACTCGCTTTAACAGATTCACCAAGATTTACAATGCTGATAGCTGTATTTCCGGAAAATACTCCACTTGAAGCAGTTGATTTTCCGAGAATCGTATCATAACGTTTCCCATTAATTGCATAAGTATCTTCCACACGGACAGAAGAACTTTTGCCAGTATATTTTACGAGAGTAACTGTACCCTTGGTATCATTTACAATAACGTCAAACCCGTCAACAAGTCCAGAAACTACTTTCTGGTTATTAGATGTAGTGTTGTTTGTGTTATTGTTATTTGGATTGTTTGTATTATTGTTTTGATTGTTGTTTGCATTATTGTTATTATCCGGATTGGTAATAACTCCTGTGGAATGCACATATGCACTTAATTCCGGATATCCATATCCAAAAGTCGAATCTTTTCCGCTGCCACCACCAATAAAGGTCTTAGAAGTATTGCGAATCAGAATAGATTCAGCATTGCTTGCAGAGTAAGATGGATCATAACTGTAAATGTGGGCAAGAGCTGCCGACACAAATGCTGTAGATTGGGAAGTACCAGACATAATGCATGTTCCATCACCCAGGGATAAGTATTCTGCACTCCAGTTATTGGAAGCAGATGCCTTTGACATATTCATGCTTGATGCTTCGATACCACGGATATAACGTCCAGGTGCAGTAAAATCTACACATGATCCGGTCAGAGATTGGGAATATGCACCCCAGCTTCCACCATTTTGCGCAATCCCGGATACAGCCAATGTTTTGCCATAATTTGCCGGATAGGAATCGTCAGCAGTCATTGCCGGATAAGAAGAATTTTTATTGCCGGCAGAGGTTACGACGAGAATTCCTTTGGAATACAAAGCATCGATATATGGATTGATATAAGATGCAATCTGATCCATCTGGTTGCTGTCAAGCGTGCAGATAGAAAGAGACAAGTTTACCACATTGATACCAGCAGGATTAGATACAATGTACTGTAAAGCTGCAGCAAGTCTGGAAGCGGTAAATCCTCCATTAGAATCCACTGCTTTAACAGGTACAATTTTGACATTGGATGGAGTGTTATTTGCAATGATACTTGCAATAAATGTTCCGTGCCCATAATCATCAATCGCGCTTGATGCCTGGGAAAGAACATTATAGCCATTGATCACGCGTCCAGGGAATCTGGAAGAAAAGTTACTTCCGCTGTCAACACCGGAATCCACTACTGCTACCCCAACCTGGCCGATGGTGGCAGCACTTTGCGCTCCAACGATGTTGTTTGAGGATACGGTGAGTCCCATGATCTCAGGGCTGGTAGTCAAAGAAACAGTATTTGTTGAATCTGATACGGTTGCCCCATATTCTCCGATAACATCTGGGGAATATGTGACATTTGAAGAATCTACCATGTCATCATCGTAAAGCTTATCCGGGTATACGGTATATCCATCAGCTTTAAAACTTTCATATGCTGCAGCGGCATCATCCGGAGAGTCAAATGACATAAGGGAAATTCCACCACTCGCAGAAATTTTTCTTGCACCATGGTAGTTACGGAAAGATTCTCCCGACACAAACAGGCGTTTTGATGAAAAAAGAGAGGATACTTTAAAACCATCCCCTTCTTTCTCAACCTGGTACCCTTTGCTCTTGAAATATGAACTTACAGAAGATGCGCTTTTTAATGAATGAGCTTTTAAGGGCGATACCTTTACGATATCATCAAGATCAACAGATTCTCCATCGGCTTCGATGGACCCGTCTTTTAAGATTGTCAGAGAGTCTATCCCTGGCTGATCATCTGCAACCATATCAAGAATTGATACTTCTCTTGGAACAGATAAATTTGCTGCTTTTGCGCTGTCCGGAACTATAAAAGTGGCACACAGCGAAAAAGCCAAAAACATTGCTAAAGTTTTCTTTTTCATACTCTTTTACTCCTTTCGTATGGTGAAACGATTTTAACCATAAACCCATAGAAAAAGTCAAGCCTAATGTGAAAAATAATGTTCTATTATTCTTTACATTGATTCCTATGATGATATGATATAGACACAGCGTTGGAGGAAAAAATATGGGAAAAAATATAGATTTTAAGGAACATGTAAACAAATTTCAAGAAAGAGAAAGATCAAAAAATTTATTTCAAAATTTTATGAATGAGTTGGAAAAGGACATTGATCTTGCTGGAATATTGCAGAACGACAGAATCAAAGAAGAATATAGATTCTTGGATTTCAAAGGATCGCCAACGGATCGAATAAAAAAATACGCTCCTCTCATTAAAGAGGAAATAATCAGAATGCAGGATTATTCGACAGACACTGAGGAATATTCAGCAGCATGGGATAAAATGAATTTCTTATTGGACAAATATACACAGGCAGTTGGAGAACTGGTACCTTTTTCAGAAGATGAATTATCCATCCCATGCGTATGTAAAAATCAGGAAGATGTATTAAAACAAATTAATGAATTGATGGATTACTCCATTGAACAGGATGTTTCCGAAGAAAATCTGGAAATTGCAGGAAAACTTATTTTGATTTATCCGTTGGGCATATTGCTGCTTGGATTATAGCTTTATTCTAAAAGCGGAAGAAAAAAGATTGTTGGAAACAAATTTCAATTAGAATTTAACGGAGGCAGAAATGAACATACCAATACCATGCGAGTTTGGAAATTATGAGAAATGCTATAACAAGCAACTTCTACTTGTCGGAGCGAGTTGGTTCAAATGGAGTAGAGGGATGGAATACACATATTTCTTTTCTACAAGTGATAAGTGGCATCAAACCGATTTTTATACAACATTTTATCATTAATACTTTTTGCATATAATTTTTTATAAATATAAAAAAAGGCGACAGCCTCTCGCCATCGCCTCATAATATGTTTTCTTTTAGAAATCAGTTAATGTAGCAGCTCTCTTTTCTAAGAATGCTCCCATGCCTTCCTTCTTGTCATGTGTATCATTGACAACGCCAAACAGGTTAGCCTCCATCTCAACAGCGTTCTTGATATCCATGTCATAACCATTGTTGATTGCAGCCTTTGCAACAGATACTGCATAGCTTCCCTTAGAAATAATCTTTGCTGCCATAGCCTTTGCAGTTGGCATAAGTTCTTCCTTGGCAACTACCTTATTTACAAGACCGATGCGGTATGCTTCGTTTGCATCTACGTTGTCACAGGTGAAGATCATTTCTTTTGCACGTCCCATGCCTACCAGACGGGCAAGTCTCTGTGTACCACCGAATCCAGGAATGATTCCAAGACCACACTCTGGCTGTCCGAAGATGGCATTCTCGCTTGCGATACGGATATCGCATGCCATAGAGATCTCACATCCTCCGCCTAATGCAAATCCGTTTACGGCAGCGATAGTAACCTGACGCATGTTCATCAGTTTGAAAAATGGCTCAGAAGCCTTGATTCCGAATGCACGGGCTTCCGGAGCTGTAAAGTTTACCATCTCGGCAATGTCTGCACCAGCTACGAATGACTTAAACTCGTTGCCCTTCTTGTCCGGACCACCGGTTAAGATGACAGCTTTAATATCATCGTTTGCTTCGATCTCGCTTAAGCATACGTTTAACTCATCCAGAGTCTCACTGTTTAATGCATTTAATGCTGCTGGTCTGGAGATTGCTAATACAGCGATTCCGTCAGCTACTTCCAGAGTTAAATTCTTGAACTCACTCATTGTATAAATCCTCCTAATCCTAAATGTCTTTCGTAACGGTATATGTACCTGATTGTCACGAATCATCGACAGTTTCATATGGGATAATCGTAACACTTTGTCAAAAATTTGTCAATCCTATAAGTGTCCGTAAACGTAGAAAAACAGCCGGATTTCCGACTGCTTTCCTTCTATGCAACCCTATGCTGCATATGATTCTTTAAAAACAGATAATCGATGCCATCCACCACCTGTTTATTGACCAGCACAATATTCTCAATGTCTTTTGCAGTATCAATCTTACTGCTTAAATACTTATCATGCATCTTCTGAATATAATCAAACAGTGCCTCCTGACTGGCAAACTGCCGATGCCCACATTCATTCAGTGCCTTCGGTGCCTCCGTCTTTAAAAAAGCGCGGAGTTCATGTTTGAGATGTTCTTCATAAGCACAGTGTTCTTTAAATCCTCCCGGGTATATCTTATTGTGCGGAAAGGTAAAATAATCTGCTACATAATGCGTAATCTCCCCCAGATTCATGTAATACATCCGCTTCCGTTTTGGAAAACGGTTCTCTTTTCCATGAATCAATGCATCTATATCCTTCCTGAGTTTTGGAAATGTACCGGTAATCTCGTGCCGTTTATAGATAAAAGATGGCTTACAATCCGGCAGGACACTTCCAATATAAAACGACAGCCAGTGTTTTTTCAGCCCTTCGTCCTCTGTGTTTGCTACAATATAACGTGCCAGTGAAATATGTGACTTCTTTCTCATGTTTTCCGTCCATCCTTTCTGAAATGGCTTTTGTGCTGTAACAATTTCCCTGTCATCATCATATATCTAGGGCTTCAAAAAAACAAGAGAAATTTTGGTAAATATCACTGGAAATTTTTGAAAAAACAGCCCGCTACTTCTCGTTCATCTGTTTCATATAAGTAATAAACGCCTCCAGTTCCAGCGGTTTTGCATACAGATACCCCTGATAGCAATGACAGCCCAGCGTATCCAGAAGATCTCTCTGCTCCCTGTTTTCCACAAACTCTGCAATTACCTTTACCCCAAGTTCCTGTCCCAGTTCAATAATCGAACGCACAATTTTCTGATTCGTATGGCTTTTCAAAAGTGGGCGGGTCAGTGAACCGTCCAGCTTGACCACATCAAAATACTCTGACTGCAGGTACAGCAGGGAAGTATGTCCCATGCCGAAATCATCAATCAAAAGCTTATGCCCCTGCTTTTTGAGTTCTTCAAGTTTCCGGACAACCATATCCGTCTGCAGAAGGATATCCTGTTCTGTAATTTCAATCCAGAGCATGTGGGCATCTATCCCTTTTTGTTCCATTGTCTGCCGGATATATCCCTCAACGTCCCACAACAGGGAATGCGCGGTAATGTTTACGGAAATTTTAAAATCCGAATCATATTGTGCACGCGTCTGCACAATCCCATCCGTAACCTGATCAATGATAAACCGTTCCAGTTCCGGCAATACCTTTCCCGCCTCTGCAAGATAAATAATAAGTGGTGGATATATCATACCATATACCGGAATGCCTCAGCACCAATACAGGTACCATCGCTGTATACCTGTGGCTGATAAAGCATATACAGTTCTTTATTCTTGATCGCATGCTTTAAATCAAGCAGGAGCATACGGGAAATCGTTCCGATATGGTCTCCGCGCGTCAAAAACACCGGCTGGTCAATCTGTTCTTCCTTTTCCTGTAATTCGTGTATCAGAACCTGAACATGATGCTTGGCTTTATATACCTCCATCCTCTGATTCATCTTCAGGAACGGAAGGTAAAACAATATCCCTGCCAGAATTCCCACTGCCTGCACGGCAATTCCCTTCCATGAACCGCTGGCAAGATAGCCACCGATACCAACCGGTGCCGACCATACCACCTCATGAGTAAGAACCGGCAGAAAACCGCATACTGTTGCCGCATATGCCAGGCAATAGCACACCACCGGTGTCAGGACAAACGGAACCAGCAGAATCGGATTTAATATGATCGGAATACCAAATGTAAGCATTTCATTTAAATTAAAGACTACCGTAAATGATGCCAGCCCTGCCAGCCTTCCGGTACGTTCTTTGCGGAAGAACAAAAGCAATGCGATTAGGACACTGACCGTTGTGCCGCAGCCCCCCATTGCCACATACACATCGTAAAATGCCTTTGAAAAAACAACATTTCCTGTGACACCAAAATTATGGACTGCCACTGCCTCCAGAATATGGCTTCCATGCAAACCGAAAAACCACATCAGATTTACCGCGAACGTATAGAGCAGTCCGGAAAGGAAATTACTGTAATCTGCAATATTCTGAAATGCTGCATAGAAAATATGGTTAAACCACTGATAGCATCCATAGATTCCGGTAATTCTGCCAATAAGCAGATTCAAGCCTCCCGAACCAGCTGCAACAATACCGAGTGGAATCAGTGTACGGATTGCCGAGACACAGCCTCCCCCCATCCCCGCGGTATACTGTTCCAGCATCAGTTTATGGCATCTGCGCAGCTTTGAAAATGCCATGCAGGACAAATAACCGATAAACATTGCCGCAAAACATCCAGTCGTTCCCAGTCCTGCCACATCAAAATCTTCTGTTCCCAGATTCAGCTGTGCACTGAATGCGGCAAGTGCCACAACCACATACATAACGACATTTTCCAGCGATTCATTTTTCTCCATTGCATAACTGTACGCAATGGTAATTACCAATGCTACAGAAAAAATACCGTATGTTCCCTCATAAACCATTGTAAGGAAATCATAAAACCATCTCCCACCCCCCTGCGTCAGAAACGTCTGGTACGGGGCGACTGGAAAATCACGGACAGCACAGGCAATCCCCCCAGTCAAAACAAGTGGGATTATCATTCCCAATGCACATCGGACGACATGCGAAAAAAAGCTGTTCTCACATTTCAGCATTCCTCTTTTTAATACTTCTTTCATACCCTCTCCTACCCCAATTGATTCTTCTTGTTTTTTCTTTTATTATCGCTCACTTTCTGACGAAAAGCAACGGAAATGTACAATTTCAACAAAAAAGCACCGTATGAAAAGACTTTTTAGGTAATTTCATACGGTGCTTTTTTATCATTTTCAATTATTGATTGTCTGATTCTCCCAGCGACTGTAATCCTTTCAACAGCTCCCCGGCATCAATATCACTAAGTTTATTCAGGGCTTTTTCGAATTTTCCCACACCATCACTGCCTTCTGCACAGCCATGCCCACAGGTCATGCAATTATGGGTACATTCTTCCTCTATCTTATTTATATCTCCCATAGGACTGCCTCCTATTCATGTTTTGGAACGATTTTCTCAATTCCTCCCATATATGGCTGTAATGCCTTTGGAATATTTACGCTTCCGTCTTCGTTCAGATTATTCTCCAGAAATGCGATCAGCATACGCGGCGGAGCAACAACGGTATTGTTTAAGGTATGTGCAAAATACTTCCTGCCATCTTTTCCCTTTATGCGGATCTTCAGACGTCTTGCCTGAGCATCTCCCAGATTGGAGCAGCTTCCTACCTCAAAGTATTTCTTCTGACGCGGAGACCATGCCTCAACGTCACAAGATTTCACTTTCAGATCTGCCAGATCACCGGAACAGCACTCCAGGGTACGAACCGGAATATCCAGACTGCGGAACAGATCCACCGTATTCTTCCAGAGCTTGTCATACCATGCTTTGGATTCTTCCGGCTTACATACCACAATCATCTCCTGCTTTTCGAACTGGTGGATACGGTAAACACCACGCTCCTCAATACCATGTGCTCCCTTTTCCTTACGGAAACATGGGGAATAGCTGGTCAGTGTATATGGAAGCTTCTCCTCATCGTTGATGGTATCGATAAACTTACCGATCATGGAATGTTCGGATGTACCGATCAGATAAAGATCCTCCCCCTCGATCTTGTACATCATGGCATCCATCTCGTCAAAACTCATAACACCGGTCACTACATTTGAACGGATCATAAATGGCGGAACACAGTAAGTAAATCCACGGTTGATCATGAAATCTCTTGCATAGGAGATTACTGCAGAATGAATTCTTGCGATGTCTCCCATCAGATAATAGAAACCGTTTCCTGCAACTTTTCCTGCAGCATCGAGATCAATTCCATCAAAACGTTCCATAATATCTGTATGATATGGAATCTCGAAATCCGGAACAACCGGCTCGCCAAACTTCTCGATTTCTACGTTGCAGCTATCGTCTTTTCCGATCGGTACGGATGGATCAATGATGTTTGGAATGGTCATCATGATCTTGGTGACTTTCTCGGAAAGCTCCTTCTCCTGTGCCTCAAGCTCGGTCAGACGAGCTGCATTCTTGGCTACTTCTGCCTTTACTTCCTCTGCTTCTTCCTTCTTTCCCTGTGCCATCAGTGCACCAATCTGCTTGGAAATCTTGTTTTTATTGGCACGAAGCTCATCTGCTTCTGCCTGTGCGGCACGCGCCTTTGCGTCCAGTTCAATCACTTCATCAACAAGTGGAAGCTTGTGATCCTGGAATTTCTTCTTAATGTTCTCTTTTACCACTTCAGGGTTCTCTCGTAAAAATTTTAAATCAATCATAATGTCCTCCTATTGATATTATTTTTATTTTAGTGCATTGGCTGAAGTGGGTATTTATCTGTCAATGTTTTGATGATTGCCTGTGCTTTCTCAACAGCCGGCTCACCCTCTTTGATGAGCATGGCAATTGCCTCAGCTACCTGATCAAAATCGTCCTCTTTTAATCCTCTGGATGTAGCTGCCGGTGTTCCCAGACGGATTCCACTTGTCACGAATGGTTTCTGTGGATCGTTTGGAATCGTATTCTTATTGGCAGTGATATGCGCACTGTCAAGAAGTTTCTCCACAACTTTTCCGGTCAGCTCATATGGAGTCAGGTCAACCAGCATCAGATGATTGTCTGTTCCACCGGATACGATCTTAATGTCACGCGCCTGTAATCCCTTGCAGAGTGCCTGTGCATTCTTAACGATCTGTGTCTGATATTCTTTAAACTCAGGCTTTAACGCTTCCTCGAAACATACCGCTTTGGCTGCGATCACATGCATCAGCGGGCCTCCCTGTGTACCTGGGAAAATAGCCTTGTTGAAATTATATTTTTTATTTGTTTCCTCACTGCAGAGAATCATTCCTCCACGAGGTCCACGCAGTGTCTTGTGTGTTGTGGTTGTAACAACATCTGCATATGGAATCGGGCTTGGATGAAGTCCGGCAGCTACCAGTCCTGCGATATGAGCCATATCTACCATGAGTACCGCATTTACCTCGTCTGCGATTTCACGGAATTTCTTGAAATCAATCGTGCGCGCATATGCAGAGGCACCTGCAATAATCATCTTTGGCTTGCATTCCAGTGCAATCTCTCTTACTTTATCATAGTCAATAAATCCCTCATCGTTGACTCCATAAGGTACCACATGGAAATACGTACCGGAAAAATTCACCGGTGAACCGTGTGTCAGATGTCCGCCGTGATCGAGATTCATTCCCATAATGGTATCACCCGGCTTTAAAATGGCAAACTGTACTGCCATGTTTGCCTGTGCACCGGAATGCGGCTGTACATTGACGTACTCACAGCCAAACAGTTTCTTTGCGCGCTCTCTTGCCAGTTCCTCAACTACATCCACGCACTCACATCCGCCGTAATAACGCTTTCCCGGATACCCTTCTGCATATTTGTTGGTCAGAATACTTCCCATTGCAGACATAACCGCCGGGCTCACCCAGTTTTCCGATGCGATCAGCTCAATGTGGCTGTTTTGTCTGTCAAACTCTGCAGTGATCGCTGCTGCAATTTCAGGATCTACTGCATGTATATCTTCCAGTGTGTACATAATATTCTCCTTTTCAACTCTTTTTCCCCATTATACCGAATTCTTCGGTGCAATGCAACCATTCCACTCCTTAGAAAACAAACGGGAGCTGCCGTGCAGCTCCCCTGTTTTTTTATATTTATTTCTTTTTTGTCTTTGCTACTGCTGGTTTTAACAATTTGTCCTTGCCAAGATGCAGTTTCATGACATACCATAATGCAGCTGCAATAAAGATGGAAGAATACGTACCACTGATCAGTCCAATCATAAGCGGTAATGCAAACTCACGGATGGAAGATACTCCGAGGATAAACAGCAGCAATACCATGATGATGGTTGTAATGGAGGTATTCAGTGAACGGGAAAGTGTCTGTGTCAGAGACCGGTTTGCCACCTCTGCCAGTGTTTCCGGTGTCTGTTTCTTCATTCCCTGCATGTTCTCACGGATACGGTCAAAGATAACAATGGTATCATTGATGGAATATCCGACAATTGTAAGTATGCAGGCAATAAATGTATTACCTACAGAAATACGGATCAATGCATAACCTGTCAGCATAACAAGTACATCGTGTACCAGTGCAATAATCGCACTTCCGGCGAAACGGATGTCCTTGAAACGGAACCAGATATAAAACAGCATGAAAATACATGCAACGATCAGTGCCTTGACCGCATTGGAACGCATCTCATTACTGATGGTAGAACCAATACTCTGGCTCTCGATTGTGGATTCATCCACACCAAACTTGTCCACAAGCATCTGATTTACTTCTTCACGTTCGCTCAAGCTCAGTGTCTTTGTCTTGATTGTCACAACATTGCTGCCGGATACGGTACTTGCCTGGATCGCATTATCATTAATAACCTTTGCGACTTCCGGTACAATCTTGTCCTCTACCTGCTCAACGGTATAATCCTTACCAAAATCTGCGGAGATGGATGTACCACCCTTAAATTCCAGACTGAAATTCAAAGATCCCTTTCCGGCTGCTCCGTAACCGATCATTCCAACAAATCCGGCTACGATCACAACGAGGGAAAGGATAAAACATACCCAGCGATGCTTCATGAAATCGATGGTCTTATGTTCTTTTGCACGTCCGTATAATTTCTCGTTTCTGCATCCAACCGCATAAAATGCCAGATTTAACAGTCTCGAAATGACAAGTGCAGTGAACATGGAAACAATCAGGGAGATAATCAGTGTATATGCAAATCCCTTAACAGTTCCGGAACCAAGCCACATCAGTACCAGCGCTGCAATAAAGGTGGTCACGTTACCGTCAATGATGGCTGACATTGCCTTTTTGTAACCTGTTTTGATGGAAGTCAGTACAGACTTGCCGGCTGCAATCTCTTCACGGATACGTGAGATAATAATAACGTTCGCATCCACCGCCATACCGATACCAAGGATAACACCCGCGATACCCGGAAGTGTCAGCGTAATTTCAAACAGATAAATCAGCGCTACCGTTACGGTTGTATAAATGGCAAGACCAATGGATGCAACCACACCGGATAAGCTGTAATTTAAGATCATGAAAAGCATCACAAGGATCAAACCGATGATGGCTGCCTTGACACTGGAAGAAAGTGCTTTTCCACCCAGCTGTGCCCCTGCTACGGAAGATTCCATCTCTTCGAGCTTTAAGTTGATCGCACCTACACGGATAAATGTTGCAAGCTGTTCCGCTTCATCATAATCAGACATACCGTTGATGACACAGCTTCCGTCTTTGATTGCGCTCTCTACTTTCGGTACACTGATGAAATGATCATCATAGTAAATACCGATAGATTCTCCGGAAGAAGCTGCCTTTGTGGTTGCCTCTCCAAACACATCTGCTGCTTTTTTCTTTAATGTCAGCTGAACAACCGGCTCCTTGGTACTGGTAGAGGAAGACTGGTTATACGCTGCATTGGCAGACTTTACATCATTACCGTCCATGATTACAGAACCATTGTCAACCAGATTCTGAATGTCATAATTCAGTTTGTATTCCCCTGTGGAACTGTCATAACTGTAGTTTTCATTACCGTCCGAATCTTTCTGTACGATAAAATACAGCGATCCCGGGCTTCCCAGATCCTCAAGTACGGCATTTGCATCATAGACACCAGGAATTTCTACCGTAATACGGTCATCGCCGACCGGATATACCGCATATTCGGTACTGTAACTCTCGGCACGCTCTTCAAGCTTTGCTACCGTATCATTGATATCTTTCTTGGATGGATTCTTATCCTTGATCCGGTAAGTAATGGACACACCACCGGAAAGATCAAGACCAAGTTTAATACCTTCGGCTTCCGTCTTGTTGTCAGTTTTTTTCTGACTTGTGCTTGTCGCAGACATAATCGTGCTCGTGTAATATCCCAGTCCGATCAGACAGGCCAGGATAATCGCGATTATAGCGACGCCCTTGCTTTTTTTCATGTTTGCTTCCTTCCTATTCCTTTAATTTTCCGCTTCCGCAGCTTTTATCATGATTGCGCATTCAATACGTTTCTTCTGGAGTTCACATCCCAGATCATAAGCATCTGTGATGGTTCCGTGGAAATTGTACGAATTTGCAGCACATCCCCCACTACAGTAAAATCTGGCAAAGCATTTACGGCACTTTTCTTTTGCATAGACATTGCAGCATTTAAACTCGTCCTGCAGATTCGTGTTTTTCACGCCATCCCAGACATTTCCCATCAGAAAATCTTCATTTCCGACGAACTGGTGGCACGGATACAGATCTCCCCACGGTGTGACCGCAAGGTATTCCGTTCCGGAACCACATCCGGACAGACGCTTGTACACACAAGGTCCACCTTCCAGATCAATCATGAAATGGAAGAAGTTGAAAGAATTTCCTTCTCTGTTACGGCGAACCATCTCCGCTGCCAGTTTATCATATTCTTCAAAGAGAACCGGAAGATCCTCTTCCTGCAGTGCATATTCATCGGTCGG
>ERZ773136.1236-NODE-1236-length-25776-cov-10.116597_pt1 | contig 25776 bp, 24 predicted proteins | sample MGYA00580855_ERZ773136 | MGnify/ENA primary metagenome ERZ773136 (study PRJEB29015, sample SAMEA2737860) | human gut metagenome | biome: human gut; feature: human-associated habitat; material: faeces | place: China | collected 2012 ... | reverse complement strand
ACGGGGATACTCTCGGCCGTTTTCGGAATCTGCTGATCCGGAACGGACTGCAGGAAAAGCTGTTCGCTCAGGTGGTAGCAGCGCTCATGGAACGTGGCCTCATTCTGAAGAAGGGTACCATTGTGGATTCCACCATCATTTCTGCTCCATCTTCCACACCGAGGGCTTGAAAAGCAGCAAGCCAAATTCAATATCATGTTTGCGCTGGCAAATCTGATTCTGGCTGACAGGCCCTGTCTGGCGGCTAGAGTCAGTGCGCCTTTGCGGATAAAAATTCAGAGGTTATCCACAGTTTTTATTGGGCACCCATTGTATAATGCGAATTTTGGTGTTTATGCGGTGTTGCCTTAATTGTGCGGGAATCTCCTGCGTAGGAAAATCCTGCATAGGAATTGCCTGCGTTGGATTTTCCAATATAGGTTTTTCCTGAACAGGAGGCGGAATTGCCACTTGCCGGGGCTTTTCCAGAATTGTGTATTCGATGGCACCATACTGGCCATTCTCATTCCGGCGGCGTTCCCGAAGCAGATAGCCGTTGGCTTCCAGCTCCTGAATGCCGACCCGGATACTGTCCACACCATCTTTACAGATGCAGGACAGCCCTCTGGTGGTGTAGTCCCAATCCTCCGGCAGGGAGAGCATGAGTGACAGCAGACCCTTTGCCTTTAGGGACAGAGCCTTGTTCCGCAGATGGTGGTTGGCCATAACGGTATAATCCTTGGTTTTGTCTACACGAAATACGGCGATTGCATCTCACCTCCTTGCCGCCTGACTATCTAGGAAATCAGGATTCGTAGATCACATCTTCTTCAGGGTCGAAGTCCTCCGGGCACAGGTCGGCAAGATGCTCCAGGAAATCGAACAGGTCAGGAGCGGCCTCTGTGGACGGCCACTGGCTGCCCTTGTACTCCCGGTACTCTGTGGTGTAGTCACCGTCGCTGCCCTCGTAGTCCGCCTGGAAGCAGGAAGTGACCGCCAGAGTCATATCCTCCAACAGCCACATTTCCAGATACCGGGCCGTGTCCAGCTCGTCATCTTCTTCGGAATGGGTAGGCTCTCGCCATAGCAGCGTTGCGTTGCTGTCAAAGAGCTTCCGGCCACGGTACTTGAGCGCATCGGAGAGCAGGCCGTTTGCGTCAAAGACGTACACAGGTTCAGCCCGGTCACGGATTTTGTGGAACAGATTTTCCCAGCAGACCTGTTCGGCAAGGGAAGTAATAGTAGCTCCCGTATAGCCGCCCCGGACAGCCAGTTCCGCACAGATTTCAGCGAATGTAGAAAGCATGGTTTCGTGAATAGTCATAGGTCATTTTCCTCCTTAGATTTGGTTGGATGTTTTATTTTTTCTTGCGTTTTCTATCGTCAACGAGATACCCGTTGATTACGTTTGCGTGGTGCAGGATGCGCACCTTGTCCGCAGCGGCCCAGCGGCGAATGTTCCTGTACTCTGCATCGGTCAGGAACAGCCGCACCCGGTAGGCCATATTCCGGTACGGAATGGGCGGTTCCAGGCGAAAATCTTCCAGCTCTGGCAGATCGTGTGCCACCTCAAAGATAACCATGTGCCGTGTTCCATCCTCAAATCGGATGTTGGAATACTCCGTGTGTCCGCAGGAAACGCCGAAATCAGCTGTCATTGGCGTCGCCCTCCTTTGTCAGCTTCATAGCGGCTAAGCCATATCTGGCAATGAGCATGGCGTTTATGATGAGCCGGAAAACTTCATCCCCGATAAGTTCGGTATCATCCAGCTCAGGTACGGCGACACCTTGACGGTCTGTAGTCAGTGCCAGAGCGGCACGGTACAGCGCATAGTTATAGGTGCTGATGCCCCGGAGAATGGCGTACCGGAAATCAAGGCCATTGCGGCAGAAGCAGTTTGCCATGCGCCAGTAGATGATCTCATTGGAAGTCAGCAGGTACATGGCGGCGTAGTAGGTAGGCGTATTGCGGCCCGGAACGTAGCCAAGCTGGGTATTCAGAAACTCCATGCGGGAGCGGTGGCGATCATCCAGGAAAAAAGTTCCGGGGTATTCCTCCGCCAGCTTCGGCAGACGGCGAGAGAAGCAGTACTGCGAGGAGATCATGGCGTTGACTGCATCCCAATAGGTAACGGCACCGGCTTCAATGCGTTCCGCAATGAATGGGCACACATCATGGGGACAGGGATGCTTTTTACCCCGATACTCTGTACAGAGCTTGCAGTCCACATCCTCCTTCTTGTAGATGGGTTTACGAATGTGCATAAGGTCCTCCTATAAAAAGAACCGGGCAAGCAGGGGCTTGCCCGGAGAGTGTTGGGGATATTCAGTTTTAGCGGCTTTGTTCTCGCTGCCGTTTGCGCTGCCACGCTTCCAGCAGCTTGAAAATCACCTCCTCCATCTGGATGGGAGAGTAGGAGCGGGGAAAGTATTTGCGCAGCCGTTCCCCGGAGATGGTGATGTTGGCCTGCACCGGCTTTTTCTGCTCCATCATAATGGAGAGCATGGTATCCTCGTTCAGTTCACCGGACTGGCTCAGCTTCTTCATGCGCTGGGCCTGGGAAAGCGATGGGGTAGACTGTTCGCTTCCGATGGTTTCCACCAGAAGCTCCTGCTCTTTCTCATTCAGGGAGGCCAGCTGATAGGCCGGGGACAGGGCGATTTTCCCATTGTCTACCATCTGCATAAGCGGCGGTGTCAGGTTGGTCAGAGAGATGTAATTGCGAATGGTATCGCCGCTGATACCCTCCTGATCTCCGATGGAATCGTCGCTTCGGAAATTCGCCGAAATTTTCGGCGAATTGTTTTCGGCATTCTTTTGGGGTCTTCCAGCCTTTCGCTTGATGGCTTCCATCTTCAGTTTGTAAGCCTTGGCACGTTCAGAGGGGAGAATGTTTTCCCGCTGAATATTGCTGTCGATCATCCGAATGATGGCATCATCGTCTTTCAGGTTGAGAACCATGACTGGCATGGTATCCTGCCCCAGCTGTTCACAAGCGTACTTTCTGCGATGGCCGGAAATCAATTCGTATCCACCTTCCTTTCTGGGTCTGGCGATTGCCGGAATAAGAACTCCGTTTTCTTTGACGCTTCCTACCAACTCCTGCATAGCAGGATCGTCCCGAACGCCATAGGGGTTCAACGGATGCGGGTGCAAATCTTCCAGGGGCATACGGTAGATGATGCCCAGGGTTGCGGGTGGTTTCTTTGGCATAAAAGTGGCCTCTTCTGTTTAAATTTGAGTATGAAAAAAGCCCCCATTTCTGGAGGCTCATTACATAATTTTTTATTGATATGGAGTCGAATTTGTGTTATAGTAAATGCGACGAGTACATCCAATACGCACGGCAATTTCTTCGGATATGGCGGTTTGATAAAGCAATAGTCCGTCAGTTTCCAATGACTTCTAAGCCCATGAATTGTTGAGGCAAAAATTGCAGGTGTTTTCTAGTCTTTCGGCACAGGTTTGTTTACCCCATATTCTACCCCAAATGCGTGAAACGTGATGAAGCATGATGAAATTAAAATCAGCTAAAAATCTGATTTTTTGGAATCAAAATCAGCATATAAGGCATGATAAAACGTGATAAATCACACGTGTGTTAATCCCGACGATGAAGCCCCAAGACTAAAAAGTCATTGCGCTGCAATAACTTTTCCCCTCATATTCTTCAGTTGACAACAAATTGACAACAATTTCGTATATCAATACGAAGCGATGTGACGCAGGATGAAGTTTTGTTAAACCCCAGCGCAAAACAGCACTTATCATTTGAGGACACTTTCTGTACGAATTTCCAGAAAGTGTCCTTTTCTTTTTGCAGGTTGCAGCATCTGTCTTGACAAATTCCAATTTGGAAGGATTTTGAGCGAATGATCAGTGGACAGACAAAAGAATACTTTGAACTTGGAAAGCGAAACGATGTTCGTGAGCGTGCAAAAAGGCTGCGCCGGCAATTTCTAAGGTATAAAGACGCGGAGATTGTTTACAGCATCCACCATAAGAAGCTTCTGGAGATGGCCAACAAAGCAGGCGCCATTTATCGTATCGATGGCACTGTGCTGATTAACCGGGATATCTTCGATCAGTATCTGGAGCAGTTTCATGAGCCCAGTACCCTTACGCAAGCGGAGGAAAAACAATGAGCGGGAACCTGTGGATGTTTTCTGATAAGCTGGATGATGAGGATATTGAGATCATGAAGCATGAGTTTATCACCTACTATCAGGGTGCAGATTATTACGGTTTGGGCTTGAAAATGTTCACCCGATTGGCTCATGAAGCAGGCGCTGTCTACAAGATAGGCAAGAAGGTGCTAATCCGCCGTACTATCTTTGATGAATACCTTCGGCAGCAGTATCGTATTGAGCAAACGGAGTCGTCGCCTGCTGCCGATGGAAAAGAAGCACCCATAAGGCAGGGAACGCTCGTACTGGACCCCGATAGCGGTCGCATGAACATTCGGTTTGGCCTAAATGACTACTACGGTTTTCTCTCGCGCGGAACACGAATGGAAGTGCAGATAGACGGAGAATGGATCCCAACACGGCTTGAGATGGCTGACAACTGGATCCTGATTGGTATTGAAACAAAAGATATCACCGGCCTGACAGTCAGAATCAAAAACCGATGCGGCAACAAATACCACTATGCATAGCCGTATACTTCCGGGAAGCCTGATCCTTAACTTCTCCCCCATTGGAGGTGATCATTTCTCATTCGCTCGGAGCAGCCGGATTGCTCCACATAATTTGATATAGCGCAACTTTCCAAATCCTGCCACACAGGATGAGGCCCCGGACGGTTTCTGTCACACCGTTCGGGGCCTTTTAGCATAGTAACGTACTCAGACTGGAGGAAATTATGAAAATAGGAACACTGGTGCCACAGCGAGACACAGGCCGGATGGACATTCGCTTCTCTCCCAATAACTATTACGGAGGATTGCATTGCGGTGAAACCTTAGATGTAAAGATCAATGGGAGATGGGTTTCCACTCGTATTGAAATGGGAAACGATTGGTATCTCGTCGGCATCGATACGGATGATCTCGTCGGTTTGATCGTCCGAATCTAAAAGCATAACTGGCCAGTAGGAGCATTCCTGCCGGCCTTTTCTATTTCACAAGGAGGAAAGCAACATGAAATGTCTGCGCAAATATCAGTGGGTCAAGATGCCCAGAGATATTCCGGATATAGGAAAGGGGCTTATGGCCTATTGGGCCATGCTTGCCTCCCGCGCGGCCTTCCGCAAGGGCAATGCCAGTTACTGCGGCCACAGCAATCCCGTAGCCCCCGGAATGTGGGCGGGTGGTGTTGTCGGTCTCAAGAGCATTCTGGGCGTCAGAAGCCGTGCTAAGGCGCTGCAGATACTTGACGAGCTTTCCTCCCTTGGCTTTCTGAAATACTTTCTTGACAGCCAGACAAAAAAGCTGACCTATGAGATCACCGATTGGGTTGTCAAATGCTCCGGTGCTGAGTGTATGTCCGGAACTGTTTACGCTTCCACAGGGTACGGTTTTCTATGCCTGCCACGAAGCATCACGCAGCGGCTGGCAGACGCGAAGCGAGTTTTTGATGAAGCGGATGCATGGCTTGATCTGTGGTGTCATACCACCTATGAGGACTATGGGAACGCCTTCTCGTTTCTTGCGCCTGTCGTGCAATACGGTAGATTCGGGAGCGTCCTGACTTTGGAAACACTGGGAGAGCGTTGGAGCTGGGAGAAAACAAAGGTATGGAGGTTCTTCAAAAAGCATGGGGATGTCTTTTCTCTGTACCGGCTGCCCAGTTCCTATGGCTGTCTCGTGTTTAACGTTTTCTATCCGACCGGGGCTGATATTCAGCTTCCGGAGCAGGAGATGGTTCTGCGCATTTTGCGTGAAATACTTATTTGCTCAACTTATAAGTGCAAGGATGGCAGTGAAAACTTACGTGTAAATCACATGGTTGCGTGGTATAGCAGGGTGGTCATTTTGTCTCAGCAGGCGCAATCTGCCTTTGGGACTCCAGAATGCCGCGTTGCGCTTTCTGACCCCATAACGCGCACGTATCTTTCTCATGGTTGGAACTGTAAGCATTGTAGGAACTATCATTATGCCTGCCCGGGTATGTTAGCGGGAACGCCCTGCTTTTTCCGTTCCGGGCATGAAATCAGAGGACCGTGTACACAAGTTGAAAACCACAATTACAACAACGAGGAGATTTCGCTATGAAAAGTAAAAAACCGTCACTATACGATGCACAGGAGGAGCAGATTCAGCTGCAATCTGCCTCCTTTGTAGATTTCCTGACACGGAAAGGTGTCCTTGAAGATCATAACATCGACAACGAGCGTGTCCGGAAAGCCAAAAAGGATACTGCACAGAGAGCATATCACAATACCGAGGTCTTGCTGAGCCAGTATCGTCTGATTATCTGGGTATTGGAATGCATCCCCGGAGAACTGTCCGATGAGCTGGAAGTTCCTGTACATGACATCGACGCTCTGGCAGAGAAAATCGATATCCAGACCTCCCTTGAAAATGCGCGGATCGAAAGCCGGGTAAATGCTATGATAAAAACCCGATATCTGGTAGATCGCATCCATGAAGCTCTTGCGGTTATCCGGAAGAAACCCGGCAACGGAGAAGATCTGTACTCCGTCCTCTATACGACATATCTTGACCCTGTTGAGAGAAAGCATGAAGAAATTCTCAGAGAACTCCGCATGACGTCAAGAACCTATTACCGCTTACGAAAAGAAGCCATCACGATCATGTCCATCCGGCTGTGGTCTGCCCCCTCCGGGGAAACTGCCTCGTGGCTTGAAGTCCTCACCATCCTCGAAGAGATGTAAAAGATGGGATGACGAACGGGATGAAACATACGAAAACATTTTGGCAGGTCTTTGCTGATGACTAGAGAATGGCGATGTGATATAATCTTATCGTCCAAAGTGGACGAAACGCTCAGGCACTGTTTTGAGAGCTGATTTTGGCTCCTCAGAATGGTGCCTTTTGTCGTTTCATCACTAAGAAAGGAGGAAGTAGCACATGGTTAAACAGATTACCAGGGGCAAAGACATCGCCAGAAATACCTACTGGTCCGCAGTTGGTATGGCTGCGGCCACCATGCTGGCAGTCCAGCCCGTTTTCGCAGACACCATCTGGGATCGTTTCTCTACGATCCTGAAGGATGTTTACGGTCAGGTCGTTGCCATCAGCACCATCGTTGCCGTCACAGTCGCAGCCATTGCACTGCTGATCCGCATGATTTCCCGCAATCAGCGAGCCGTTGAAGAAGCTACCAGCTGGCTGAAGCGCATCGTCGTGACATGGATCATCCTGAACTCTCTGGGCTTCGTTGTAGCCTACCTGCAGCCCTTGATTCAGGGCGGCAGTTACTCCGGCTAGGCGAGGCATAGGGAATATCCAGACTTACCAAGGAGGTGATACCCATACTAGACTGGATATTCGAGGGTATTGTCAATTGGGTAGCAAGTATCGTCTCCCAGCTGTTTGACGCGGTATCCGGGCTGTTTCTTGAAGCGCTCGGCACCGATATGACGGCGATGGAAGAATACTTTCCCTTCGTCACCAAAGCCTACGATGTCATGCAGGTAACAGCCTGGGCAATCTTAATTCTGATTACCATATGGCAGCTGTTTCGAGCATTCGGAGGTCCTATTACAGAAGCCGAGAACCCTTGGCATCTGCTGGTCCGGAGTTCTGTCTACGGCCTTCTGATTGGCTATGCCAAGCCCATTTTCTCCCTGTGCCTGAACATTGCGCGGGCGCCCTATACAACCCTTATGGAGTTATCCATGACCGCAGAGGATTTCACCTTTGCGGGCGTGGAGCAAACCCTCACCAATGGCCTGCTGACGATTGTGTCAGCTGCAACCGTCGTAGGTCTGATCCTGATCCTCATTCTGGAGATTTCTCTGGGATGGAACTACTTCAAGCTCCTGCTGGAAACCGTAGAACGGTATATCGTTGTTGGTGTTCTGTGCTATACCTCGCCTCTCGCCTTTTCTATGGGCGGCTCCAAAACCACGAATACCGTGTTCAAGTCATGGTGCAGAATGGTTGGTTCCCAGCTGCTGCTCCTTGTCATGAACGTCTGGTTCCTTCGTGGTTTTGCCTCGTCCATGGGGCAGTTCATTGCAAACGGCGGTGCGCTGACCACCGGTAAAGGAAGCATTTTCCTGTGGATGTTCTGCGCACTGGCTTATCTGAAGTGCGCCCAGCGATTCGACAGCTATCTGGCCTCCATCGGCCTGAATGTGGCGCAGACCGGATCCAGCATGGGCATGGAGCTGATGATGGCCGCCAGAGTCATCTCCGGGGCAGGCAGCAGTGTTCGCAGCGCGGGCAGTGTCTTTGGCCGGGGCGGAAATGCTGCGGCTACCGGAACCGGTGCTGCTGCAAATGGTTTTGCCTCCGGTTTCGCTTCCAGATTCAGCCCCAACTCCTATGTTCGTGATGCCGTTGTAGAAGGCGGCTCCCGCATTGGCTTCAATGGCGGCGCCGGATTCGTTGGCCGCGCCTTCGGTGGTATCGCCGCCCGGAATGGTGCTACCCTGAATGGGAACTCCATTTCCTCTGTAGCGGCCAGAGCGCCCGGCGCCTCTGGTACGATTGCTGGTGACATAGCAGACCGGAGCCTTGGCAACTATATGCCCCAAATGCAGGGATTCCAGCTTCAGGGAACGCAAATCACGGGCGGCCATATCAGCACGACCGCAGTTTCTGCAGATGGCAAATCGGCTTCTGTGGATATGTTCAACGCTTCTCAGTTTGAAAAGCCAGAAGTTCCCCACAGCGTGGTTACTGCGGCGGATGGAAGCCAGTGGTATCAGATGGCCAGCGGCGAGGGCCGCGGCGCCTTTTACGATGTACCAACCTTCCATGGTGTTGGAGCAGATATCCCCAACACAGCAGCAGGTGATGGTGCTTTCGGAGCATCCCAGCCCAGCGAAAGCAGCCAGAGCTTCGGCGAGGCGCTTACCCACGATGGCGTTGAAGGCCATCCCGGTATGGTGACTTACCCCGGCACAGCAGATGGAATTGGTGCAGCGGATATCCCAGCTCCGGAGAGCACCCTGCTTACAGGGGTTGCCACATCCCCTGTGGGCGGAGAAGACCAACCGCCTATTGGATATGGAAATGGCGCTCCCTCCGTGGATACCGTTTACGACAACGCCCCCGAAGCACAGCACTTTGGTGCTGCATATGCGGGTGGCTTTGGCGAGTCTCCCCAGAACGGCGCTCAATTTGCAGATCATGGAGAAAACGTTGGTCAGGGATTCTATTCCGAGGCGCCCCTTGTGGCAGCAACCTTCCCCAGCGCACCGGAGGGTACTTCCCTGCGCACCGTGGGCGATGGTGTTATCGAAGCCAGTTCCCCGGATGGAGGCAACACGCTCTGGTACAACAGCGCCTATTATCAGGAACCCGATGCGCCCCACAGCGTCATGCAGTCTTCCAACGGTGTGGATTGGTATGCCATGCAGCAGCAGGGCAACATTCCCCAGTTTGAAGCTGGCGAGGCCGCAGCTGCTTATAATCAGGCGGCATTCCAGAACTTTATGCCCGGTTATGATCTTCCTGTTTCTCAGGTTGATGGCACACACCGTCAGGACGGCTACTTTGAAGTCCGGCACGATGATGGCTCCGGCACGAAGTTCTATGATATCGCCAGATATGCCGCACCTCGTGGTGACTATCAGGTCTTCGAGGATTCCCGCGGCAGTCAGTGGTACGCAATTCAGGGCGATGCCGCTGTCGACCGCAAACCCGTCTACGAGAACGGTAAGCCTGTCTATGACAACGGAAAACTCCGCACAACCAATGTGGAAACCATTCGTTACAAGCAGACGCCCACCCGATTCGCTGAGCCTGAAAAGCGCGGAGATATCGAACGAAAGCCCCCAAAAAGAAAAATGTAACCAGATGGCCATGGTTGTGAATCTCACGATCATGGCCTTTTTTCATTCCAAAACGGAGGTGATTCCATGGCCGAGCCGGAAAAAGATCAGATCGGCGATGGTCAAGACAATTTTGGTCAAGCTGCCGGGAAAGCAATTCAGGCAGCGAAGCAAATCTCTCATGATGCTGCCGCAGAGGCAGCCGTAAAAGGCGCGGAAGCAACAGCAAATGCGGCCGCCGCAGTGGTTCAAGCCGTTGCGGGAAGCGGCAAAGCCGTTGCTGAAATCGCCGCAGGCACTGCCGCAGGAGGCCCGTTGGGCGCAATTCTTTCCGCCGCGTGGGTAATGCGCCACAGCTTGTTCAAGGTTCTGGTCTGCATCTGCCTTTTCCTCCTGATTATCGTCATTCTTATCTGCTCCATCCCGAGTATCGTTCTGGACAGTGTGTTTGGCCTGAGCGGGGTTCCTCCCGCAGAAGGAGTCACGCTGGAATCGTCCTACTCCGAAATGTCCAATGCGGTATCGGCAGTGATCGACGCAGGGTATGACCAGTCCCTTGCCAGAGTCGAGGAAATTATTCTGGATGGCGGTTATGACTATGACCTTTCCATGGATGCCCTTATCAACCATGCGCAATCATCTGCCGGTTATGACGTCTGTTACATTCTGGCCGCCTATTCCGCTTCCTTACAGCAGAAAGGCACATCCGTGGAGGACATGGTAGCGAAGCTGGCCAGAATCTCCGACCAGATGTTTCCGGTTTCCTATGTAGAACGGCAGCAGGAACGGCTCGTACCTGTAAGTTATTCCACTTACAAGCCCGTGACAGTAACCGTTGTGACCCGCATTGAATCGGCAGGCATTGTCAATAACGTTCCCCGCTATAACTACACCACTGAACGGCGGCACTACTATCTTCCGGACGAGGCAAGGGAATCTGATGAAGAAATCACGGTTCCTAAGTACAAAGCAGTTTCCGTGACAGTACCGACCTACTCCGGCAGTAAGATTTCCGGCACCCGGACAGAGACCTATTATGAACCAGACGGTGACGAAACGCTGGAACCGACCACCGAAATTATCAAGTATGTGGAATGTACCATTTCGCCCTTCGACAATTCGGTGATTCTGGAAGCCTTTGGCATTGACACCTCAGCACAATACCCCCAATTCAATCTGACCTACGGTGAGGTAATTCAGAATATGGCAAACGCCTTAAAGATGACCCTGTACGGCACTTTGGGAAGCGGCACGTCCGTTCCCCTCACAGATGCTGAGCTGATCGCATTTGTCAACAGCCTCAGCTGTAATGACACCAGAAAGCATATCGTTACAACCGCTTTGTCGTTGGTGGGAAAAGTTCCTTATTTCTGGGGCGGCAAAAGCGAAGCCGGATGGAATGACGAATGGAACACTCCCAAGCTGGTAACTGCTGCCGGATCAAGTTCCACGGGAACGATTCGTCCGTATGGGCTGGATTGCTCCGGTTTTACCGATTGGGTGTACAAAACCGCCCTTGGCATCAGCATTCAAGCCGGCTCCTGGGCGCAGTACACAAGCTCCACTCCCATTTCCGGGGCGGAGCTTCTTCCCGGTGATCTGGGTTTCCTCCTGAATGACGGCGGAACTACAGACCATGTTCTTATTTTCGCTGGTTACGATGAAAGCGGCAACCGGAAATGGGTGCATTCGGAGGGGGGCATTGGCGTCCATATCAACACCCCCGGCTATGACTCCAAACTGGTCCTGCGAAGGCCCTCCGGGGTTGATTTCGAGCAGGATGTCAGCATTCCCGCCTATGGCGAACCGCTTTACTCCCTTGAAGTCAATGTGACCCATTACTGTGCCTGCACCAAGTGCTGCGGTCCCAATGCCAAGGGTATTACCGCCAGCGGCAAAAAAGTTGCGGTCGGTATGGTTGCCATGTCCAGCTACTACCCATTCGGTACCCAGATCATGATCAACGGCGTCATGTATACAGTTGAGGACCGGGGCGGCGCCGGTATCGAGAGCAACATTGCCCGCGTCGATATTTTTGTCCCGGATCACAACGAAGCACTGCGGTTGGGACGCTTTAATACAACCGCTTACATCTACAGAATTGGAAGGTGAAGAAATGTATTTGCAGGAATTCAAAATCTATCTGATTGGCGGCCATGTGCTCAAGGCCGCCGAGGAAGTGACCATCCCCGCCGAACATCGTCTCCTCAACCGGTTCAAGAAAGCCAAACCCGAGGATATTGTTTCTGTCGGCAGCGAGGAGATCAGTCAGGCTTACATCCCTGTCCGGAACATTCTGTACATCTCCACCGGCGATGTGATTCGGTGGTAAACAGTATGGAAGAAAAGGAATACAGCAACGTGTATGCCATCCCGGCAAACTACACCGATTCCGGCAAGCTGCTGGGCGGTATGGTGGAACCCCGGAACGCTGTTGAGGCCGTTGCCCTCGTGATCATGGTGGGCTACCCGGAAGTCAAATGGATTCCGATGCCCACCACAATTCGCATTGTCGTCATGACCGTGACCCTGATTCCGCTGGCAGTGGTTGCGTTCATGGGAATTGGCGGAGACTCTCTGCTCCAGTATCTGGGGCATATCCTCTCTTTCTGGGAAAACCGGCGGATATTACACTTCAGGAGGATCGGATACAAGTATGACCCAAAACAGCTCAAAAAGCCCGGGCGCAAAGGCAAGAAGAAAGAAGCCGGAAAAGCTTGAGCTTGTTCAGCCTTTCATCCCGGTCAAGGATATCCGCAACGGCATCGTGGAAACAACCGATGGCCGGTATGTAAAAATCCTTGAAATCGAACCCATCAACTTTATGCTCCGGTCTTCCGAGGAGCAGTACAACATCCTATCGTCCTTCGCCAGCTGGCTGAAGATATCGCCCATGAAGCTGCAGTTCAAATCCATCACCCGGAAAGCAGATTCTGACAAGCACATTGCTATGATCCGAAAAGAGCTTTCCATGGAGGACAACGCGCAGTGCAAAGCCATGGGAGAGGATTACATCCGGCTGATTAAGGATGTCGGTTCCAGAGAAGCGCTGACCCGGCGCTTCTTTTTGATTTACCAGTATGAAGCCATCGGCAGAAGTGAATCGGATGATTATTCCAAAATCTACAGCATGTTGGTCAGCGCGGAGCAGAATGCACGTGCTTACTTTATGCAGTGCGGAAATAACGTCATCCAGCCCAAAAATCCCGATCAGGCGGTAGCGGAGATCCTGTATATGTTCTTCAATCGCCGTTCCTGCGTGGATGAACCGTTCACCGACCGCGTCAACCGGGTGATCATCGACACCATGGCCGCTAAGGGAAAAATTATTGGTGTTGACCCTATCCCGCATATCTCTGTCCGTCACTTTATTGCCCCCAGAGGTCTGGATTTATCCCATTACAACTACATCGTCATGGATGGCAGATATTACTGCTTCCTCTACATCAAGGGGAACGGATATCCCGGCACCGTGCGAGGTGGTTGGATGTCCAGCCTCATCAATGCCGGTGAGGGTATCGATATTGATGTCCACCTCTCCCGGGAGAACCGAAGCAAAACCATCGACAAAGTAGCCCAGCGCATCCGCCTAAACCGCACCAAGCTCAAAGGTATGCAGGACACCAGTACCGATTACGAGGAACTGACCAACTCCATTCAGGCAGGCTATTACATTAAAAATGGCATTGCCAACCACAACGAGGATCTGTTCTACATGTCGGTGTTCGTGACCATTTCCGCCAAAACCTATGACGAGCTTCTATGGCGCAAGCAGCAGATGACCGATATGCTCAAGTCCATGGATATGTACCTCAGCGATTGCCGATTCCAGCAGGAGGACGCTTTGCGCAGCGTCATGCCTTTCCTTCAGATCAGCCCCAAGCTGCAAAAGAAGACCCAGAGGAATGTTCTGACCAGCGGCGCAGCATCCACCTATATGTTCACCAGTTTCGAGATGTCTGACGATTCCGGTGTGCTTCTGGGCGTCAATCGGCACAACAACTCTCTCTGCATTGTTGACCTCTTTAATACGAAGATCAACAAGAACGCAAACCTGACCATGTGCGGCACCAGCGGTGCCGGTAAGACCTTTACGCTCCAGCTTTTGGCCCTGCGTATGCGAATGCGCGGTATTCAGTGTTATATTATCGCCCCCATCAAGGGTCATGAATTCAAGCGGGCCTGCAGCAAAATCGGCGGCGAGTTTATCAAGATCGCCCCCGGTTCTCCCAACTGCATCAATGTCATGGAAATCCGGCACACGATTTCTCCGGAAATGGAGCTGATTGATGAGATTGACTACAACGACATGGACTCCATGCTGGCCAGAAAGATTCAGCAGCTCATGATCTTCTTTTCTCTGCTGATTCCCGACATGACCAACGAGGAGGAGCAGATGCTGGATGAAGCGCTGATCAAAACATACAACGAGTTTGGCATTACCCATGACAATAACTCACTGTATGCCGACGCAACGTGCTTCCCTCCCAAGCTGAAGAAAATGCCCATTCTGGGTGATCTTCATAAGCATCTGCTGGAGAATCCCATGACCACGCGCATCGCCGCCATCGTCAGCCGTTTTGTGACGGGCTCCGCTCAGAGCTTCAACCGGCAGACAAATGTGGATCTGACCAATAAGTACATCGTTCTGGATCTTTCCGAGCTGAAAGGCAAGCTGCTCCCTGTCGGTATGATGATTGCCCTGGATTATGTCTGGGACAATATCAAAGCCGACCGGACCAAGAAAAAGGCCATTATGATCGATGAAATCTGGCAGCTCATTGGCGCATCTTCCAATAAGCTGGCCGCCGAGTTCTGTCTGGAAATCTTCAAGGTCATCCGCGGTTATGGCGGCGCCGCCATCGCAGCGACGCAGGACCTCAGCGATTTCTTCAGTCTGGATGACGGCAAGTACGGACGAGCTATCATCAACAACTCCAAGAATAAAATCATCCTGAATCTGGAGCAGGATGAGGCTCAGTACGTCAAAGACGTACTGAAGCTGACCCGTACTGAGGTACGCTCCATTACCCAGTTTGAGCGTGGTGAGGCCCTGATCCACAGCAACAACAATAAGATTCCTGTGGTTATCAAAGCCTCTGCGGAGGAAAAAGAAATGATTACCACCGACCGGGCAGAGCTGGAAGCGATCCTACGGAAGCGCCAGAAAGAAGCCACATAACCAAGGGGCGTTGTACGTATTTTCCTGTTTATGCGTATAACGCCCAAAATGAGTACAAGGAGGTGTACAAATCATGGCTCTTATGGAAGACGAACGCCTGATTCTACGGTGGCTCAGTCAATACGGGCCTTTGCGTTGGCCGCAAATTCGTGGATTGCTCTACTACAGGCCGCAGCGCTCTGTCAACAGGCTTGTTCAGAACATGAAGCATGCCCGCAGGATTGCCGCCATAGAAGATGGTGAATATCTGGCAGTCGATCAATACTGCGAGCCAAAGCAGCGAATGATTACCGCCGTCTGGGTACTGCTCCAATTCATTGAGCAGATCGATCCCGAAGCCCACTGGCAGGCGGATGCCCCGGCACAGGTTTCTTTTCTGAAGGATAAAACAGCTTACGAAATCGTGGTTCTGTATGAAGACGAAGACCATTTGGTTCGACTTCTTCAGCCTCAAGGGGATACAAAGTACATTCTCGTTGTCCCGAATATGGAATTTGCGAATAAACTGATTCTCCCGGACGCGCCGTGCCTTTTCGCAACAGTCGATCAAACCGAATATGAGGCACCCAAAATCACTTTTTATTCCAGTTAGGAGGAAAGCAATATGCCCGAAGAAAATTCCATCTTTATGAAAACCTCCAGCAGAGCACTGGGCATTCTGACCCAGCTCCATAGCGAAACCGCTCAGGCGATGTACGCATACACAGTCGGTCGGCAGCAGGAAGCAAACGAAATGGCTCTCAGCAATGCAATCCTTGCGGAAAGGCTGATTGGCTGTTACCGGGTAATTCCCACTCTGCTGGGTTCTCCCCATGCAAGGAAGAACGTCGAGCAAATCATGCAGGACGAAATTCCCATTGAGATTGGCTTTACCGCGGACGGCTGGTTTTCCCTCCGGATTCCCCGGCTGCTTCCCCGAAAGGAGCGTGGCAAAGGCTCCGTCGAATACATCCGGGGCTTTTTGGGGCCTGCCTTGCAGCGTTTTTTCAAAGAGGAGTCTCCCGTCCGCTTCGACAACTGTGTAATCATCTACCGTCATATTTACGACCGGGAGGAACCGGAGCGCAGACACCGGGATCACGACAACATTGAAACCAATTTCGTAACGGACATTGTGGCCCTGTATGTCATGACAGACGACGCGCCGCTGCGCTGTCGGCATTACCACTGCAGTGCTGCGGGCAGTAAGGAACGCACCGAGGTTTATGTCGTAGCCGAGCAGGATTTCACGCATTGGTATGAAGCAGAAAAGAATTTCCCGGACAAGGGGGTGAAGCTCCATGCGCAAACCACTTTTTGGCAAGAAAAAGCTATCCCAAAACAGGGGTAAATTCCCACAGCGGCTTATCTACACGCCTCGAAATGCGAAAAAGCCCTGTGTCCCAAGGGAAATTCCGTCTCCGAACCGATCCGATTTAGCCAAGAGGAGCAGGCATGGGGACGAAAATGCTCCACTTCGAGGTAAGGAAACATGACCACCATAAAGCAGGATTCTCATGTGTACAGATTGCTCACGTTTCTTTCCTATGTCGGGGAGTATCCGCTGTGTTCTTTGCAGCTTTTAGGAAGCAAAGAGGTGTGGCGCAAACTGATCCACAAACATTCCCAACGACAGGAGTATCGTATCCCTGGCCATGCCGACAAGATTATTTGCCGCCTTCTTCTGATTACAGGCAAAGGCAAAAGCAAATCTGTCCGCTTATCCAAGGGAGGCCAAAATATCCTTGCGATCATCCATCCCAATGCCGCCCTTTACTATACCCAGAATTATCTGCGCCATAATCACGCAGGTGAGACCAAACGGTTGGACCGTTTCCATCGGGTGGCCGAATCCGCTGCCCTGATTAAACTGGCGGGATTCGAGACCTGCCCCTATGAGCTGCCCCAGCTTCAGATGGTCACGATCCGTAAAGTCGTTACAGATGCCCCTTCTTTCTATATCAGCAAAGAACTCAAGTATGTGGGCGATGATGATGTCAACAAAACCAGCTTTTCCAGAATAACGGGCGCGCTGTTCTATCCCGGCGGCTGTTATGCCGTGTACAACAGCCGTGATTACCTGATGAACTGGAATGGCAGAGGCGAGGCAAAGGTCAGGCTCCACCTTACAGAGATCGCACGGATGAATGCGGCTGTGGATGATGTGCAGTCGGGCATTCTTTTGGGTGCGGAATATGAGATCGCTGAAATCACCTTGCGTACCCTATGGAAATCCAAGCGAGCCGAAACAGAGTTTAACGTCATCTATGACCATCTTCACTTTGTTCCGATGAATTCGTTTGGAGTACGCCTTCTGAAAATGCTGACCTCCCCAGACTGGGAAGAGACGCTGCTGGATCTCCTGTTCGATCTGGGCGACAGATCCTATGGTAAAGGCGTTTTCGAGTATGACGCTCGTGAGAACGGTATTTATTTGTTTTCGTTTCTGGACAGCGACATCACCCGATTGAATCATTTCATAGATGGGACAAAAGGGATCGAGCGGGAAACGGCCGTTATCTGTTTCCCGGAACAAACCGCTTTTGTCCGGAATGTCGCTGGGCCGAAAGTCGGCATTAAGACGGTAACAATGGATATGGTAGAAGATGCCCTCTGTCTGGAAGGCGGTGATGCAGATGAATGAGAAACAGCGCAAGGCCGCAATTATAGTCACCTCCATCCTCGGATGCGGGGCGCTTTTCTATCTTGGCGGTCTGCTGGGTCAGGTGTTTACCAACTATACTATCTGGATGGAGTCCGGCGGTATGTGGGGGCAGACACAGATAGCTGCCCCAGACTGGAATCCATTCGTGTGCTTTTTGAATGCATTCAGTTGGAACGGCGTCAAAGCGATCCTCCTGATCGCAGCTATCGGAGCCAGTATTGTGATCTATGTGAAGGTTCACGAGAAGTTCTCCCAAAACCAGTATGACGACCGGGGCTTCACCAAAAGCAAAGCCGGCACTTATGGTACCGCGGATTGGATGACAGAGAAGGAACTGAAATCAGTTCTGGAACTGTCCACCCCGGAAAAGGCTGCCGGCATGATCCTCGGCGAGCGAAAAGGCCAGCTGGTATGTCTGCCAGAGAACACCCGCCTCAACCGTCACTGCGCTATCTTCGGCGCATCCGGCACCATGAAGTCCAGAGCGGTCATTCGCAATGCACTCTTTTCCATCATCCGCCGAGGCGAGTCCGCTCTGATTGCGGATCCGAAATCAGAGATGTACAGCGATACCTCCGAGCTATTCCGGAAAAACGGATACGAGGTCAAGGTGCTGAACTTAGTTGACCCTTTGCATGGAGACTCGTGGAACTGCATGTCCGACCTGAACGGAAACACCATGATGGCTCAGGTTCTCACAAACGTCATTATCGGCAACACCAGCAACGGCAAAAGCGATCATTTCTGGGATAACGGTGAGGCGAACCTGCTGAAAGCGCTGGTTCTCTATACCGACTTGGACAAAACCCTCCCGCCGGAGCGGAAGAATCTGGCCTACGTCTACCAGTTGCTGACTCACAATTCCGAGAAAACGCTGACCATCATGTTTGAGAAACTGCCGCCGGATCATCCGGCCCGGGTGCCTTTCAATCTGTTTTCCCAGTCCAGTGATACGGTCAAGTCCGGTATCATTCTCGGTCTGGGTACCAGATTGCAGGTACTCCAGAACGAAGCTGTGAAGCAGCTTGTCTCTTTCTCCGACATTGATCTTACCGCACCGGGCAGCCACAAATGCGCCTACTACATCATTCTCAGCGATCAGGAAACATCCATGGCATTCCTTTCCTCGCTTTTCTTTTCATTCCTGTTTATCAAGCTGACCCGCTTTGCAGACCTTTCCCCCGGCGGACGGTGTCCTGTACCCGTGAATTTGATACTGGACGAGTTCAACAACATCGGCCGGATCGGCGGCGCACCGGACGGCTCAGATTTCTGCCGTTCCCTGAGCGTGATCCGCTCCCGGGATATTCGGGTCATGCTCGCCGTTCAGAGTCTTGGCCAGCTTCAGAACCGGTATCCCAACAATCTTTGGTCCGAAATCATCGGCAACTGCGATATCCAGCTTATGCTCGGCTGTACGGATGATGTCACTGCGGATTACATATCTGACCGCAGCGGCGAAATGTGCATCGTTGTGGATTCCACCATGACCGTGAAGAAAACCGTTGCCGTCACGCAGGTGATTCCCCAGTACCGGGAAACACAGGGTCAGGGGAAGCGCAAGCTTCTCACCCCGGATGAAGTTCTTCGGCTTCCGCATGAACAAATGCTGGTCATTATCCGCGGTCAGAATCTACTGCTGCTGAACAAGTTTGACTATACCCGCCATCCCATGTCCAAGGAAATGGTTCGGGCTTCCATCATGGATTACTGCCCGAGAACCAGTTATGCGCCCACACCCCAGACCGGTTCTGAAAATGAGCCGGACAAAAAGCCACGACGGGAGTCACGCGGCAGGAAACTCAGCCGCTCTGATGCGCCACCCGCCGAGTTTTAATTTATCAAAAGGAGGAAAACCTATGTCCCCAACCGAAAACAGCCTGCCGTCCGACGATATGCCTGTAACCCCAAACAGTGAACCACCCCAGACCGATCCTGTCCTGAAAGTTCCGCCCCGGCATCAAGCATCCACTAACGAGACCTCCGGAACTCCCGAAAGCAGCAACGAAGCTCCCCACTCCACCATATCTCCCCGGCAGGCAAGGCAACGGCTCAATGTTCCCATGCCCAATATGGAAGTTTTGGCGATTGATGACGCGCTCGGCATCCAGACTGAGATCGATAAGGCCAGAGATAAGTTTCTGGATCTGGTCGAGTCTCTGAAAACCGGACGCTACCTCACCGATAGGATTCAGGGTGTTGAAAAGCATTCTGGTCAGGGTGAGCCGCGTGCTGTAATTTTCCATGGCGATTATAAGGTCGTCATTATGGCCTCCATGATTGTTGACCTGCCCAAGGATTTACGGGGGCAGGATCCCTATGAAGTCTACCATTACCTGCTTACCAAGCGACTCGGATCTGAAATCGATTATGTTGTCAAGGGCATTGACCGCAATACCGGTCTGGCAGTCGGCAGTCGGAAGGACGCCATGGCTACGAAACGCCGGCATTACTACCTGAATCGGACCCGCGATGGCACATACCGGATCTACGAAGGACTCTGCTGCGAAGCAAGAGTCATGTCCGTTATTCCATACGGCATTTTTGTGGATCTGTTCGGTATCGACATTTACATTCCCTTGCGGGAACTGAGCTATGTACGGCTTACCGATGCCATGGGCTACTATGAACCCGGCGACCGGGTGCTGGTGAAAGTCACCCAACTCAATCGGGATGACCCGGATGACATCCGTGTAACTGCTTCCGTAAAACAAGTTGCTGCCAATCCTGTGGATAAAGCTCTCGAAAAAATCGAGGTGAACAGCAACTACGCCGGTACCGTTACGCTGACAGACAGCACAGGTATCTTCGTGCGTCTGGATATGGGTGCTGAATGCAGATGCAGGTTCCCATATCGCGCAAGGCCGCCCAAGGGCGCTCGTGTAGTCGTGAAAATTGCAGGTGTCGATATGGAGCAGAAGACTGTTTGGGGAAATATCACCTATGTCACCATTCCCAAATAACTCTGAAAGAAGGTATCCTTATGACCCAATGCGAACTGCCGAAAGAGGAATTGGTTCGCCGAAAGGAGCTGTCTGATAATACCCGGAAAATGATTTACAGCTTGCTGGATGTTGCTGCCGAGGATGAAACCTCGCTCATGACGACCTACCGTGACTTTTACCTCCAGATCAGCTTCTCGGAGCTGCATCCGCTGATGGTTTTTTATCTTGCCCGGCCTCTGGACGGGGAGAAAGCCATGCTGGCAGATCGTTCCAATGAGATGAATCTGCGCAGCGTTCTGGGCAGCCATTCCGTCAACGAAAACTTCAGCTGCTATAACTATCGTTCGACTCACTGGCTTGACGCTCAGATGACCAAAACCAGATTTTTTGAAATTCTTGACCGGTGTGTCGATGAAGCTATACGCGGGTATTATCAGCTCGCACACTGAGCGCTGCAATTCCCTGCAATTTTGATTAGATCATGCAAGCAGGAGGAAATGTACATGTAAAAAAGCGATTGCAGCCCTATCTGCTGCCATAATACTGGTTTTGACCGTCTGCCAAACTGCGGATCCTGATATCAATTGCCTGACGGGTTCAGCCAATCATCCCCCGGTGTCCCAGACTGATTCCGAAACGGCCGCAGGCGCCTCAATCTTCCGTGAAGAGGGTCCTGAATTCTTGCCGTTGAGACCCGTACACCAGACTGATTCTGACAGAACGCTCAGCGGAAAAGCCGGCCCGCAAGCCAATGCAGTCACTCAGACAGCGGTACCAATTCCACATTTGAAGTCAAGGTCCCAGTTCTTTAGACTGGGGCCTTTTTCTACCCCAACTTGAGAAAGGATGACAACCACATGAAAACACCGTGTCAGCGGCTGCTTTCGTTGCTGCTGGTATTTGTGCTGGTGCTAAGCTTCATCCCGTCGGTTTATGCAGCCGTCAATGATGAAACCGCCTCCACAGAACCGGAAGCCACGGAAACAACTGTATCCACCGAATCCCCCACGACCACACCCCCTCAGTCAGATCCTTCTGAAGAAACAGAAGGCGGCTCCGCAGGCGCACCTGATTCCCAGCCTGACAATGAATACGGGATTGCGACAACAGCCAGCACATCTGCAGGCATCCTGCTGTTTGACTATGCCGACCACGGCAACTACACAACAGTGCTGAACAGTCAGGTCTCGGTTACTTATAAGCCCAACGGAACCGGTTCCGCGAAAACGGCATATGTCAAAAATCTGGGCTGGCATTTCGCCCGGTACAGTAACATTGCCTATGCAGACGATCCGCTGTACTGTATTGAGCCTTACAAAAACTATGCCACAAGCACATCCGGCAACTCTGTCGACCGGGATGTCACGCTTACCGGCAGCGGCAGTACCGCCGGTGCAACCGCATGGTATTCGCTGCCGGAAGCAAGGCGAAAGGTCATTGGTCTGATTCTTCTTTACAGCGACGAAATGTGGGATCATTCCATCAGCGTCACCACGACGTATAAAGACGACAATCCCAATGTCCCGCTCAGAATCGCAACGCAATTCCTCATTTACGAAATTGCGTGCGGTCTCCGGGATCCGGAAACATTCGTTCTGAATTCTGCCAACGAAAGCGGAACTGCAGGCAACATTTTCTACAACGCCGGTGCTGCCTCCGTATCTTACTTTGCCCCGAACTACAACACTCTGGTCAGCTACGTTCAGGCTGCCCTGAAGATTCCGAGCTTTACCTCCAGCTCCAGCAGCTCTGCACCCACCATTACGCTGACCGGAGATGAAACCAGTGTCTACGACTCCAATGGAGTTCTGTCCGGGTTCAGCTTCACGAACGGTAATGGCGCGGAGTTCCGTAAATCCGGCAACACACTTTATATCTCCCAGACTGGCACCATCTCCGAGTCTACTGTCTTCAAAGCGACGAAGACGATTCCTTCTGCTGAAAACTCGTCCTATTCTCTTTGGTATATGTCCGGCTCCTCTTACCAGACAACGATCAACCTGTACCGTCCTGAGTCCGGTACGCTGAACGCCTATTTCAAATTAAAAGGGCAGGCGATCGGCAATCTGAGCCTGACGAAAACCACGGAAGATGGTAAGAACTTATCCGGATGGAAGTTTGGGATCTATTCCAACTCCGCCTGCACCAGCCTCGTTTCCGGCCCTCACACTACAGATTCCAGCGGCAGGATCTCCGTTACCGGTCTTACCGCAGGCACCTATTATGTCAAAGAATTGAGGCATATCAATTCCGGTATTGAGGGCCTGTACGTATGCTCCAGCACCAATCCCCAGAAGGTTACGATTGTCAACGGCAGCACGGCATCGGTCAGTTTCGTGAACAAGCTCAATACCGGCAGGCTGGCTCTGACGAAGAAAACGGATGACGGGTCGAATCTTTCCGGCTGGCGATTCGGCATTTATTCCGACTCCGGCTGCACTGCCCTGATATCCGGCCCTCATACAACGGATGCCAACGGCACCATTTCGGTCGATGGCATTACCCCGGGTACCTACTATGTGAAGGAAATCGGCCACACGGATTCTTCTATAAACGAGAAGTATGTGTGTTCCGGCACCAATCCACAAAAAGTAACCATCGCTGGAGGTGCAGCAGCCTCTGTTACCTTTATCAATAAGATCAAAACCGGAAACTTCAGTCTGACCAAAACGACCAGCGACGGGCTGAATCTGGCAGGCTGGGAATTTGGAATCTACTCCGATTCCGGTTGTACCACATTGGTGTCCGGTCCCCATACAACGGATTCCAAGGGTGCCATATCCGTTACCGGTCTGGAGATCGGCACCTACTATGTCAAGGAGCTTGGACACCGTGACGATGATATTGAGGCAATGTACAGCTGTGCAAGCGACAATCCCCAAAAGGTGGCGATTACCTACGGCACCACCGTCTCTGTCAGCTTTCATAACTCTCTGGAACCCGGTTCCATCAAACTGATTAAGCAGACCAATACGGGAAAGAATCTCTCCGGCTGGCAAATCGGGATCTATACGGATGTTGCCTGCACCAAACCCATTGAAGGCTCCCCCTTTACGACAGGCACAGACGGCACCATCGTGATAGATGGTCTGTCTCCCCAGAAGCTGTACGCAAAGGAAATCGCGGTGGATGATCCCTACTGGGTCTGTGATTCTTCTGTCAAGGCCATCACCGTCAAAGCGAATGCAACCGTATCGGTGACCTTCAGCAATACCCACAATGGCGATCTTCGCGTAAAAAAGAATGCCATTGACGGAAGCCCTGAAGGGTGGAATTTCCAGATTTTGGATGCCGACCGGGAGCTGGTGGAAACCATTACAACCGGCGAGGACGGCTATGCAGCATCCGGTAAGCTCGAACCCGGCACATACTACGTCGTTGAGATTCACGACAGAGATGAAACATACTGGACTTACGATGCTACTGTCGAAAAGCAGGTTACAGTTACTGCCGGTACACAAGCTGAGGTCGAATATACCAACGAACACTTTGGTATTCTGGTTTTCTGTAAGACGACGAACACTGGCAATCAGCTTGAAGGCTGGACCTTCCGCGTTCAGGATTCGGATGGGAATGTCGTGGGCGACTACACCACCGACGAAACGGGATATGCCAGCACCGTCAAGCTAAAGCCCGGCAGCTATACCGTTCTGGAGCTTTCCAACGGTGACGACTACTGGAACTGCGAGCTGGGATACCACTCCGTTACGATCATCGCAGGCAAGACCACAGAAGATGCTTGGCATAACCGTGAGCAGGGATTGGGCTGGTTCCATAAGTCTACCAATACCGGCGAGTCCCTTGAAGGCTGGGAGATCACCATTTACTCCGATAAAGAATGTACACAAAAGGTGACTACCGTTACCACAAATGCTGACGGCAAGGTCGGTATATATCTTGACCCCGGCATCTATTATGCAAAAGAAACCGGAGACACCGAAGGCCGCTTTGAAGATGAGTACTGGCTTGTGGATGAGTCCATTAAAGAGTTTGAGATTCTGCCCCACAAAGATGTGGATATCACCTTTGTCAACACCCAGTACGGCAAAATCAAAGTCATAAAGTCCATGCCCTCCAGCGGCTCTCTTGAGGGATGGACCTTCATCGTCAGAGACATCAACGGTGACGAAATAAAAGGCTCGCCCTTCGTCACAGACGCATCCGGTCTCATTGTCAGTGAGAACCTCTATCCCGGCACTTACACTGTTGAGGAGGTAATCCCCGATGACTGCCCTTACATCTGCGTTTCCGAAAATCCCCAATCCGTCACTGTCGTCCAAGGGAAGACTGCTGAGGTACGCTTCACGAATTCTCTCCGCTCCGGCAAAATTGCAATTCGGAAGGTCGATACCACAGGCGAGCCTCTGGCTGGCGCTGAGTTCCTGCTGGAATGGTCCGTGGACGGTACCTCTTGGCTGCCCGTTGTTTATTCCAACTCCGGTTATGCGAAAGAAGGCACCTGCTCCAGCGAGGGTCTCACAGATGGCCGCCTCATCTCGGATAAAACCGGTCTGGTAGAATTCACCGGGCTGCATCCGGAACGCCTTTACCGTCTGACCGAAACTGCCGCACCCGATGGTTTCCAGCTACTTGCGGATATCGCCTATGAAGGCGGGCTGCCTGACGATAAGGAGTACACCGTTGATTTGACCGTCGTAAATGTACGTACCTATGAGCTTCCCGAAACCGGCTCCAAGTCTCTGGTTTTCATGCCCATCGCATTGATTCTGGCCTGCGGCCTGTGCGGTGCGATTCTGCTCGTAATCAAGCGTAAGAAACAGTAACAGGAGAACATGGATATGCGTTTTTTCTACTGGTGCCGAGGTCCCCCCGGCACCTTTTCTTTTTCCAAATTGGATACCAACCAACAAACTACTTTTTCAACACTGAAAGGATGTATTAACCATTATGAAGTCTGTCAAAAAGATTCTGGCCATGTGCCTTGCGATCATGATGATTGTTTCCTGTGTCCCCGCCGCCCATGCTGCTGATGTTCCCAATACAGCCATTGACCTTGATGCCAAGGGCAGCCTTACTCTGTATAAATACGACCTTACAAACGGTGCGACTCGTTCCTAACTGAAAAGGTTAGGCACTAATAAAAGAACGAGAAAAA
>ERZ773136.1231-NODE-1231-length-25806-cov-3.100501_pt1 | contig 25806 bp, 24 predicted proteins | sample MGYA00580855_ERZ773136 | MGnify/ENA primary metagenome ERZ773136 (study PRJEB29015, sample SAMEA2737860) | human gut metagenome | biome: human gut; feature: human-associated habitat; material: faeces | place: China | collected 2012 ... | reverse complement strand
AGCTCGAATACATCCGCCGCGAACAGCAGTCGGGCAAGCTGGTGGCCATGATGGGCGACGGCACGAACGACGCCCCGGCACTGGCGCAGGCCGACGTGGGCGTGGCCATGAACAGCGGCACGCAGGCCGCCAAGGAGGCGGGCAACATGGTCGACCTGGATTCCAACCCCACCAAGCTGATTGAGGTGGTCCATATCGGCAAACAGATGTTAATGACGCGCGGCTCGCTGACCACCTTCAGTATTGCCAACGACGTGGCGAAATATTTCGCCATTATTCCGGCGGCGTTTGCCGCGGTCTATCCTCAGCTGGCCATGCTGAACGTGATGGGCCTGCATTCGCCCTCATCGGCGATCCTCAGCGCCGTTATCTTCAACGCGCTGATCATCGTCTTCCTGATCCCGCTGGCCCTGAAAGGCGTCAGCTATCGCCCGCTCTCCGCCTCAGCGATGCTGCGCCGCAACCTGTGGATCTACGGCCTCGGCGGTCTGCTGGTGCCCTTTATCGGTATTAAAGCCATCGACCTGCTGCTGACCCTGAGCGGTCTGGTGTGAGGAACAAACTATGTCATTGATTCGTCCAGCACTTGTGCTATTTATTCTGTTAACGCTGCTCACCGGCGGCGTCTATCCTCTGCTAACCACCAGCCTGGGACAATGGTGGTTTAACTCACAGGCCAACGGCTCGCTGATCCGCCTGAACGGTGAAGTGCGCGGCTCGGCGCTGATTGGCCAGAACTTCACCGCCGCAGGCTATTTCCAGGGCCGCCCGTCGGCCACCGCGGAGACGGCGGATAATCCCATGGCCTCTGGCGGCAGCAACCTCGCCGCCAGCAACCCGGCGCTGGATAAAGCGGTGAGCGAGCGCGTGCAGGCCCTGCGCGCCGCCAACCCGGACGCCGACCCGCGGGTGCCGGTCGAACTGGTCACCACCTCGGCGAGCGGTCTCGATAACAACCTGACTCCGGCCGCCGCGCTGTGGCAGGTGCCCCGGGTGGCTCAAGCGCGCCAGCTGAGCGTTGAGCAGGTAACCCAGTTGGTGAATCAGGCCACACAAACCCCGCTGCTGAGCTTCCTTGGCCAGCCGGTGGTCAATATACTGCAACTCAATATGGCGCTGGATGCCCTGAAGGATAAGTAAATGAGTGACGAGCCGCTGCGCCCGGACCCTGACCGCCTGCTGCAGCACACCGCCGCCCCGCATCGCGGCAAACTGAAAGTGTTCTTTGGCGCCTGCGCCGGGGTGGGGAAAACCTGGGCGATGCTGGCGGAAGCGCAGCGGCTGCGCGCCCAGGGGCTGGATATTCTGATTGGCGTGGCGGAGACCCACGGCCGTAAAGAGACCGCCGCGATGCTGCAGGGCCTGAGCACCCTGCCGCCGCGGCGGCTTGCCCATCGCGGGCGGTACGTCTATGAGTTCGATCTCGACGCCGCCCTCGCCCGCCGTCCGGCGCTGATTCTGGTGGATGAGCTGGCGCACAGCAATGCGCCAGGCTCCCGCCATCCAAAGCGCTGGCAGGATGTGGATGAACTGCTGGAGGCCGGGATAGATGTTTTCACTACCGTTAACGTCCAGCATCTGGAAAGCCTGAATGACGTCGTCAGCGGGATCACCGGCGTGCAGGTGCGGGAGACGGTTCCCGATCCCTTCTTTGACGCCGCGGACGACGTGGTGCTGGTGGACCTCCCCCCTGACGATCTGCGCCAACGACTCAATGAGGGCAAAGTCTACATCGGCGGCCAGGCCGAGCGCGCTATCGAAAACTTTTTCCGCAAGGGCAATCTGATTGCGCTGCGCGAGCTGGCCCTGCGCCGCACCGCCGACCGCGTCGATGAGCAGATGCGCGCCTGGCGCGACCGTCAGGGCCAGGAGAAAGTCTGGCACACCCGCGACGCGATCCTGCTCTGCATCGGGCACAACACCGGCAGCGAAAAGCTGGTGCGCGCCGCCGCCCGGCTCGCCGCCCGCCTGGGCAGCGTCTGGCATGCGGTGTATGTCGAGACCCCTTCCCTGCACCGGCTGCCGGAAGGCCGGCGGCGGGCTATTCTCGCCGCGCTGCGTCTGGCCCAGGAGCTGGGGGCCGAAACCGCCACCCTCTCCGACCCGTCGGAAGAGAAAGCGGTCCTCCATTACGCCCGCGAACATAACCTCGGCAAAATCGTCATTGGCCGGCAAAGCAAGCGCCGCTGGTGGGATCGCAGCGGCTTCGCCGATCGTCTGGCTCGCCATGCGCCGGACCTCGATCTGGTGGTGATCGCCCTCGATGAGAAACCCTTCCCCCTTGCCGCACGCGCCAGCGACAGCCGTCCGGCGCTGGAGAAATGGCGCCTGCAGCTGCAGGGCTGCGCGGTGGCGGTGGCGCTATGCGCCATCATTACCCTGGTGGCCATGCAGTGGTTGATGGCCTTCGAAGCCGCCAACCTGGTGATGCTCTATCTGCTGGGGGTGGTGCTCATCGCCCTGGTCTATGGCCGCTGGCCGTCGGTGCTGGCGACGGTGATCAACGTCATCAGCTTCGATCTCTTTTTTGTCGCCCCGCGCGGGACGCTGGCGGTGTCGGATGTCCAGTATCTGCTCACCTTCGGCGTGATGCTCACCGTGGGCCTGCTTATCGGCAACCTCACCGCCGGCGTACGCTACCAGGCGCGGGTGGCGCGCTACCGTGAACGCCGTACCCGCCATCTGTATGAGATGTCTAAAGCGCTGGCGGTGGGTCGTAGCCAGCAGGATATCGCCACCACCAGCGAGCGGTTTATCGCCTCCACCTTTCAGGCCCGCAGCCAGCTGCTGCTCCCGGACGCCCAGGGAAAACTGCTGCCCTTAACCCACCAGCCAGGGCTGACCCCGTGGGATGATGCCATCGCCCGCTGGAGCTTTGATAAGGGCCAACCTGCCGGCGCCGGCACCGATACCCTGCCCGGCGTGCCGTATCAGATCTTGCCCCTGAAGAGCGCCGCCCGCACCTGGGGACTACTGGTGGTGGAACCGGAGAATCTGCGCCAATTGATGATCCCGGAGCAGCAGCGGCTGCTGGAGACCTTTACCCTGCTGGTGGCCAGCGCTCTGGAGCGCCTCACCCTGACCGCCAGCGAAGAGCAGGCCCGTCTGACCAGCGAGCGGGAAAGCCTGCGTAACTCGCTGCTCGCCGCCCTGTCGCACGATCTGCGTACTCCGCTGACCGTGCTGTTTGGCCAGGCGGAAATTCTGACCCTCGATCTGGCCAGCGAAGGTTCAAAACATGCCCCGCAGGCCAACGAAATCCGCCAGCATGTGCTCAACACCACCCGGCTGGTGAACAACCTGTTGGATATGGCGCGGATCCAGTCCGGCGGCTTTAATCTGCATAAGGAGTGGCTGACGCTGGAGGAAGTGGTCGGCAGCGCGCTGCGCATGCTCGAGCCAAGCCTCGGCGGCCAGCATATTCAGCTGGATTTACCCGATCCCCTCCAGCTGGTGCATGTCGACGGGCCGCTGTTCGAGCGGGTGCTGATCAACCTGCTGGAAAATGCCCATAAGTATGCCGGCGCCCGGGCGAGCATCGGCATTCGCGCCGAGGCGGACGCCCGGCAGCTGTCGCTGGAAGTATGGGATAACGGTCCTGGGATCCCGGCAGGCCAGGAACAGACTATCTTTGATAAATTCGCCCGCGGCAACAAAGAGTCGGCGATCCCTGGCGTCGGGCTGGGCCTTGCCATCTGTCAGGCCATCGTCGACGTCCACGGCGGGACCATCTCCGCCAGCAACCGGCCCGAGGGCGGCGCCTCATTCCGTGTTACACTGCCTGGAGAAACGCCCCCTGAACTGGAAGAGCTACCTGAGGAATTGTGATTAACGTTCTGATTATCGAAGACGAACACGCTATCCGACGCTTTCTGCGCACCGCGCTGGAAGCCGACGGCATGCGCGTATTTGAAGCGGAAACCCTGCAGCGTGGGCTGATTGAAGCCGCCACCCGTAAGCCCGACCTCGCGATCCTCGATCTCGGCCTGCCGGATGGCGACGGCATTGATTTTATTCGCGACCTGCGTCAGTGGAGCCAGATGCCGATTATCGTCCTGTCAGCGCGTAGCGAAGAGCATGACAAAATTGCCGCCCTGGATGCCGGCGCCGATGACTACTTAAGTAAACCCTTTGGCATCGGCGAGCTGCAGGCCCGCCTGCGCGTCGCGCTGCGTCGCCATGGCGCGGCGCAGGCCGATGAGCCGGTGGTGCGCTTCGCTGACCTGGAGGTCAATATCCCCGCCCGCCGCATCCTGCGCGGCAGCGAAGAGATCCACCTGACGCCTATCGAGTTTCGCCTGCTGGCGGCACTGTTGAATAATCCCGGCAAAGTGCTTACCCAGCGCCAGCTGCTGAATCAGGTGTGGGGGCCTAACGCCGTGGAGCACAGCCACTATCTGCGGATCTATATGGGTCATCTGCGACAAAAGCTGGAGGCCGATCCGGCACGGCCGCAGCATTTGCTGACCGAAACCGGGATTGGCTATCGCTTTATGCCCTGAATCCCGCCTCTGCAGTACCAGAGGCTGGCGATTTTCAGCCCTTCAGAGAGCAGCAGAAAGCCTGCCAGGATCGCTAAATGCCGGACGCCGGCAGCCTGAATCAGCCACAGGCCCAGCGATAGCGAAGGCTGCATAAACAGCAGCCTGAGCGGCGCCTGCCCCCAGGCCAGCCACAGCGCATAGCGGCTCTGGCGGAAAAAAAAGATCATCGATAGCGGGATGCTGATAATCAGCAGAACATTCAGCGGGTACAGCCAGACCGCCGCGGAGCCCCAGGTGTGCAGCAGCTGGAGATAAGCGAGTAGATCGTCGTAAAAAGGGAGGCGGCGGTGGGCAATATTCCACCATAAGAATTGCAGGACGAAAAAGAGATCCATCCACGCCCAGAACAAAAACAGGGACTTCCGTTGTATTTTCATCGCTATCCTTGCGAAAAAAATCAGGCCCGCAAGGGGCCTGATGGTAGTGCGTCGTTAAGCGTTCTTCAGCACTTCGCTGACAATCTCTACCGCTTCTTTTTCAATCAGCTTGCGATGCTCTTCGCCGAGGAAGCTTTCGCAGTAGATCTTGTAGGCGTCTTCGGTGCCTGACGGACGCGCCGCGAACCAGCCGTTGTCGGTCATCACCTTGAGGCCGCCAATCGCCGCCCCGTTGCCCGGCGCCGCGGTCAGACGGGCAGTGATCGGATCCCCCGCCAGGGTGTCAGCGCTGACCATTTCCGGAGAGAGCTTGGACAGCGCCGCTTTCTGCGCGGAGGTCGCGGAAGCCTGCAGACGGTTGTAGCTCGGCGCGCCGAAGCGTTCCGCCAGTTCGTTGTAATGCTCCTGCGGGTTTTTCCCGGTCACCGCGGTGATCTCCGCCGCCAGCAGGCACATGATGATGCCGTCTTTATCGGTGGACCACGGCGTGCCGTCGAAGCGCAGGAAGGAGGCCCCGGCGCTCTCTTCGCCGCCGAAGCCGAAGCTGCCATCGAACAGGCCGTCGACAAACCACTTAAAGCCCACCGGCACTTCCACCAGCTTGCGGCCCAGATCGTTCACCACGCGGTCAATCATCGCGGAGGAGACCAGCGTTTTACCCACCGCCACCTCTTTGCCCCACTGCGGACGATGCTGGAACAGGTAGTTGATCGCTACCGCCAGGTAGTGGTTCGGGTTCATCAACCCCGCCGGGGTGACAATCCCGTGGCGGTCGTAATCCGGGTCGTTAGCAAACGCCAGATCGAACTTATCGCGCAGCGCCAGCAGGCCGGCCATCGCACACTCTGAGGAGCAATCCATGCGGATGGCGCCGTCTTTATCGAGGTGCATAAAGCGGAAGGTCTGATCCACCTGATCGTTAACAATGGTCAGATTGAGCTTGTAGTGCTCGCCAATGCGTTTCCAGTATTCGATACCGGACCCGCCCAGCGGATCGACGCCCAGCGTCAGGCCGGCTTTCTGGATTGCGGCCATATCGACGATATCCGCCAGCCCTTCGATGAACGGCTGCACCAGATCCTGTTCTTTAACGTGGCCAGAAGCCAGCGCCGCGTCCAGAGAAATGCGTTTCACGCCCTGCAGGCCCGCGGCCAGCAGTTCGTTGGCGCGGTTTTCCACCACTTTGGTGACGTTGGTATCAGCCGGGCCGCCGTTTGGCGGATTGTACTTGATACCACCATCTTCCGGCGGGTTGTGTGACGGGGTGATCACAATGCCGTCCGCCAGCGGACCGCCTTTTTTGTTATGCACCAGAATCGCGTTGGAGACCGCCGGCGTCGGGGTGAAGCCGTTGTTTTCCTGCACGATCACGTCGACGCCGTTGGCGGTTAACACTTCCAGCACCGAAATAAATGCCGGCTCGGAGAGGGCGTGGGTATCTTTGCCGACATAGCACGGACCGGTGATCCCGTTTTTCGCACGATCTTCCGCAATGGCCTGGGCGATGGCCAGGATATGCGGTTCGTTGAAGTTGTGGCGCGCCGCGCTACCGCGATGGCCAGAGGTGCCGAATTTTACCGCATGCTCCGCATTACCGACTTCAGGCTTCAGCACGTAGTACTGAGCAGTCAGTTGGGCGACGTTAATCAAATCACTCTGTTGCGCAGGCTGCCCCGCACGTTTATCGATTGCCATTGCCTGATCCTTCTGGTGCAAATGTTAAAAAGCTAGATCGTGCCGCAAACCTTTTCAATCAGCTCCGCAGGGAACTGCATCGACTGCATGATGTGCTCAATCATGCTGCATTTACGGCCGGTATTGGTATTGGTGATCACCCACCACGGTGTACCAGGAACCTGTTTCGGTTTGGTCTGATTACCGCTTTTCAGCAGCGTACGCGCATCTTCCGCGAAGTAAACGCGCGTGCGGCCGTGCAGAGACTCGGTGGCCTCGGCAAATGCTTTACTGTCCAGGGAGTAGAGGGTCGTCAACACCAGCATAAAACGGTTCACCGCGCGCTTCTGCTCGGCGTATTCATCAGATAACAGCATCTCGCGCATGGCGCGGACTTTATCTTTCACCGGGTTAGCGGGTTTCACCTCAGCGACAGGCGCTGGCGCCAGCGTCGGCGCGGCTTTGCTGACCGGTGTAGCCGGTTGGGAAACGGCGGAAAATTTCAGCATACGCCGTAAAATGTCGGATGCGCTCTCGCCGATATGCAGAGTGTGGCTGGCAATATAGCGATAGAGTTCATCATCAACTTCAATTGTTTTCATCTTAATCCAGTGCGATATCTTTTCTGAATACAAATCGTTGGGATTATAAGTACAAATCCCAACCGCGGATAGCGTCAAACCAGGATGGCGGTAAAACTCAGAAAACTTCTGGGTCTTGCAGCCGGATGGCAGAATGTCCAACATAATACCCTAACCCGACGGAGCGAAAAAAAGAACTTTGCCATGAAATTAAATAGCCGAGCGCAATCTGCACAGAATCCGCACAACCACTCCCCGATCGTGCTGGTCCACGGTCTGTTTGGCAGCCTGGACAACCTGGGCATCCTCGCCCGCGACCTGATCGCCGACCATGATATTGTGCAGGTCGATATGCGCAACCACGGTTTGTCGCCGCGGTCGCCAGAGATGACCTACCCCGCCATGGCGCAGGATCTGCTTGATACGCTCGACGCGCACCAGATCGAGCGCGCCACCTTTATCGGCCATTCGATGGGCGGGAAAGCGGTAATGGCGCTTACCGCCCTGGCGCCTGAACGCATCAGCGGTCTGGTGGCGATCGATATCGCGCCGGTGGATTATCACGTTCGCCGCCATGATGAGATCTTCGCCGCTATCCGCGCCGTCAGCGAATCCGCCGCCAGCACCCGCCAGCAGGCGGCGCAGGTGATGCGCGAGCACCTGCAGGAAGAAGGCGTGATTCAGTTCCTGCTGAAATCATTCGTCGACGGCGACTGGCGCTTCAACGTGCCGGTGCTGTGGGACCAGTATCCGCATATCGTCGGCTGGGAAACCATCCCGGCCTGGCCGCACCCGACGCAGTTTATTCCCGGCGGCAACTCGCCCTATGTGACCGACGCCTACCGCGACGCGCTGCTGGCCCAGTTCCCGCAGGCCCGGGCCCACGTCATCGCCGGCGCCGGACACTGGGTCCATGCCGAGAAACCCGAGGCGGTGTTACGCGCCATCCGCCGCTATCTGACGAGCATCGCCGCCTGATTGGCTAAAATATGCCCGACCGCGCCGCAGAATGCCCGCGGTCGTTGGCGCAGCCGTTCGCCTGATGTATGATGGCGCGCTATCTGCGCCGGCTAGAGCCCGGCAGCTTGTTTCCCCGAAGTCACTCAGAATCATGGCAAAAGAACAAACGGACCGTACGACATTAGATTTGTTCGCAAACGAGCGTCGCCCGGGAAGACCGAAAACCAATCCGCTGTCGCGCGATGAACAACTGCGCATCAACAAACGTAACCAGCTGAAACGCGATAAGGTTCGCGGGCTGAAGCGCGTGGAGTTAAAACTCAACGCCGATGCGGTCGATGCGCTCAACGAGCTGGCGGAAGCGCGTAATATGAGCCGCAGCGATCTCATTGAAGAGATGCTGATGACCCAGTTAACCGCCCTGCGCAGCCAGGGAAAAGTCTAACTTTCCGCGAAAAACCCGCATTCATGTAGCAGAGTGTGCAGTCGGGCGTGATTGCTGTTTCCGCGCCCTTGCCTGTTCTGCTATGATTGCCGTTATCTATGGGCATTGCGTCCCTACCACATCATTTAAGTTTCAAGAGGTTATTTTACTCATGGCAATCATCGGCATCTTTTTTGGCAGCGACACCGGCAACACCGAAAATATTGCAAAAATGATTCAAAAGCAGCTTGGTAAAGATGTTGCTGATGTTCACGACATTGCCAAAAGCAGCAAAGAAGACCTGGAAGCCCACGACATCCTGCTGCTCGGTATCCCGACCTGGTACTACGGTGAAGCGCAGTGTGACTGGGATGACTTCTTCCCGACGCTGGAAGAGATCGACTTCAATGGCAAACTGGTGGCGCTGTTCGGCTGCGGCGACCAGGAAGATTACGCAGAATACTTCTGCGACGCGCTGGGCACCATCCGCGACATCATTGAGCCGCGCGGCGCGACCATCGTCGGTCACTGGCCAACGGCGGGGTATCATTTTGAGGCTTCCAAAGGCCTGGCGGATGAAGACCACTTCGTCGGCCTCGCCATTGATGAAGACCGCCAGCCGGAGCTGACCAACGAGCGCGTTGAGAAATGGGTGAAGCAGGTTGCCGAAGAGCTGCACCTCGAAGAAATCAAAAACGCCTGATGATTAAGCGGCGCAATCATTGAGTTGCGCCGCATTAATAGACAAAAGCAATCAAACTAATAGCTACAAGTTTTTAACTTTTAATCACATATCTGTACAATGTCCTCTGATTCTACGAGGCACGTGACGCAGTTTGTAGCTGGTGCCTCGTTTTTGACAGCAAACCAGGCCTGATGCTTGCAGTTTTCATTTACCAGTGGCAGTTCTATAATGAGACGCATTACGTCGGGTTAATTTCTGTATGACTTCCGTTGAAGGAAGTAGATCGTTTAGCAACAGGACAGATTCCGCATGACTGACAACAATACCGCATTAAAGAAGGCTGGCCTGAAAGTCACACTTCCTCGACTAAAAATCCTTGAAGTGCTGCAGGAACCGGATAACCATCATGTCAGTGCGGAAGACTTATATAAACGCCTGATCGACATGGGCGAAGAGATCGGTCTGGCGACCGTTTACCGCGTCCTCAACCAGTTTGATGACGCCGGCATCGTGACTCGTCATAATTTCGAAGGCGGAAAATCCGTTTTCGAACTGACCCAGCAGCATCACCACGATCACCTGATCTGCCTCGACTGCGGCAAAGTGATCGAATTCAGCGACGACTCGATCGAATTACGCCAGCGTGAAATTGCCTCCCGCCACGGCATCCGCCTGACCAACCACAGTTTATATCTGTACGGTCACTGTGCGGAAGGGGATTGCCGCGAGGACGAACACGCCCACGACGCGGTGGAAAAATAATTCCCCGTTTCGCTGAGACTGAAAAGCCAACCTGCCGGTTGGCTTTTTTATGGGCGCCTCTGCCGCCCTTCCCGCTCACGCCCCTGGGGTGACTTTCCTCATCCCCGCTTTGTCCGGAGAGTTGATATGGAACTTCGCCAGCGGGGCGATCTCTGACCGGATCGGTCGTCGTCCGGTGCTGATGGGCATTACCGTGCTGGCGCTGCTCACCACCTGGCCGGTGATGCACTGGCTCACCGTCGCGCCCGATTTCACCCGTATGACGCTGGTCCTGCTATGGTTCTCGTTCTTCTTTGGCATGTATAACGGCGCGATGGTCGCGGCGCTTACCGAAGTTATGCCGGTATACGTCCGCACCGTGGGCTTTTCGCTGGCCTTTAGTCTCGCTACTGCCATTTTCGGCGGCCTGACGCCAGCTATTTCCACCGCCCTGGTCGAGCTCAGCGGCGATAAAAGCGCGCCGGGCTGGTGGCTAATGTGCGCCGCGCAGTGCGGATTCATTGCCACCGCGCTACTGTTCGTGCGGCTGAGCCGCGGCTATCAGCCGGCGGAGAGTCAGCGCTAAAAAAACAAACGGGCGGAGATATGCCCCGCCCGTTTGCCGCTGCCGTCTGATTTAATGGGTCGTATTATTGCTGCGGATCTCCTTCCAGATCTGATCGCAGCGCGCTTTCACCGCCTGATCGTTGCCAGTGCGGGTGGCCTGAATACACTGTTGGTAATCCAGGACGCGAACGCTCTCCTGGTTGGCGAACTGCTGGTGCTGTTTATCCTTTTTCAGCACATTCAGTACGCTCTGGCAGGCTTCAATCTTGTCCGGATTCCCTTCCGCCGTATTAATACAGGCGCTATAGGCATCTTTCAGTTTGGTGTCTTCTTTCGGCGCCGGCGACGTGGTGCAGGCCACCAGGCCCGCTGCCATCATGGCAATAAGCAGCATTTTTTTCATTGTCGTTCTCCCAGAGGTGCGGCAGGCTCACGCCCGCCGCGCAGGCATCAGAAAATAGTGAACGGGGCGATAACCATGAACTTCACGTCGCGCTCATCCTGGAAGATGTTGCCGTAGCCGCCGCTCCAGCTCGGAATATCGGAATGGTTGTCGTATTGGGTAAAGTGCAGTTTGAACAGGGTGCCCTTCGCCCGCCCTTCCTGTACGGTATACATTGCATCCAGGCTATAGGCCGACTCTTTCAGGCGATAGTCAGGGTCATAGTACGCATCCGGAGAGGACATTCTTCCCGGCTTCGCATCCCAGGCGTAGACATAAGACGCGCCGAACGCCCAGCCCGGCATATCCCAGTTTTTCATGTCATACATCGCGCCAAAGAAGACCGCTTTTTCGCCGTTGGCGTTAAAGTCGGAGCGGTTATCCCACCAGATATCGAGACGACCATTGGAAGAGGCGTAGGTCGGGGTCATACGCTGCAGGAAGTAGCCCTGCTGGCCATCAGCCTTCACCCAGGTTCCCTCGAGACGCAGATCCAGGACATCCGCCACCTTATAACCAAAGGTTAACGCCTGCAGCCATGCGGTGCCATCATAGATGTCGTTGACCCCGCCGTTGCTGACCTTATCGCGGGTGCCGTAGAACTGGTAGCTGGTGCTCAGCGGCGCGCCGGCGACGTCAAACTTGTAGCTGGCTTTAGCAAAGTACTGATCGATATAGCCCTGAGCCTGACCAAATGCCGCCTCCAGCACCAGGTCATTTTTGAAATCATATTTAGCGCCGACGGAGTGGAGGTAATCGACTTTGGTCTTCTTATCGTTCTGATAGAAATCGTCCATCTCGATATGCCATGGCGCTTTATACTCGTTCGTCCACATATAGGAGAAACTTAACGCGCCCGCCGTGCCATAGTCGAAGTTAGCCCCGGCCTCCGCCCCCTGATAGGTACCTGGCATAAAACTCCAGTGCGGGGCCAGCAGAGTCTGGCCGGTTGGCTGGATATAGCCCGCACGTGCCCACGCCGGACCATATTTGAATTTCGCTGCGGCTTTATACAGGCTGATGCCGCTCTTATCGCCGGAATAGTCTTCGTCATAGGCTTTGTTACGTGACGAGAAGGCAATTTCGTTCGGGTGACCGCTATCGCCGTTCTCCGCCATTTCAATCGCGGTAAACGCGGCAATATCAAGGCCAAACATATCGGCGGCATAGCCGGACTGGAAGTCCAGGTTGGCGTTCCAGGTGGAGTGGGAAAGGTTGGTTTTGTATTTGTCGCCGTCGGTCACATCTTTACGGTCACGCTCACGCTGCCAGTAATAGATACCGCCGGTTAAGGTTGAATCATCGATAAAGCCTGCTGCGCTGGCCTGTGGAGCAACAACCCAGCCCGACATCGCGGTGACGGCGGCAATAGCCAGCGCCAGCGTACTACGTTTGCCACTAAACGTACGCATGTGCATATCCTCTTTGACGTTTTAAAAGGCGAAGACCAGCGGTCAATCGCTAAAAAATAAATAAAACTGCAAAATGTGGGGCGGTAAAAAAGACCGCGAAACCACTGTAGATAGACTATTTTTCGTGACGCGAATTATCAATGTTTTTCGTGAGGCAAAGCTTAAGATTATGACAAAGCGCACATATTTTATGTCGTTTTGTTACAGTCTTATCTCTGATGATTTTGTTATGGAAGTCATTGCAAAATCAGGGAAAAACGCAATCATTGAAAGCGATTACATTGGTTTTTTGTATGTGACAGGAAACATCAGAAGCGCTATTTATTACCGCGCAGAAACAGAATTAATTCGCATCGCGAAAATGAAAAGTTTAATTAGCTGATTCTGAAACAAAAAAAGCGCCGCTGGGAGCGACGCTTTGACAGAAAAGAAATGTTATTCGCCCGCTTTCGCCCAGGTATCACGCAGCCCGACGGTGCGGTTGAACACCAGATTGGTTGCGGTTGCATAGCGGCTGTCGAGGCAGAAATAGCCTTCACGCTCAAACTGATAAGCTTTACCGGCTTCGGCCTGCGCCAGGCTCGGCTCCGCGTACCCCTGTTTGATCACCAGCGATTCCGGGTTGATCACTGCGAGGAAATCGTCCGCCGCGCCCGGGTTTGGCACGCTGAACAGACGATCGTAGAGACGGATCTCTACCGGCAGCGCATGCGCCGCGCTTACCCAATGGATCACGCCTTTGACCTTGCGGCCGTCGGCCGGGTCTTTGCTCAGGGTGTCGGCATCGTAGGTGCAGAAGATGGTGGTAATATTGCCTTCGGCATCTTTCTCCACGCGTTCCGCTTTGATGACGTAGGCGTTGCGCAGACGCACTTCTTTACCCAGCACCAGACGCTTGTACTGTTTGTTGGCTTCTTCGCGGAAGTCCGCGCGATCGATCCAGATTTCGGCGCTGAACGGCACTTCACGACTGCCCATTTCCGGCTTGTTCGGATGGTTCGGCATCACCACCATTTCGCTTTCGCCCTGCGGATAGTTCTCGATAACCAGTTTCACCGGATCGATCACCGCCATCGCGCGCGGGGCGTTTTCGTTCAGATCTTCACGAATGCAGGACTCCAGCGACGCCATCTCGATGGTGTTGTCCTGCTTGGTCACGCCGATGCGCTTGCAGAACTCGCGGATGGATTCGGCGGTGTAGCCGCGACGACGCAGACCGGAGATGGTCGGCATACGCGGGTCGTCCCAGCCTTCCACGTGCTTTTCAGTCACCAGCTGGTTCAGCTTACGCTTGGACATCACGGTGTATTCGAGATTCAGGCGCGAGAATTCGTACTGACGCGGATGCACCGGGATGCTGATGTTGTCCAGCACCCAATCGTACAGGCGGCGGTTGTCCTGGAACTCCAGGGTACACAGCGAGTGGGTAATGCCTTCCAGCGCATCGCTGATGCAGTGGGTGAAGTCGTACATCGGGTAGATGCACCACTTGTTGCCGGTCTGATGATGCTCAGCGAACTTAATGCGGTACAGCACCGGATCGCGCATCACAATAAACGGCGATGCCATATCGATCTTCGCGCGCAGGCAGGCTTTACCCTCTTCGAAGCCGCCGCTGCGCATTTTTTCAAACAGCGCCAGGTTCTCTTCCACGCTGCGGTCGCGATACGGGCTGTTTTTACCCGGCGCTTTCAGGGTGCCGCGGTATTCGCGAATTTCATCAGGAGAGAGTTCATCAACATAGGCCAGACCTTTGTTGATCAGCTCAACCGCATACTGATGCAGCTGATCGAAATAATCAGACGAGTAGCATACGTCCCCGGACCAGTGGAAACCTAACCACTGCACGTCGTTTTTAATCGACTCAACGTATTCGATATCTTCTTTCACCGGGTTGGTGTCATCGAAACGCAGGTTGCATTGGCCCTGATAATCCTGGGCGATGCCGAAGTTCAGGCAGATGGATTTTGCATGGCCAATGTGCAGATAACCGTTCGGCTCCGGCGGGAAGCGAGTGTGAACGGTGGTATGTTTACCGGTAGCCAGATCTTCATCAATAATCTGACGGATAAAGTTAGTCGGGCGGGCTTCTGCCTCACTCATCACGGGTTCCTCAAAGCGTAAACAACGTATAACGGCACATGATCTTACAAGCAGGGCGTAGTGACAACTATTAGTTACGTAAAATAGGTATCAGAAGAGGATTATGGGGCCGATTGCTGGAAAAAAAAGCGGCGAAGGTTTCCCTTCGCCGCTGAGGCAAAAACTCGACTCAGGAGCCTTACTTGCCTTTAATCTCATACAGCGGCGTCTGGCCAGCAACGACCTTACCGCTCACCAGTATCACCAGCGCGCTGTAGTCATCGCTGTTGCTGCAGACGACCGGACTGATCATTGAGCGCGCGTTGGCGTTGAGGAAGTCCAGATCCATTTCCAGAATCGGCTCACCCGCCTTCACGTCCGTGCCCTCTTCAACCAGACGTTTGAAGCCCTTGCCTTCCAGCGCCACGGTGTCGATACCCATGTGAACGACGATTTCCGCACCGTTGTTGGTTTCGAGGCAGAACGCGTGGTTAGTGTTGAAAATTTTCACCACGGTACCGGCGGCCGGGGCCACCACGATGTTGCTGGTCGGTTTCACCGCGATCCCGTCGCCAACGGCTTTGCTGGCGAAGGCTTCGTCCGGCACCTGCTCAAGGGCCACCACGTCACCGGTAATCGGCGAAACCAGCGACTCAACGGTCTTCGCGTTCGCTACCGCCTGCGGTTTAGCCGCGGGCGCTGCGGTGGCGACGTTGCCAGCCGGTGCGGCTGCCGCTACCGGGCCGCGGGTAACCACTTTTTTCATCTCATCGCCGATAGACTCTGCTTTCGCACCGACGATAACCTGAATGGTTTGCTTATTCAGTTTCACCACCCCGGACGCGCCGAGACGTTTACAGGCGGCGTCGTTCACCTTCGCCGAATCGCCCACGGTCAGACGCAGACGGGTGATACAGGCGTCAATGGCTTTCAGGTTGTCCGTTCCGCCCACCGCGGCGATATAGCTGGTCGCCAGCTGGGTCAGCCCCTCTTCAGTGTTGCTGTTGGCTTCTTCCGTTACCACGTCAGCGGCTTTGTCTTCACGACCCGGCGTTTTCAGGTTGAACATGCGGATCACCGCGCTGAACAGCAGGAAGTAGACGAAGAAGAACACCACGCCCATCACCAGCAGCATCCAGACGTTTTTGCTGGCGGCCGGCAGGCTGTACATCAGCACGTAGTCAATTGCACCTGCGGAGAAGGAGAAGCCCGCATGGATCCCGAGCGCCGTTGCGATGAACAGGCTGATACCGGTCAGCACCGCATGCAGGAGGTACAGCAGCGGAGCCAGGAACATGAACAGGAATTCCAGCGGCTCGGTTACCCCGGTCAGGAACGCGGTGATGGCCACGGACAGCAGCATACCGCCTACCATCGGACGACGCGCTTTCGGCGCCGCCAGATACATCGCCAGCGCCGCACCCGGCAGACCAAACATCATGATTGGGAAGAAGCCGGACATGAACATCCCCGCGGTGCCGTCGCCGGCGTAGAAGCGGTTGATGTCGCCGTGGAACACAGCGCCAGCGGCGTTAGTGAACTCACCAATCTGGAACCAGGCGATGGTGTTCAGCACCTGATGCAGACCGGTTGGGATCAGCAGACGGTTGATGAAACCAAAGATACCGGAACCCAGCGCCCCTGCGGAGACGATCCATTCGCCGCCAGAGTGGATAGCGTGCTGCACCGGCGGCCAGACGTAGCCGAAGATCGCCGCGAGGATCAGACAGAAGAAGCCGGTGGCGATCGGCACGAAGCGTTTGCCGCCGAAGAAGCTCAGGAAGTCCGGCAGCTTGATGCCGGCCCAGCGGTTGTATACCGCCCCTGCCACCAGACCGGTAATGATACCGGCCAGCACGCCCATATTGATTTCCGGGTTGATGGTGACCATCGCTTTGGTCATCACGAAATACCCTACCGCACCGGCCAGCGCCGCAGAACCGGCGTTATCCTTGGACCAGCTTGATGCCACACCAATTGCGAAGATCAGCGCCAGATTATCGAAGATCGCCCCACCCGCTTGCGCGATGAAGGGTACATTCAACAGGTCTGGTTGCCCGAAACGCAGCAGCAATGCCGCGACCGGCAGCACTGCGATAGGGAGCTGCAACGCCCTACCCAGTCGCTGAAAGAAACCTAAAATATTCATCTTATTCCCCCTATGAGACCCCGATGAGGCTCATTTCAAAGCCACTTTTTTATTGTGTAACAAGGTCGGTTTTATCACTTACCGGCAAAGTGTGTGAAAAATTAATTCGTATCGCAAATTAAACGGGTATTTTTTGTGATAATTATCACCAAATATCGTATTCCCTCCTCCCTTGCACTGGCTAACAACGAAAACTTATTTTATCATTCAAAAAATCAACACGGATTGACCCCGGTCGGCGCAGTTGCTGCAATACTCTCCTTAGAGTGCTGGCGCCAATCCGCCAGAATCTACTTTGACTATAGAGGTGAAGAATGAGACTGATTCCCCTGGTAACCGCTGAGCAGGTCGGTAAATGGGCTGCCCGCCATATCGTTAACCGCATTAATGCATTTAAACCAACCGCGGACCGTCCGTTCGTGCTGGGTCTGCCAACCGGTGGTACCCCGCTGACCGCCTACAAGGCGCTGGTTGAAATGCATAAAGCAGGCCAGGTTAGCTTCAAGCACGTCGTCACCTTTAACATGGATGAATACGTTGGCCTGCCGAAAGAGCATCCGGAAAGCTATCATAGCTTTATGCACCGTAATTTCTTTGACCACGTTGATATTCCGGCAGAAAATATCAACCTGCTGAATGGTAACGCGCCGGACATCGATGCGGAATGCCGTCGCTATGAAGAAAAAATTCGTTCCTACGGTAAAATCCACCTGTTCATGGGCGGCGTGGGCAACGATGGTCATATCGCGTTTAACGAACCGGCCTCTTCTCTGGCGTCCCGCACCCGTATTAAGACCCTGACCCATGAAACCCGCGTAGCGAACTCCCGCTTCTTCGACGGCGATGTGGATCTGGTGCCGAAATATGCGCTGACCGTCGGCGTGGGCACCCTGCTGGACGCAGAAGAAGTGATGATTCTGGTGCTGGGTCATCAGAAAGCGCTGGCGCTGCAGGCGGCGGTAGAAGGTAACGTCAACCACATGTGGACCATTACCTGTCTGCAGCTGCATCCGAAGGCGGTGATCGTCTGCGACGAACCGTCCACCATGGAGCTGAAAGTGAAGACGCTGAAATATTTCAACGAATTAGAAGCTGAAAATATTAAAGGTCTGTAATGTAGTCCTTCCCGCGCCCTGGCGCGGGATCATCTTTTTCTTTGTACGCACCATCATGCCGGCGGCAAACGAACGAACGCTGACCTGATGAGGCGTATATACCGGGGGTCGTAATGTATGCATTAACCCAGGGCCGGGTTTATACCGGTCATGAAATTCTCGATGACCATGCGGTTGTTATCGCTAATGGCTTTATCGAACGTCTTTGTCCGCTGGCAGATTTGCCGTCTGACATCGAGCAGCGCTCAGTCAACGGCGCAATAATCGCCCCCGGTTTTATCGACGTCCAGCTCAACGGCTGCGGCGGCGTGCAGTTTAACGACAGCCCAGAGGCGGTCACTGTCGAAACGCTGGAGATCATGCAGAAGGCCAACGAACGCTCAGGCTGCACCAGCTTCCTGCCGACGCTGATTACCTCCAGCGACGATCTGATGAAGCAAGGCGTGCGCGTGATGCGCGAATATCTGCAAAAACATCCGAACCAGGCGCTGGGCCTGCATCTCGAAGGGCCGTGGCTGAATATCGTTAAGAAAGGCACCCACAATCCGGACTACGTGCGTAAACCGGACGCGGCGCTGGTCGATTTCCTGTGCGACAACGCCGATGTGATCACCAAAGTGACCCTCGCCCCTGAGCGCGTTGAGCCAGAAGTGATCCGCAAACTGGTCGCCGCCGGGATCGTTGTCTCCGCGGGCCACTCCAACGCTACGCTGAAAGAGGCGAAAGTCGGCTTCCGCGCGGGCATTACCTTCGCCACCCACCTGTATAATGCGATGCCGTACATTACCGGCCGCGAACCGGGTCTTGCCGGGGCGATTTTTGACGAGCCGGATGTCTACTGCGGTATCATCGTCGACGGGATGCACGTCGATTACGCCAACGTGCGCAACGCCAAGCGCCTGAAAGGCGACAAGCTGTGCCTGGTCACCGACGCCACCGCGCCGGCGGGGGCGAATATTGACCAGTTCATTTTTGCCGGGAAAACAATATACTACCGCAATGGGCTGTGCGTAGATGAAAACGGCACCCTCAGCGGATCTTCCCTGACCATGATTGAAGGGGTGCGTAATCTGGTTGAGCATTGCGGCGTGGCACTGGACGAAGTATTGCGCATGGCGACGCTCTATCCTGCGCGCGCTATCGGCGTGGACAAGCAGCTCGGCAGCATTGCGCCGGGCATGGACGCAGATATACAGCTGTACCACGGCGACCCGTTGGACCTGCTGTGCGACCCGTGGATGGTGCTGATCGACGGGAAGAATGTATTGTAATTTGTAATGTCCATATCATCATCAGGCGAACCCTGTTCCCCACGATAAAACGAATCAACATCAAAAAAAGCCGTCCTTATCGGGCGGCTTTTTCTGTGGGTGAAAAAAATTTTTCCGAAAGTGAGATATTTTGCCCCTGCCGATCGTTATAGGGGTGAAGCGCTTCAAAAAGAACCTGTGAAAAAGGAGGTGTTCCGCATGGACGAGGCAGCATTCCGCATCAAGCTAAAGCAATACAAGGATACCGTTTACCGCATCGCCTATACCTATTTGCAAAACACCGCAGACGCAGAGGACATTTCGCAGGAGACCTTTCTCAAGTTCTACCTCCGGGAGACACCCTTTCCGGACGAGGGCAGCGAAAAGGCGTGGCTGATCCGGGTGACCATCAACGCCTGCCACGATCTGCGGCGGTCGGTGTGGAGCAGAAACCGGACGGAACTCCCGGAGAATCTGGCAGATTCCTTTGAAACGCCGCAGGACAATGCACTGTATGCGGCAGTGTTCTCTCTGCCGGAAAAATACCGGGTGGTCGTCCTGCTCTACTACTACGAGGACTATTCCATCCAGGAAATTTCGGAGATGATTCAGCGCAATCCCTCCACCATACAGACACAGTTGGAACGAGCAAGAAAAAAGCTGAAAATGCAGCTGGAACAGAAAGGTGGGTTTCACTATGGACAAACGGCAATACAAGCGTGTCATGGAACAAATTCAGATGTCTGACGCCTGCGAGCAGCGTATCCTGGACGCAGTGCATCGGCAGGAAATGCCGAAACGGAAAAAGACAATCACCCTGCGGAAAAAAGCCGGCATCGCCGTTGCAGCAGCAGCCTGTGTGGCAGCGGTCAGCGTCTTTTCTGTGGCAGCCGCACAGAACACCAGTCTGCTGGAGATGCTGTTCCCGTGGGCAGAGTCGGTAGATACCCCGGAAACCGCAGTGTTCACCAACGGGCAGATCGAATCCTTCACCGTAGACGGCATGGACGGTCTGGACATTACGCCCATCGGCGTGGTCAACGATGCGAAATACGTTTATCTGATGATGCGTATTGTTCCCAGTGATCCTGATTTCAACCCTGCAGAAAGATATATCAGCACTTACATGGACTTTACTTCCAATCTCGTATACCCGCAGATTGAGGGAATCGACAACATTTATGCGTTAAAAGATGATGATCCCTATCGAGTGGAGGAAAGCGGCTTTTCCGTACAAACAGAAGTACCGGAATCAGACGGCTCGTATACTGCATTCTATCGGCTGAAATTTGCAAACGGCATTACTTTCGACCATCTCAATTGTATCATTGGACTGACCGATATGACAGAACTATCAGAAGCGCAAAACGGATATGCAGAAGCCGATCAGACCGAACTTATGGGAACCATTTCCACTTCTTTTACGCTGGACGATTCTTTGCAGGATCAGCAATGCGACTTTGAAGAACCCATCGCCGTTCCAAATGACAACGGGACCGGCTATCTGAAGCATCTGGATATCCAGGCATTTTCTCTGCACCTTTCCGGCACCGGAGAGATGGCGCTGTTCGGTTCCTACAATGAACCTTATGCGGCAACCATCACATATGCAGACGGCAGTACGTTCACACCGGATTGCAAAAACAGCGGCTTGACACAAACCTATCTGGAGAATACCCTTTGGGAATACAACATTGATTTCGATAAGCCCATTAATCCCGAAGGCATTGTTTCCATCGAATTTGGCGGCACGGTCATTCCTATCCACTGACAATTTCATATACTCTTCCCGACACCCTGCTTTTTCTCCGGCAGGGTGTTTTTCTGTTTGGGCAAAAAAATCCCCGAACAAACATCCAGGCGGTGTCTGTCCGGGGATCGGTTTATTTTATCCTTGCTGAGCGATATCAGCCCTTTCTCCGCTTGCGGTTATAGCCGCCGCTGCGTGCGTGCTGGTTATAGCCGTGACGGGACTGGCGGTGCTGTCCGCCGTTTCTGCCGCCACGTCCGCTGTGAGAGCCGCCACGGTTGTCGTTATCACGCTCTTCATAGCGCCGCACGGAAACTGCCTTGCCATTGATTTTCTCGTCCTGCATGGCATCAATGACAAAGTCGGTCTCTGTCTCCGGCACTTCCACGGTGGTGTACTGGTCGTGAATGTCGATCTTGCCGAATTCGTTGCCAGCCATGCCCGTCGCCTCGACCAGCGCACCCAGGATAAAGTTGGGCGCCATCCGGTCCTTGCGTCCGGCGTTGATGTGTACCCGAACGGTTTTCGCTCCGGCACGCTTGCCCTTGCGGATCGGCTTTGGCACATCGAATGTGGGCAGGTTCTTGGTGGCTGCGTCCAGCTGTTTCTGCACCAGCGCCGCCAGCAGCTGTTCCGGAGACGATGCCTGTGCCAGCAGTTCCTGCGCCAGCGCCAGTGCCTCTTCCGATGACGGCTGTGCCGCCAGTTCCAGCAGCTGGGTGCGTGTCTCTTCCGTTGCCGATGCCCGGAGTTCCTTGGAGGTCGGCACAGGAATCTCGGTGATGTCCGCCTTGGTATACCGGGAGATGTCACGCATCTCCATTTCCTGCTTTCTGCCGCTGAGGATATTGTACGCCGTACCGGTCTTTCCGGCACGTCCGGTTCTGCCGATGCGGTGGATATAGTACTCATGATCCTGGGGCAGGTCGTAGTTAAACACGGCATCCACGCCCTTGACATCAATGCCACGGGCAGCCACATCGGTGGCGATGAGAATGGTATTTCTGCCGCTCTTGAACCCGTTCATGACCTGGGTGCGCTGGAGCTGTTTCATATCGCCGTGGAGACCTGCGGCAGAAAAGCCACGGAGACACAGCGCCTCAGTCAGCTCGTCTACCATCTTCTTGGTGTTGCAGAAGATCATGGCAGACTTGGGCTGTTTCGACAGCAGGAGCAGCTGGAGCGCATCGGTCTTGCGTCCCATGGGAACGCTGACGGAAAACTGAGCGATGGCATCCACCGTCCGGTGTGCGCTCTGGATCTGCACCAGCACCGGGTCGTTCTGGTACTGCTTGGTGATTGCCAGAATTGCCGGCGGCATGGTAGCGGAGAACAGCACGGTCTGACGTTCTTCCGGAATCTGCGCCAGGACAGACTCGATGTCCTCCCGGAATCCCATGTTCAGCATTTCGTCCGCCTCGTCCAGGACGATGGTTTTCAGATTGTCCAGTTTCAATGTCCGGCGGCGGAGATGGTCGAGGACACGTCCCGGCGTGCCGACTACCAGATTGGCGCCGTTTTTCAGCTGGTAGATCTGGCGCTCCATGCTGGCGCCGCCGTAGACAGCCACGGGCTTTATCTGTCTCTGGAACCGGGAAAACTTCCGGATCTCGTCACAAGCCTGCATCGCCAGTTCCCGTGTGGGGCAAAGGATCAGAGCGCACACATTGCGGCGCTCCTCCTGGGGCATCTGTCCCATCTGTTCTAGGATCGGGATGCTGAATGCAGCAGTTTTTCCCGTGCCGGTATTGGACTTTCCGATCACGTCTTTGCCCTCCAGCAGCAGCGGAATCGCCTTTTCCTGGATCTCTGTCATCTCGGTGAAGTCCAGCTGTGCAATCGCCTCCAGCAGCGGTGCGGATAGATTCAGTTCTTCAAATCGCATTCTTTTTCCTTTCTGTGCTGTTCCTGCTAGTACTGTCGGGCATGGGATACCCAGTCCTCTCTGCGATCTCACAATAGCCGTCTTTTCACCGCCGGGCGAACCACGTTTCGCCCCGCCGTCAAAGCTGCATTTCCACACGATGTCTGTCATACCATGAACAGCAGTTTCTCTTCTCTTTTTCTCTTTTCACAAAAAAACGCATCCGGCGCCGCCGAGGCGAAACCGGATACGCCAATTTTCTGTTTGAGCCTGCCGGCTCTTCGACTACGCCTGTACCTGCGCCGTGCTTATTCCTCTTCCGGCATATTCCAGTTGTGGAATACGTTCTGCACGTCGTCATCCTCTTCCAGATTCTCCAGCAGCAGGTTCATCTTCTTGACTGCTTCTTCGTCGTCCAGCGTGGTATAGGTGGACGGGATCTGCATGACCTCTGCGGACAGCACGTGATAGCCCTTTTCGGTCAGCCCCTCACGCAGACCACGCAGGGCTGCCGGAGCGCAGGAGACCTCGATGACCTCTTCGTCATCCATGGAGAAATCGTCTGCATCGAACTCAAAGCAGTCCTCCATGACCTGGTCCTCGTCCAGACCGTCATTTTCCAGCACCAGCACGCCTTTTTCACTGAACATAAAGGATACACAGCCGGATGTTCCCAGATTGCCGCCGAACTTGTCGAAATAGTGGCGTACATTTCCTGCAGTACGGTTCTTGTTGTCGGTCAGACACTCTACGATAACCGCCACGCCGTTGGGACCATAGCCCTCGTATACGATGGATTCGTAGTTGTTCTTGTCACCCTCGCCAGCAGCCTTCTTGATGACACGGTCGATGTTGTCGTTCGGCACGTTGTTGGACTTTGCCTTTGCGATCAGATCACGCAGCTTGGCGTTGCTGTTGGGGTCGGGACCGCCTTCCTTGACGCAAACGGTGATCTCTCTGCCGATCTTGGTGAAGATCTTGCCCTTGATGGCATCGGTTGCTTCCTTTTTCCGCTTGATATTATTCCACTTCGAATGTCCTGACATTGGTAAACACTCCTTATTCTTCCGCAGACGCACCGTCTGCATTCATCACAATTTGAAATAATTCTTCCAGCCGCTCCTGCGCACCCATCAGATGAAGATAGCCGAACAGGCTTTCCAGCCCGGTCGCCTTATGATAATCCTGTGCGGAGGTATGGCGTGGAACGGTATTGTTGGCGTTTCTGCCACGTTTGTAGACGCCGGTCTCGTTCTCGGTCAGAACGGGCAGCAGACGGTCTGCCGCCGCCGCTTGAAAGCCTGCACAGACCAGTTGTACCTTTTGGTCATGCAGCTTTGCCGCCGGCTGATTTGCCGCACGAAGGAGATATTCCCGCACCATCACTTCATAGACGCTGTCGCCCAGAAATGCCAGTGCCATGGGACTATACTGTCTCGCCTCTGCTTGTGTCAACGGTTTCATACCCTCACCTCATTACGGCACGAAGTCAAATTCAAAGCCCAGGATATCGACGGTGTCGCCCTCCTGGATGCCCTTTTCTTCCAGTGCATCAATGATGCCGCTGCTGCGCAGAACACGCTGGAAGTACTGCAGCGAGGAATAGTCCTCCATATTGACTGTGCGGAGAATCGGCTCCAGCCACATGGCGTTGACATAATACACGCCGTCCTCTACTTCGATCTCGAAACCGCCGTGGGCATTTTCTGCCAGTTCCTCCGGCGAAGGCGCCTCTGCCTCATACTGGAGAATCGGCGGCAGGGTCTGTAACATGGCTGCGGTCGCCTGTACCAGTTCCGCCGTTCCCTGGGTGGTAGCTGCGGAGATCTCATAGAACGGCAGTCCCTTTTCTTCGATATACTGCCGGAACCGTGCGATCTGTTCCGGGTCAGCCATATCACACTTATTGGCGACCACGATCTGCGGCCGCTCTGCCAGATCTTCCCGGAAACGCTCCAGCTCGCCCTGGATGGTATCATAATCCTCGATGGGGTCTCTGCCCTCACTGCCGGAAACGTCCACCACGTGGAGAATCAGACGGCAGCGCTCCACATGACGCAGGAAGTCGTGACCCAGTCCCACGCCGTCACTTGCGCCCTCGATCAGTCCGGGGATATCTGCCATGACAAAGGACTGTTCCTCTGCCACACGCACCATGCCCAGAACCGGGGTCAGGGTGGTGAAGTGATAGTTGGCGATCTTGGGCTTTGCGGCGCTGACCACGGAGATCAGCGTGGATTTTCCCACATTGGGGAATCCCACCAGACCCACGTCTGCCAGCAGTTTCAGCTCCAGTGTGACATCGAACGCCTCACCGGGAAAGCCCGGCTTTGCGAAACGAGGAATCTGCCGGGTAGAGGTGGCGAAGTGGATATTGCCCTTGCCGCCTCTGCCGCCCTTTGCCAGGATCTGCGGCTCGTCCGTGGAGAGGTCTGCCATGATCCGGCCGGTCTTTGTCTCCCGGACGACCGTACCACGTGGCACACGGATCACCAGATCCGGTGCGCTCTTTCCGGTGCAGTTTCTCGCACCGCCGTTTTCGCCCCGCTGGGCGGTGTACTTTCGCTTATAGCGGAAGTCGATCAATGTGGAAAAGTTATCATCCACCTGAAAGACCACATCGCCGCCTTTTCCGCCGTCGCCGCCGTCCGGGCCGCCTGCCGCCACATACTTTTCCCGATGGAATGAAACCGCTCCATCGCCGCCGTCGCCGGCTTTGATCGAAATTCGTGCCTGATCGACAAACATCTCTCACATCTCCTCTCATTTCACGGTGTATCTTTCACACGTCACAGCTATACTTCACACGATTGCAAAAGACACATTTCTGCCCTGCATCTTTTGCAATCACGTGAAGTATAATAAGAAAATCCCAAGCACACAAACGCTGCTCGGGATTTCCTGTCGTTCTTCACGCAATCCGACAAATTATGTCGTTTTCGTTACTGTGCAGCGTATACGCTGACCTTCTTGCGGTCACGGCCAACACGCTCAAACTTTACAGTACCATCAACGGTAGCAAACAGGGTATCATCAGAACCGATGCCTACGCCTGCGCCCGGATGAATGTGAGTACCTCTCTGGCGAACCAGGATGTTGCCAGCCAGAACGAACTGACCGTCAGCACGCTTGCAGCCCAGACGCTTGGACTCGGAATCACGGCCGTTCTTGGTGGAACCGCCGCCCTTG
>ERZ773136.1228-NODE-1228-length-25881-cov-3.666809_pt1 | contig 25881 bp, 19 predicted proteins | sample MGYA00580855_ERZ773136 | MGnify/ENA primary metagenome ERZ773136 (study PRJEB29015, sample SAMEA2737860) | human gut metagenome | biome: human gut; feature: human-associated habitat; material: faeces | place: China | collected 2012 ... | reverse complement strand
ATGCGCTGGCCATGCCGACCGCGGCGGTCAGTTTGAGGAAGTCTCGACGTTGCATATTCACATCCTTTTATTCTGCGGGCGAATATTTGAGCTTAAACCCTACCGTAACGGGAAGGTCAAGCAGAAGAGTAAGAATAAAGATCGGCGCTGTGTAAAGAAGTATGCTAATTTGAAGCGTCGGTGATCTAATGGTAGAAAAAATGAAGACGCTTTTCAGAACAATGGTACTCGGCAGCCTGCTTGCTCTCTCCGCCAACAGCTACGCGCTCAGCGAATCCGAAGCGGAAGATATGGCTGATTTAACCGCGGTTTTTGTGTTTCTGAAAAACGACTGTGGCTACCAGAACCTGCCCAACACGCAGATCCGTCGCGCGCTGGTGTTCTTTGCCCAACAGAACCAGTGGGACCTGAGCAACTATGACAGCTACAACATGAAAGCGCTTGGCGAAGACAGCTATCGCGATCTTAGCGGCATTAACATTCCGACGGCGAAAAAATGTAAAGCGCTGGCCCGCGATTCGCTCAGCCTGCTGGCTTACGTTAAATAATTCCCTGCGCGGGCGGCAACGCTCCGCGCCTTTAGCATTTCAATTTCCCCCTTTAAATATTTATATTTATTATTGTATATAAACAAACCTTATTTAATTGCGAACCTATCAATTTGCCAAATAAAGTAAACCCATAATAATGAAGAATGACTAAAAAACTAATAAAATATCATTATTCATATATTGCAAAATTAAAAGCACCCTTCTAGAATCCGGTAAAAATATACCTACTTCATGGACTGAAATTGTGAATATCTCGCTGACACTTCGTGTTATCCCACTCGCCGCGCTGTTAGTAGCCGGCTGTAGCAATACCTCTTCCCGCCAGCCGGTTAAACCGATCGCCACGCCGCTGACGTCACAGCAGCAGGCAGAGCAGGAGCGGGCGGCCAGCGAACAAGCGCGCATTGAATCCTGTCGCCAGGCGCTGGATTCGCTAAAAGAGGTTAACCCACAGCAAGCCACTAAACTCAGCAATGACTTTAACGCTTTAGTGCGCGCGGCGTCACAATATAATAGCGTGCGCGAGAAAGTGGCAGATCCTACCCGGCTTGGCATTGACTCCATGTATCAGTTTAAATCCATCAAACTGTGCGCCGATATCCAGAAAACGCTGATCGATAGCCTGGTACAGCGTGGTGAAAGCAAACAGCCATGAACAGAGCCGCCACGCTGACCCTCAACGCGCCCCTGCTGATGCTCGTCGCTGCGCTGGCGCTTTCAACCCCTTTCACCGCCGGCGCCGCGCCGGCCTTTCTTGATTACGCCCAACAGCAAACCCAGCAATCTCAGGCGCAAGAAAAAAACGATGCCGCAAGCGCAAAACAAACACAAGAAAGCCGCCAGAGCGCAGATAATAAAAAAACCGGTACCAGCACCTCACAATTACAAAAAAGAATCACCAGCCAGCAGGCGGCGATTGCACAAAAAGATAAGCTTATACAGCAATTAAAAAAACAGCTTGCCGCTACGCCGCAAACGGATACTGCCGGAGCGAATGAGCAAGCGGCGTTGAATAAGAGAATTAATGAATTACAGGTCGCCTTAAGCGCCGCTACTGCAGAAAAAGAGGCATTAATAAAAAAAGCAGGCGTTGTGCAGAATAATAATCTACAGCAAAGCCAGGCCGCGGCGCGTCAGCAGATCCAGCAATTAACGACGCAGATTCAGCAAGCCGAAGCTGAAAATAAACGCCTCAGCGCCAGCTTTACCACGCTTAATAAAGATAAACACGCGCTAATGACCCAACTGGCCGCAACGGAAAAAGAGAAACAGGCCGCTCTTGAGCAGGTCAAAGCGCTTAACGCCGATAAACAGTCGCTGACTATTCGCCTCGCCGCTGCGGAGAAAGCGCAGCAGGCCGCTGTTGACCAGGCTAAAGCGCTTAACGCTGACAAACAGCCGCTGGCTACCCGACTGGCCGCCGCGGAAAAAGAGAAACAGGCCGTCCTCGAGCAGGTTAAGGCCCTTAGCGCCGATAAGCAGTCGCTGACTATTCGCCTCGCCGCTGCGGAAAAGACGCAGCAGGCTGCCCTCGATCAGGTCAAAGCCCTTAACGCCGATAAACAATCGCTGTCCACCCGGCTGGCCGCCGCGGATAAAGCGCCGCATGGCCCCGCTAACGACGCCGCTGCGCCAAAAAATGAGCCACCAGAGATGGCGGCCATAGTGGCAGCCTATCGCCTGCAGGCGGATAAAGACAACGCCCAGCTACGGATGAAAGAAGATGAAATCGAACTGCTGAGAACGCAGCTTTCTGTACAGTCCAAAACGCGCAGCGGCGAGAGCGCCGCCGCCAAACTCAGCGCATCGGGAGAACAGCAGGCTTATGCGATCGGCGCCTCGATGGGAAGCGAGGCGCTCAACGTCCTTACCACCCGTCGTACTCAGGGAGTTACCGTCGACGCAGGCCTGGTGCTGCAGGGCATCGAAGATGCCTTTCGCGGCCAGCTTCGTCTCGGAGAGCAGGAACGTAACAAGGCGCTGTTTGATGTGTCGCAGCAGGTTTTTCAGAACCTGAATAAAATAGAGCAGAAAAACATCAGTGCCGGCAAGAAATATCAGCAGGCGTTTGCGCGCAAAAAAGATGTGGTCTTTAAAGAGGGCGTCTACAGCCGCGTCGATTACCTGGGTAAAGGAAAAATAAGCGGTAATGACCTGGTTACCGTGGTGATCAAAGAGATGCTGACGGACGGGACGGTGATCAACGATATGGAAGCGAAAGATCAGGCGCTTACGCAAAAGCTGGATGCCTATCCCCCGGTGTTTCGCGAACCGCTGAAGCGTCTACAGAACCACGGCTCCGTGACGCTCGTCGTCCCGCCTGAAAAGGCCTATGGCAGTAAAGGATTACCGCCAAAAATCCCGCCAGGCGCCACCATGGTTTATTCCGTGCGGATAGTAGATAGCCAACCCGAGCCGGCAAAATAGCCTCATCCTCTCCACCGCCCTTCCGGGGCGGTGGCTGTTATTCCTGCCTCATTGCTGCAATAACCGCCGTGCATCCTCATCTATAGTTGTCTATGATGTTGCACTCGTTTTACGGGTGTAACAGATGTTAACGAAGGAGGAGCCTTATCGTGGCCGATAATCCACTGTGGCATGAAACGCTGCATGACCATTTTGGTCAGTATTTTAGCGTTGATAACGTGCTGTACCACGAAAAAACCGATCATCAGGATCTGATCATCTTTGATAACCGCGCCTTTGGCCGGGTGATGGCGCTGGATGGCGTCGTACAAACCACCGAACGCGACGAGTTCATCTATCACGAAATGATGACCCATGTGCCGCTGCTGGCTCACGGCAACGCGAAGCATGTGTTGATCATTGGCGGCGGCGATGGCGCGATGCTGCGCGAAGTCTCTCGTCACCGTAGCATCGAAACCATCACCATGGTGGAAATCGACGCCGGGGTAGTTTCATTCTCCCGCCAGTACCTGCCGAACCATAACGCCGGCGCCTATGACGATCCGCGCTTTACGCTGGTGATTGATGATGGCGTCAATTTTGTTAATCAGACGACGCAAACGTTTGACGTGATCATTTCGGACTGTACCGACCCTATCGGCCCGGGAGAAAGCCTGTTCACCTCGGCTTTTTATGAAGGCTGCAAACGCTGCCTGAACCCGGGTGGGATCTTTGTTGCCCAGAACGGCGTCTGCTTCCTGCAACAGGATGAAGCGGTAGGCAGCCATCGCAAGCTAAGCCACTATTTTCGCGACGTCAGCTTCTACCAGGCGGCAATTCCAACCTATTACGGCGGGATCATGACCTTTGCCTGGGCGAGCGACAATGAGGCGCTGCGCCATCTCTCCAGCGAAATCATTCAGGCGCGCTTTCACAAAGCCAACCTGACCTGCCGTTACTACAATCCGGCAATCCATACGGCGGCCTTCGCCTTACCACAATATCTGCATGATGCTCTGTCCGCACCGTGACGCGAAATAAGGGGGTGAACTAAATTGAAAAAATTGAAGCTGCACGGCTTTAACAACCTGACCAAAAGCCTGAGTTTTTGTATCTACGATATCTGTTACGCCAAAACGGCAGAAGAGCGCGACGGCTACATCGCCTATATCGAGGAACTCTATAATGCCAATCGCCTGACGGAGATCCTGACAGAAACCTGTTCTATTATTGGCGCCAATATCCTGAATATCGCCCGTCAGGATTATGAACCCCAGGGCGCCAGCGTGACCATTCTGGTCAGCGAAGAGCCTGTCGATCCCAAGCTGATTGACCAGACCGAACATCCTGGCCCGCTACCGGAAACCGTGGTCGCCCATCTCGATAAGAGCCATATCTGCGTGCATACCTACCCGGAGAGCCATCCGGAGGGCGGCCTGTGCACCTTCCGCGCCGATATCGAAGTTTCAACGTGCGGCGTCATTTCCCCGCTTAAAGCGCTGAACTATCTGATTCACCAGCTGGAATCGGACATTGTGACCATTGACTACCGTGTGCGCGGCTTTACCCGCGATATCAATGGGATGAAGCATTTTATCGATCATGAAATCAATTCGATTCAGAACTTTATGTCCGACGATATGAAGTCGTTGTATGACATGGTCGACGTCAACGTTTATCAGGAAAATATCTTCCATACCAAAATGTTGCTCAAGGAGTTCGACCTTAAGCACTACATGTTCCATACCCGACCGGAAGAGTTGACTGCCGAAGAGCGCAAGGTCATTACCGACCTGCTATGGAAAGAGATGCGCGAGATTTACTACGGCCGCAATATTCCTGCCGTGTAATCTATGAAATGCCCGGCGGCGCTTTTGCTTGCCGGGCCTGTAGTTCTGCGCCACCCGACATAAAAGGCGTCATTAACGCTGCTGCATAAACTCACGATAGGCGGCGACCACCTGCAGGAAATCCTCAACACCGCACAGAGAGAGACTTTCTTCGTCGTAGTAGCTCATCCCCTCCTCGATTTCGTCGCCGGAGAACTCCAGCTGATTGGCGCGGATCATCACCTCTTCGCCATCCAGCCACAGCGTATATTCATGCCCGGCACGCTGCCAGGAACGCTCGCTGCCCTTCACGGTGCGCGCAGCCTGCTCCACTTCGTCCAGCAGAGCAAGATTGCCTTTCACCTCCTCGTTGAACCAGTGGCCGATCGCCTCGTGATCCATCGACATTCGCACCTTTACCACTCCGGTAATATCGCGCAGAAATTCGTAATCCATAGTCTTTTCCTCTGCAAGGGCAATGCGTCACCGCTGCACTGTACCCATGCAGTAATTATCGCAGCAGACAGAAAGAAAAAAAGCGTAGCAGGCAGGAGGTTTGGAAATAAAAATGCCCGGTGATGCAATGTTCACCGGGCATTGGAGAGTTTATCGCCAAACGGTCAGTCGGGCTGACCGTTTGGTTTACACCGCGGTCTGGAAGATCACGCCGTCAGCTTTTTCAGTGTACTGATCCAGCTGGTTGAAGTTCAGATAACGGTAGGTATCTTCCGCCGTCTTATCCACCTGCGCCACGAAGGTCTGGTACTCTTCCGGCGTCGGCAGTTTGCCGAGCAGCGAAGCCACCGCTGCCAGTTCGGCAGAGGCCAGATAGACGTTAGCGCCGGTACCTAAACGGTTCGGGAAGTTACGGGTAGAGGTGGAAACCACCGTCGCGCCGTCGGCCACGCGCGCCTGGTTACCCATACACAGGGAACAGCCAGGGATTTCGATACGCGCCCCGCTCTTACCAAACACGCTATAGTAGCCTTCTTCGGTCAGCTGCGCGGCATCCATACGGGTTGGCGGCGCCACCCACAGGCGAGTCGGCAGTTGGCCTTTGTGGCTGTCCAGCAGCTTACCGGCGGCACGGAAGTGGCCGATGTTGGTCATGCAGGAGCCGATGAACACTTCGTCGATCTTCTCGCCCTGCACATCAGACAGCAGGCGGGCATCGTCCGGATCGTTCGGCGCGCACAGAATCGGCTCTTTAATATCCGCCAGATCGATGTCGATCACTGCCGCGTATTCCGCGTCAGCATCGGCTTCCAGCAGCTGCGGATCCGCCAGCCATTTTTCCATGCCCTGGATACGACGCTCCAGGGTACGGCGGTCGCCGTAGCCTTCGGCGATCATCCACTTCAGCAGAACGATGTTAGAGTTCAGATACTCAACGATCGGCTCTTTATTCAGTTTGATGGTGCAGCCGGCGGCAGAACGCTCAGCCGAGGCATCGGTCAACTCGAACGCCTGCTCGACTTTCAGATCCGGCAGACCTTCGATCTCGAGGATGCGACCAGAGAAGATGTTTTTCTTACCTTTCTTCTCTACGGTCAGCAGGCCCTGCTTAATGGCGTACAGCGGGATGGCGTGGACCAGGTCACGCAGGGTGATCCCCGGCTGCATTTTACCTTTGAAACGCACCAGCACCGATTCCGGCATATCCAGCGGCATCACGCCGGTCGCGGCGGCGAAGGCCACCAGACCAGAGCCCGCCGGGAAGGAGATGCCGATTGGGAAACGGGTGTGGGAGTCACCGCCGGTACCCACGGTATCCGGCAGCAGCATGCGGTTCAGCCAGGAGTGAATCACGCCATCGCCCGGACGCAGAGAAACACCGCCGCGGTTCATGATGAAGTCCGGCAGAGTGTGGTGCGTGGTAACGTCAACCGGCTTCGGGTAGGCCGCGGTGTGGCAGAAGGACTGCATCACCAGGTCTGCAGAGAAGCCCAGGCACGCCAGGTCTTTCAGCTCATCACGGGTCATTGGACCGGTGGTGTCCTGAGAACCGACGGAGGTCATTTTCGGTTCGCAATAAGCGCCCGGACGGATACCGGCAACGCCGCAGGCGCGGCCAACCATTTTCTGCGCCAGCGAGAAGCCGCGGGTGCTTTCCGCCACGTCTTTCGCCTGACGGAAGACATCGCTGTGCGGCAGGCCCAGCGCTTCACGCGCTTTGGTGGTCAGACCGCGACCGATGATCAGCGGAATACGGCCGCCGGCGCGCACTTCGTCGATCAGCACATCGGTTTTCAGCTCGAAGCTGGCCAGCAGTTCGTTGGTCTCGTGGTTACGCACTTCGCCTTTGAACGGGTAAACGTCGATTACGTCGCCCATGTTCAGGTTAGATACATCAACTTCGATAGGCAGCGCGCCCGCATCTTCCATGGTGTTGAAGAAAATTGGCGCGATTTTACCGCCCAGACACAGGCCGCCACCGCGCTTGTTCGGCACGTTCGGGATATCGTCGCCCATAAACCACAGCACCGAGTTGGTGGCGGATTTACGTGAAGAACCGGTCCCGACCACGTCGCCGACGTAGGCCAGCGGGTAGCCTTTCTGCTGCAGGGCTTCGATCTGTTTGATTGGGCCAACCACGCCCGGCTGATCCGGCTCAATGCCTTCGCGGGGGTTTTTGAGCATTGCCAGCGCATGCAGCGGGATATCCGGGCGTGACCACGCATCCGGCGCCGGAGAGAGATCATCGGTGTTCGTTTCGCCGGTGACCTTGAAGACGGTAACAGTGATTTTCTCTGCCAGCTGCGGACGGTTCAGGAACCACTCGGCGTCAGCCCAGGATTGCATAACCTGTTTAGCATGCTCGTTACCCGCTTTGGCTTTCTCTTCCACGTCGTAGAAGTTATCGAACATTAGCAGGGTATGGGAGAGCGCTTTCGCGGCAATCGGCGCCAGTTTCGCGTCGTCCAGCGCATCGATCAGCGGATGGATATTGTAACCGCCCTGCATGGTGCCCAGCAGTTCAACGGCTTTTTCAGGGGTAACCAGGGGGGAGGTCGCTTCGCCTTTGGCGATCGCGGCAAGGAATCCAGCTTTAACATAGGCGGCTTCATCGACGCCCGGCGGTACACGGTTAATCAGCAGGTCTAACAGGAATTCTTCTTCGCCCGCAGGCGGGTTTTTCAGCAGTTCTACCAGCGCGGCCATTTGGGTTGCATCTAAGGGTTTGGCAACAATCCCCATGGCGGCACGCTCAGCTACGTGCTTACGGTATTCTTCTAGCACGACGGTTCTCCTCGCTCTCATTGTCATAATGCGGCCTACACGTCTTCAATCAATCTGCCTCTGTCCTGGCTTAGCTTGCCGCGTGACGCATCTTGAAGGATTTAGTGGCTGGGCGATTTTCTTCACGCTCCTGTGAGACAGCAGTTTGTAGGGTAAATGCCCGATACCGCGTCGGCAGCATAGCAGGATTTTTGAAAGGTGTTAATCTGTTTACAAAAAAGCAACATTAAAATTTAGCTGAATCGTTAAGGGCAGGATATTGCAGGCTTTCTGTTCAAATCCCACGACAAAAATTCCTTTCCGCGTACAACGCCACGGGCCGATCCCAACAATAATCAATAAAAAGCCATACCGCTTACTTATACTCAGCAAACGCGCCGTTTTCGCAGATACTTTAGCGAGATGGGTTACTTTTTGGGTCAGGAGTTTCCATGTCACTGCCGTTCAAACCCCATATTATCGCCCTGCTCTGTAGCGCTGGCTTACTCGCGGCGGCAGGAACACTCTATGTGCAAAGCCGAACCCCAGCGACGATCGCTGAACCGCCTGCGCAGCAAGCGCCAGCGCCCGCAGCGTCGACGACACAGCCGGTGGCCGCCACTTACACCCAGGCGCAAATTGATCAGTGGGTCGCCCCTATCGCGCTCTACCCGGACAGCCTGCTGTCGCAGGTGTTGATGGCCTCCACTTATCCCGACAACGTCCTGCAGGCGGTCCAGTGGTCCCAGGATAACCCCGCGATGAAAGGGGATGCGACCGTGCAGGCGGTTGCCAGCCAGCCGTGGGACCCTAGCGTCAAATCTCTTGTCGCTTTCCCTGCCCTGCTGGCGATGATGGGCGAGAATCCGCCCTGGGTGGAAAATCTTGGCAATGCGTTTTTGGCCCAGCCGCATGATGTGATGGATTCAGTGCAGCGCCTGCGCGCCATTGCCCAACAAACCGGGACGCTGAAATCCACACCGCAGCAGAAAGTGATTGTCACCCCTGCCGCACCGGTTTCAGCCAGCAGCAGCACGGCAGCAACCGCAACCGCCCACACAGCGGCGCCTGCGCCCACGCAGGTCATTAAAATAGAGCCGACCAATCCACAGGTGGTCTATGTTCCCAGCTATAACCCCTCCACCGTCTATGGTACCTGGCCGAACAGCGCCTATCCGCCGGTCTATCTGCCGCCCCCTCCCGGGGAGCAGTTTACCGATAGCTTCGTCAAAGGCTTCGGGTACAGCCTCGGCGTGGCCACCACCTGGGCGCTGTTCAGCAGTATCGACTGGGATGATGATGACCATCACCATCACGATGACGACTACCACCACGGCGATTACTCGCATAATGGCGATAACATCAATATTAATGTAAATAATTTCAATCATATAACAGGAGAAAACCTGCCGGGAAACCACGTTAACTGGCAGCACAATCCTGCCTATCGCGGACACACACCGTATCCCGATAATACGGTAGCTCAGCGCTTCCATCAGACCAACGTTTCCGGCGGACTGAGCGCGACCCAACATGCGCCAGTCGATCGCGAAGCGCAGCGCCAGGCAGCGATGACCCAGCTGCAGCATAACGTACCGACGGCCACAGCGGGCAACCTGGCGGCAAACAACGCCTCACGCGACGCCCAGCGTCAGGCGGCCTCGGCGCAGCTGAAGCAAGCCACCCAACGCAGTAATTACCGCGGTTACGACAGTACGCCGACCCAACAGCAGCGTCGCGAGGCGGCAAAAACGCAGCTGAAAAACCCCACGCCGCAGCAACAGCAGCGTCGAGAAGCCGCCAGGAGCCACGAGCAGAACCGCACACCTCAGCAGCAGCAGCGCCGGCAGCAGTTCCAGTCCGCCACGCCAGCCCAGCGTCAGCAGACGCTCAGCCATCTGCGCGCCAACGCCCTTAGCGGCAACGAAAGCCGCGCCCCCTCCTGGCAAGCGCAGCAGGAACGAGGACTGCAGAGCCGCCAGTTTTCCGGCGTAAACCGCGAGTTACGCGATGGCACCAGAGAACGTCTTTCCGAACACCATGAACTGCGTCGCCGCTAAGGATGAGCAGAATGAGAAACCCATTATCCGTTGCCCTGTTTACGTTAATGCTGTCGCCGCTTGCCGCCTTCGCCCAACAGCAGTTTGCCACGCCGGAACAGGCCGCAACTGCGCTGGCCGAAGCGATCAGCCAGCCTAATGAAGCCGCGCTGAGCGAATTACTCGGCGATAACTGGCAGCAGTTTTTACCCACGGACGGGATCGACCCTGCCGCCGTCGATCGCTTTCAACGCGACTGGCAGGTGAAACATGTCATCATCCAGCAGGGTGACAAAGCCTGGCTCGATGTCGGTAGCGAGGCATGGCGTCTGCCCGTGCCTATCGTAAAAGCGTCTGAGGGATGGCGCTTTGATATGGCCGCTGGCGAAGAGGAGATCCTCACCCGCGCCATCGGCCGCAATGAGCTGTCGGCGATCGCCGCCATGCATGCCTATGTTGATGCCCAGCAGGATTATTATCATCTGAACCACCGCTGGGCGCAGAAAATCATCAGTAGCGAAGGCAAAAAAGATGGCTTGTACTGGCCAACTTCGCCGGGCGAAGCGCCAAGCCCGCTCGGTCCGGCCTTTAGCCCGACGGTGCCCGGTAGCGGCTACCATGGCTATCGCTTTCGAATTATCGCCGGTCGCGATGACCAGAGCGTCGCCTTGCTGGCCTGGCCGATAGCCTGGGGTGAAACCGGCGTGATGAGCTTTATGATCGATCAGCAGGATAGGGTCTATCAGGCCAATCTCGGTGAAGAGAGCGCCGCAAAGGCACAGGAGATAACGCGCTTTACCCCCGACGCTGACGCCGGCTGGCAGGTGGCAGAACCTTAAAAAAAAACGCCCGGTTGCACTCACGCAACCGGGCGTTTTCATTCACTTAGCCCTGGTGAGGCATCAGAGAAGGATCGCCGGCAAAGGCTGGTTTTGTGCTGGATAATGCCGCTTCGTCAGCGCTGATGCTACCGGAATTCGCCGCCCATACCCCTTCATTGGTCTTCGTCACCTGCTGATGCTGGGCATTCAGATCCTGGCCCATCGCCGCAATGTGGGTCGTTTCCGTACCGCCGCTGTTGTCCGCCCAGGGAATGTTGGCGTCAGCGGCGTAAGCCATACCGGTAAAAAACGTTGCAGCGACCAGCGCTGTGGTTAAAAAGCGTTTCATCTCACACCTCATCGATATCGTTAACTACCTATAAGTTTACTGAGTGACTATTTTCAAAGTATGTATGAGGTGTAGCGGTTTATGAACAGTGACATAGTTCTAAACATCAGGCATAAAAAAAGCGGCTCCCGGAGCCGCTTATGCTTTTTTCCTGAAAGAAAAAGTTACTTTTTCTTCGCTTTGGCGTTTGGCAGGTCGGTGATGCTGCCTTCGAACACTTCCGCCGCCAGGCCAACGGACTCGTGCAGAGTCGGGTGAGCGTGGATGGTCAGGGCGATGTCTTCAGCGTCACAGCCCATCTCGATAGCCAGGCCGATCTCACCCAGCAGCTCGCCGCCGTTGGTGCCGACAATCGCGCCGCCGATAACACGGTGGGTCTCTTTGTCGAAGATCAGTTTGGTCATACCATCTGCGCAGTCAGAAGCGATAGCACGGCCGGAAGCAGCCCACGGGAAGGTGGCGGTTTCGTAGCTGATGCCTTTCTCTTTCGCTTCTTTCTCGGTCAGACCGACCCATGCCACTTCTGGTTCAGTGTAGGCGATGGATGGGATCACTTTCGGATCGAAGTAGTGTTTCAGACCGGAGATAACTTCTGCGGCAACGTGGCCTTCATGGACACCTTTGTGCGCCAGCATCGGCTGACCGACGATATCGCCGATAGCAAAGATGTGCGGCACGTTGGTGCGCATTTGTTTGTCAACGCGGATGAAGCCGCGATCGTCAACTTCCACGCCAGCTTTACCTGCATCGAGGTTTTTACCATTCGGTACGCGGCCGATTGCGACCAGCACTGCGTCGTAACGCTGCGCTTCCGCCGGTGCTTTTTTACCTTCCATGGAAACGTAAATACCGTCTTCTTTCGCTTCAACGGCAGTCACTTTGGTTTCCAGCATCAGGTTAAATTTCTTGCTGATGCGTTTGGTGAAGACTTTCACCACGTCTTTGTCGGCAGCCGGGATAACCTGGTCGAACATTTCCACCACGTCAATCTCTGAACCCAGCGCATGGTATACGGTACCCATTTCCAGACCGATGATACCGCCGCCCATCACCAGCATGCGTTTCGGTACAGATTTCAGTTCCAGCGCGTCGGTGGAGTCCCATACGCGCGGATCTTCATGCGGGATAAACGGCAGCTGAATCGGACGGGAACCCGCCGCGATGATAGCGTTGTCGAAGTTGATCACGGTTTTGCCGTTTTCGCCTTCCACTTCCAGGGTGTTAGCGCCGGTAAATTTACCCAGACCGTTAACCACCTTCACTTTACGACCTTTGGCCATGCCAGCCAGACCACCGGTCAGCTGAGTGATGACTTTTTCTTTCCAGGTGCGGATCTTGTCAATGTCAGTTTTCGGTTCGCCGAAAACGATGCCGTGTTCGGCCAGCGCTTTCGCTTCTTCGATAACTTTTGCCACGTGCAGCAGCGCTTTAGAAGGGATACAACCCACGTTCAGACAAACACCACCGAGGGTGCTGTAACGTTCTACGATGACGGTTTCCAGACCTAAATCAGCGCAACGGAAGGCTGCAGAGTAACCTGCGGGGCCTGCCCCAAGTACCACGACCTGAGTTTTGATTTCAGTACTCATCATGACCTCTGTAATTTATATCCGGCGGGTCTGACGCTATTATTCTTACGCCCAAGTCCACCGGGACGTTCTATCCGCGTGTATTTTACAAAATTGTTAACAATTTTTAAACAACAAACGGCAAACGATTTTGTCCTTTGTTGCTGATAATCCCCAACAGCCTGAGGTTATCAGAAAAAAGCCGGCCGTCAGGCCGGCTTTTTCGATTACATCACCAGGCGGCGAATGTCGCTCAGGGTGTTGTTAATGATGGTAATGAAGCGGGCACCATCAGCACCGTCGATGACGCGGTGGTCGAAGGACAGAGAGATCGGCAGCATCAGGCGCGGCACAAACTCTTTACCATTCCATACCGGCTCCATCGCGGATTTAGACACGCCGAGGATGGCCACTTCCGGCGCGTTAACAATCGGCGCGAAGTGGGTGGTACCCAGGCCGCCAATGCTGGAGATGGTGAAGCAACCGCCCTGCATTTCGCCAGCCGTCAGTTTGCCATCGCGCGCTTTCTTCGAGATGGTGGTCAATTCACGAGACAGCTCGGTGATGCTCTTCTTGTTCACGTCTTTGAAGACCGGAACCACCAGACCGTTCGGGGTATCCACCGCCACACCGATGTTGATGTATTTCTTCAGCGTCAGGCGCTGACCATCTTCGGAGAGCGAGCTGTTGAAGCGCGGCATCTGCTCAAGCGCAGCGGCAACCGCTTTCATGATGAAGACCACTGGAGTGAATTTCACGTCCAGTTTACGCTTCTCAGCTTCGGCATTCTGCTGCTTGCGGAACGCTTCCAGATCGGTGATATCGGTTTTGTCGAAGTGGGTAACGTGCGGGATCATCACCCAGTTACGGCTCAGGTTGGCGCCAGAGATTTTCTGGATACGACCCAGCTCCACTTCTTCGACTTCGCCAAACTTGCTGAAGTCAACCTTCGGCCACGGCAGCATGCCCGGGATACCGCCGCCAGCGGCAGCCGCCGGTGCGGATTCAGCGCGTTTAACCGCGTCTTTCACGTAGGCCTGAACGTCTTCGCGCAGGATACGACCTTTACGGCCGGTGCCTTTCACTTTCGCCAGGTTAACACCGAACTCGCGCGCCAGGCGGCGAATCAGCGGGGTCGCGTGAACGTAGGCATCGTTTTCAGCGAATTCGCTTTTACCTTCTGCTTTCGCAGCCGGCGCAGCGGCAGGCTTAGCGGCCTGAGCCGGGGCAGCAGCTGGTGCCGGTGCAGCAGCCTGAGCCGGAGCGGCGGCAGGCGCAGCGCCTTCCACTTCGAAGACCATGATCAGGGAACCGGTTTTGACTTTATCGCCGGTGCTGATTTTGATCTCTTTAACGGTACCCGCGAACGGCGCCGGAACTTCCATAGAGGCTTTGTCGCCTTCTACGGTGATCAGCGACTGTTCAGCTTCTACTTTGTCGCCAACTTTGACCAGGATCTCGGTGATTTCAACTTCATCAGCCCCGATGTCCGGTACTTTGATTTCGATAGCCATTATTCTTTTACCTCTTACGCCAGACGCGGGTTAACTTTTTCTGCATCGATGTCGAATTTCGCGATAGCGTCAGCCACCACTTTCTTATCGATTTCACCACGTTTAGCCAGTTCGCCCAGCGCTGCTACGACCACATAGGAAGCATCGACTTCGAAGTGGTGACGCAGGTTTTCACGGCTGTCGGAACGACCGAAGCCATCGGTACCCAGTACGCGGTAATCATCAGCCGGTACGTAAGTACGAACCTGCTCAGCGAACAGTTTCATATAGTCAGTGGATGCCACTGCCGGAGCGTCGTTCATTACCTGAGCGATATACGGCACGCGCGGGGTTTCCAGCGGGTGCAGCATGTTCCAGCGTTCGCAATCCTGGCCATCACGCGCCAGTTCGGTGAAGGAGGTAACGCTATACACGTCGGAACCCACGCCGTAGTCTTTCGCCAGGATCTGCGCTGCTTCACGCACGTGACGCAGGATAGAACCGGAGCCCAGCAGCTGAACTTTACCTTTGCTACCTTCGATGGTTTCGAGTTTGTAGATACCTTTACGGATACCTTCCTCGGCGCCTTCCGGCATGGCCGGCATGTGGTAGTTTTCGTTCAGCGTAGTGATGTAGTAGTAAACGTTCTCTTGCGCTTCGCCGTACATACGGACCAGACCATCATGCATGATGACAGCCACTTCATAGGCGTACGCCGGGTCGTAAGAGATACAGTTCGGGATAGTCAGCGACTGAATGTGGCTGTGACCATCTTCGTGCTGCAGACCTTCGCCGTTCAGGGTAGTACGACCGGAAGTCCCGCCAATCAGGAAGCCGCGAGCCTGCTGATCGCCAGCCGCCCAGCACAGATCGCCGATACGCTGGAAGCCGAACATCGAGTAGTAGATGTAGAACGGGATCATCGGCAGGTTGTTGGTGCTGTAAGAGGTCGCAGCAGCCAGCCAGGATGCGCCTGCGCCCAGCTCGTTGATCCCTTCCTGCAGAATCTGGCCTTTCTCGTCTTCTTTGTAGTAAGCAACCTGCTCACGGTCCTGCGGGGTATACTGCTGGCCGTTCGGGCTGTAAATACCGATCTGACGGAACAGACCTTCCATACCGAAGGTACGCGCTTCGTCGGCGATGATCGGCACCAGACGATCTTTGATCGACTTGTTCTTCAGCATCACGTTCAGGGCGCGAACGAAAGCGATAGTGGTAGAGATTTCTTTGTTTTGCTCTTCCAGCAGCGCGCTGAAGTCGGCCAGGGTCGGCAGCTCGAGTTTCTCAGTGAACTTCGGCTGACGAGTCGGCAGATAGCCGTTCAGCTTCTGACGCTGAGCGTGCAGGTAAGTGTGCTCTTCGGAACCTTCCGGGAAGGTTACGTACGGCAGTTTTTCGAGATCGGCATCCGCCACCGGCACATTGAAACGATCGCGGACGTAGCGAACACCGTCCATGTTCATTTTCTTAACCTGGTGCGCGATGTTCTTACCTTCAGCGGTATCGCCCATACCATAACCTTTAATGGTATGCGCCAGGATCACGGTCGGCTGACCTTTGGTCTCCTGCGCTTTCTTCAATGCAGCGTAGACTTTCTTCGGATCGTGACCACCGCGGTTCAGAGCCCAGATCTGCTCGTCAGTCCAGTCAGCGACCAGGGCAGCGGTTTCCGGATATTTGCCGAAGAAGTGCTCACGAACGTAAGCGCCGTCTTTGGATTTGAAGGTCTGGTAGTCGCCGTCAACGGTTTCGTTCATCAGCTGAATCAGCTTACCGCTGGTGTCTTTACGCAGCAGCTCATCCCAACGGCCGCCCCAGATAACCTTGATAACGTTCCAGCCAGCACCACCGAAGATGCCTTCCAGTTCGTTAATGATTTTGCCGTTACCGGTGACCGGGCCGTCCAGACGCTGCAGGTTGCAGTTGATGACGAAGACCAGGTTGTCCAGTTTTTCACGGGTGGCGATGGTGATAGCGCCTTTTGATTCCGGCTCATCCATCTCGCCGTCGCCCAGGAAGGCGTAAACGGTTTGTTCGGAGGTGTCTTTCAGACCGCGGTGTTCCAGATATTTCAGGAATTTGGCCTGATAGATAGCGCCCAACGGCCCCAGACCCATGGATACGGTCGGGAACTGCCAGAATTCCGGCATCAGTTTCGGGTGCGGATAAGAGGACAGACCCTTGCCGTGAACTTCCTGGCGGAAGTTGTCCATCTGCTCTTCGGTCAGACGGCCTTCCAGGAACGCACGTGCATATACGCCCGGAGAGATGTGACCCTGGAAGTACACCAGATCGCCGCCATCTTTCTCAGTGCGCGCACGGAAGAAGTGGTTGAAGCAGACTTCGTAGAAGGTCGCGGAAGACTGATAGGACGCCATGTGGCCGCCCAGTTCGAGATCTTTTTTCGACGCGCGCAGAACGGTCATGATGGCGTTCCAGCGAATCGCAGAACGAATGCGACGTTCCAGATCCAGATTGCCCGGGTATTCCGGCTCATCTTCAACGGCAATAGTGTTGACGTAGTTGCCGGCGGAAGCGCCTGCAGCAACCTTCACTCCGCCTTTACGGGCTTCAGAAAGGAGTTGGTCAATCAGATACTGAGCGCGCTCAACACCTTCTTCACGGATGACCGATTCGATCGCCTGTAGCCAGTCGCGAGTTTCGATCGGATCCACGTCATTGTGTAAACGTTCTGACATGGGGGTATTCCTTATCTATCTAATCGTTGATTAATCTGGAACCTGTCCCATTGAACTCTTCGTTCTTCACGCTGGAACAACCAAAAATTCAATAAGACAGGTTCTGCGTTTAGTTGCCGCGCTCTAAAAATGGCGCTTAAGAACCGGAGTTCTCGTCCTTTCGTTGCTGTAAACGACGCAGTGAGCGCTCTCGACGGCTCTGCTCACGACTACGATCCAGCAAAATTTCCTCAATGAACGCCAGGTGACGGTGCGACGCTTCACGCGCCTGCTCCGGCTCCCCGGCCATTATCGCCTCGAAAATGCGAGTGCGATGGTTGCTGACCAACGGGAGCATTTCCCGCCGGGCATACAGCAATTCAAAGTTCTGACGCACGTTTTGCGCCAACATCGGCTCCATACACCTTAGCAGATGAAGCAACACCACATTGTGTGCCGCCTCGGTGACGGCGATTTGATACTGGACGACGGCGCCGGACTCAGCGTCCAAATCGCCCGACTGCTGAGCGCGTTCAATAGCCTGATGCAGCTCACGGATACGGTCGCGATCCTCATCATTGCTGCGCAGCGCCGCGTAATAGGCCGCGATGCCTTCCAGCGCGTGACGGGTCTCAAGCAGATCGAATTGGGATTCAGGGTGATCGGACAGCAGCTCAACCAGCGGATCGCTGAAGCTCTGCCACAGGCGGCTTTGAACAAACGTTCCACCTCCCTGACGACGAAGCAACAAGCCCTTGGCTTCGAGGCGTTGAATCGCCTCACGCAGCGAGGGGCGGGAAACGTCGAACTGTTTAGCCAGTTCGCGTTCTGGCGGGAGTTTTTCACCGGGGCGCAAGGTCCCCTCAAGAATCAGAAACTCCAGCTGCTGCTCTATCACATCGGATAATTTTGGTTGGCGGATTTTGCTGTAGGCCATATTCCCTGTCTCTGCCATTAGCCCGGAGTCAATTGGTCTTACCAATTTAAAGTTCGTAGCGCTAAAGTAACAAAGTATTCACCTTCTGTCCATACAGGTTTTGATTGAAATCAGTAAACCCGGGACATTTTAACAACCTTACAGAAATAACATTTCAGAAATGTAACCTTGCACAAATGTTACGTTTACTCACAAAGAGGTAGCCTTAACTTTATAGAAACGAAAAATAACGCTTTCTGAACCGATTCAACGCTGCAATAAATGAATACAAAGTCACTTACAGTGAATTAATAATGACAAAGCAGCATGCATCAAAATACGACAGATTGTGACTATTGATGTCTTTTTAGACACATCGTCATCATCCCTTCATAAAGCAGGTGCATTCAAACGCGCTTACCACTATTCTGCCGGAGACGAAAGGCCTTTTTCGGAATTACCACACAGCCTTCCGTAAACAAAACAATACAGAAACGGAAGTTACTGAATACACAAACACAACAATATGTGCGCGCCATCACTCAGGTAAAAAGTGGGCCACTTCGCCCAAATTTTCGCTGGCTATGCTTTCAGGCAGGGACAGCAGTGAAGCAGCAACCTGACGGATGACGTACACAAAAAATAACCACACACGAGGTTTCATATGGAAGGTCAACAGCACGGCGATCGGCTGAAGCGCGGCCTGAAAAACCGTCACATTCAGCTCATCGCGCTGGGCGGGGCTATCGGCACCGGCCTGTTTCTGGGGAGCGCGTCCGTCATTCAGTCCGCCGGCCCGGGTATCATTCTTGGTTACGCTATCGCCGGTTTTATCGCTTTCCTGATCATGCGTCAGCTGGGCGAAATGGTGGTGGAAGAGCCGGTGGCCGGCTCATTTAGCCACTTTGCTTACAAATACTGGGGCGGTTTTGCCGGCTTCGCCTCCGGCTGGAACTAATGGGTACTGTATGTCCTGGTGGCCATGGCGGAACTGACCGCCGTTGGCAAATATATCCAGTTCTGGTGGCCGGAAATCCCTACCTGGGCCTCGGCGGCGGTCTTCTTCATCGCCATCAACGCCATTAACCTGACCAATGTCAAAGTGTTCGGTGAAATGGAATTCTGGTTCGCGATTATCAAAGTGGTCGCCGTAGTGGCGATGATTTTGTTCGGCGGCTGGCTGCTGTTCAGCGGCAACGGCGGCCCGCAGGCGACGGTACGTAACCTGTGGGACCAGGGGGGCTTCCTGCCGCACGGCTTTTACGGGCTGGTGATGATGATGGCGATCATCATGTTCTCCTTTGGCGGCCTGGAGCTGGTGGGGATCACCGCCGCGGAAGCGGATAATCCGGAGCAAAGCATTCCTAAAGCCACCAATCAGGTTATTTACCGTATTCTGATCTTCTATGTTGGTTCGCTGGCGGTGCTGCTCTCCCTGCTGCCGTGGACCCGCGTCACCGCGGACACCAGTCCGTTCGTCCTGATCTTCCATGAACTTGGCGATACGCTGGTGGCAAACGCTCTGAACGTGGTGGTGCTGACGGCAGCGCTGTCGGTTTATAACAGCTGCGTCTACTGCAACAGCCGTATGCTGTTCGGCCTTGCTCAGCAGGGCAACGCGCCAAAAGCGCTGCTCAGCGTCGACAAACGCGGCGTGCCGGTGAATACCATTCTCGTCTCGGCCCTGGTCACTGCGCTGTGCGTGCTGATCAACTACCTGGCGCCTGAATCTGCTTTCGGTCTGCTGATGGCGCTGGTGGTCTCGGCCCTGGTCATCAACTGGGCGATGATCAGCCTCGCGCATATGAAATTCCGTCGTGCCAAAAAGCAGCAGGGCGTGGTCACGCGTTTCCCGGCCCTCTTCTATCCGCTGGGCAACTGGCTGTGCCTGCTGTTTATGGCGGCGGTGCTGGTGATTATGCTGATGACCCCGGGGATGGCGATTTCCGTCTGGCTGATCCCGGTATGGATTGCGGTGCTGGGCGTGGGCTACCTGTTTAAAGAGAAAGCCGCCGCCACCATAAAAGCACAATAATACATCTCATCAATACTTCACTTTGCTCTGCGCCCTCCCCTGAATAATGGGTGCAGAGCATTGTTATCTGCTTCACACTTTCCCCTCCATAGCTTATTTATCCATATCGTCAACGAGTTCCTGCAACGTATTTCTGCCAACCGCAGCCAATAATTCTCTCCATACTGCAACGGAGAGACCGCACATGGCAGAGAACACGCTTTCAATAAGAGAAAAGATTGGTTACGGGATGGGTGATGCCGGATGCAATATTATCTTTGGCGCCATCATGCTGTTTGTGAACTATTTTTACACTGATATATTCGGACTGGCGCCGGCGCTGGTCGGCGTACTTCTGCTCTCGGTGCGAGTCATCGATGCGGTAACCGACCCTATCATGGGCGCTCTTGCCGACCGCACCCGTAGTAAATATGGTCGCTTTCGTCCATGGCTGCTGTGGATCGCCTTCCCCTACGCCCTGTTCAGCGTCCTGATGTTCACCACTCCTGAGTGGACCTACAATAGCAAAGTCATCTATGCGTTTGTGACCTACTTTCTGCTGTCGATTACCTATACCGCGATTAATATTCCCTACTGCTCGCTGGGAACGGTGATGACCGCCGATCCGAAAGAGCGTGTTGCCTGCCAGTCTTATCGTTTCGTCATGGTGGGTATCGCCACGCTCCTGCTGTCATTGACGCTGCTGCCAATGGCCGACTGGTTCGGCGGCGCCGATAAAGCGAAGGGCTACCAGATGGCGATGACCGTGCTGGCCTTTATCGGTATGTGTATGTTCCTGTTCTGCTTCGCCACCGTGCGCGAACGTATCCGCCCGGCGGTGCAGACGAATGACGAACTGAAAAAAGATCTGAAAGACGTCTGGAAAAATGACCAGTGGGTGCGCATCCTGCTGCTCACGCTGTGCAACGTCTGTCCGGGCTTTATCCGCATGGCCGCCACCATGTACTACGTCACCTGGGTGATGGGACAAAGCACCCATTTTGCCACCCTGTTTATCAGCCTCGGCGTAGTTGGGATGATGATTGGCAGCATGCTGGCGAAAGTCCTGACCGACCGCTGGTGCAAACTGCAGGTTTTCTTCTGGACCAATATCGTGCTGGCCGTGTTCTCCTGCGCCTTCTATTTCTTTAATCCACACGCCACCACGCTGATTATGGTGCTCTACTTCCTGCTCAACATTCTGCATCAAATCCCTTCCCCGCTACACTGGTCGCTAATGTCCGACGTTGACGACTACGGCGAATGGAAAACCGGCAAGCGCATCACCGGTATCAGCTTCTCCGGTAATCTGTTCTTCCTCAAGGTCGGCCTGGCGGTCGCCGGGGCAATGGTCGGTTTCCTGCTGTCATGGTACGGCTACGACGCCGGCGCGAAAGCGCAAAGCGCCTCCGCGCTGAACGGTATCGTGCTGCTATTCTCAGTCATTCCCGGCGTCGGCTATCTGATCACCGCCGGCGTGGTGCGCCTGCTGAAGGTTGACCGTACCCTGATGCGCCAGATTCAGAGCGATCTGGAGAAGCGCCGCAGCAACTACAGCGAGCTGAACGAATACCAGGAACTGAAAACCAGTGAACACGTAAGGAAAGCCTGATGAACAACTGGCCAAACCCCTTTATTGAACAGCGTGCAGACCCCTTTATCCTGCGCCATCTTAGCCACTACTACTTTATTGCCTCGGTGCCGGAATACGACCGGCTGGAGATCCGGCGCGCGGTAACCCTTGAAGGATTACGCGATGCTGAGCCGGTCGTGGTTTGGCGCGCGCCGCAAAGCGGGCCGATGAGCCAGCTGATTTGGGCGCCGGAGCTGCATGAAATAGACGGTAAGTGGTATATCTATTTTGCCGCCACCCATACCCACAATCTGGATGCGCTGGGGATGTTCCAGCATCGCATGTTCGTTCTTGAGTGCGCTGACAGCGATCCGCTGACCGGCCGCTGGCAGGAAAAAGGCCAGGTGGTCACGCCTTTCGATACCTTCGCCCTCGATGCCACCACTTTTACCCATCAGGGGAAACGCTGGTATCTGTGGGCGCAAAAATCCCCGCATATCGAAGGCAACTCAAACCTGTATCTCGCCGAAATGGCTAACCCGTGGACGTTAAAAGGCGAGCCGGTCATGCTGAGCAAGCCGGAGTTCGACTGGGAGTGCCGGGGATTTAAGGTCAACGAAGGGCCTGCGGTACTGATGCATGGCGATAAGCTATTTATCAGCTATTCCGCCAGCGCCACCGATGAAAACTACTGCATGGGGTTGTTATGGATCGACCGGCAGGCCGATCCGCTACAGCCGGCAAACTGGCATAAAGCTCCGCAGCCGGTGTTCCGCACCAGCTATGAAAACCGCCAGTATGGCCCAGGTCATAATAGTTTTACCCAAACGCCGGAAGGGGAAGATGTGCTGGTGTATCACGCGCGGAATTACACCGAGATAGAAGGCGACCCGCTGTATGATCCCAATCGCCATACGCGGTTAAAGCTGGTCAGCTGGCGGGAAGACGGGATGCCCGACTTCGGTATTCCACCGGCGGATACGCTGTAGCGGTTCGGAATGTTACCCGCTGGCGCGGGTTCTCCAGGCCGGGTCAGGCGAAGCCGCCACCCGGCAACATGACCAGTACGGCGTCTGATATATCGCCCGGCGGCGCTGTTGCTTGCCGGGCCTACGTGACGTGAGCCTGCGGGTGACTCGCCAGGCCGGATAAGCGCAGCGCCATCAGGCAACAAAAGCCCCGCAGGTACGTACATCGTGGCAGGCAGCGCGCGGGCTCAGGCCGTTAAACCAGGGTACCGTAAATCGTCAGCAGCGCCATAATCACCACTACCACCAGCGAAGTCTTCTTAGCCATCGATACCGCAGCCTTCGGCGTCGCTACTTTATCCACGTGCGGCTCACGGGCCAGGGAATACTGCGCCAGGCGGGTCAACACCTGATACTGCGACGAATGGCGGTCGCCCAGCGAAGCAAACCACGCCGGGAGCGCTTTTTCACCATGGCCCACCAGGGCATAGACCACCCCCACCAGACGCACCGGCAGCCAGTCCACAATATGCAGGATACCATCGATCCCGGACTGCAACCGGTGGTGCGGCGTCTGGTAGCGCGCCAGCCATGTCTGCCAGGCGCGCAGTACGCTGTAGGCGATAAGCGTCAGCGGGCCCCAGGCGCCCCCCACGACAAACCAGAAAAGCGGCGCCAGATAGTATCGATAGTTAATCCACAGCAGCGCATTTTGCAGTTCGCTAAGGTACTCACGCTCATCACAGCCCGGCGGCACGCCGTGAATCAGCGTCAGCTCGCTGGCCATGGCATCGCAGGCGCGACTGTCATTGCGCGACGCCGCTTTCAGATAGGCATGGTAGTGCAGCCGAACTTTGCCGGCGCCAATGCATAGCAGGCCCAGTAAAATCCAGAACACCAGCAGCGGTATGTTAAACAGCTGCCCCTGCAGCAGACGCTGAATGATATACACGACCGCGACAGCCACCAGCGTCATCAGCAGCGTGCCCGGTAACGAGAAATGTTTTATCCGGCGAAACGCCACCTCCAGCCGATGATCAAGCTGCCAGTGTTCGCCCAGCTTAAACAGCCGTTCGGCGATAAGCACCAACAGCGTCGTAAACAGCGTCATGAGGTCTCCTTTTCTGACGGGGCGCTGAGCAGCGCACGGTATTTTATCCAGTCAAAGGCCGGTCCTGGATCGGTTTTCCGCACGGGCGCGATATCGCTGTGGCCCGCAATGTTTTCGGCGATAGCCGGATAAAGCGCGATCAGCAGATCCGTCACCGCCGCCAGCTGCCGGTACTGCGCGTCGGTATACGCCAGAGTATCGGTGCCTTCCAGCTCTATGCCGATGGAAAAGTCATTGCAGCGTTCGCGTCCCTGATAACAGGAGACGCCCGCATGCCACGCCCGCTTATCGAAAGGCACATACTGCACGATTTCGCCATCACGGCGAATCAGACAATGCGCCGAAACGCGCAGATGAGCAATCTCGGCAAAGAAAGGATGCGCGTGCGGATCCAGGGTACCAGTGAACAGCGCATCAATCCACGGACCACCAAATTCCCCCGGTGGCAGGCTAATGTTATGCACCACCAGTAAGGAAGGGGTCTCTTCATCCGGACGGCAGTCATGGTGCGGCGAGGGAACCCGACGCGCGCCGACCAACCACCCCTCGTTCAACTGCATGCGGGATCTCCTTTCGCGAACTCATGCTTCCGGGCCACACGCCGGCCCAAAGGATGAAGTGTGTATGGTACTAAAACGTCGTTCAGGTTAGCATGTTTCCCACTTCTGAATCTTATCTATCTGGAGCTTTATCATGTCGCCTCGTCGTTACAACCCCGACCGCCGCCGTGACGTGCTGCTGGAACGTATTAATCTCGATATTACCGATGCTGTCGCACACTCCCTGCGGGAAGATCTGGGCGGCGAAGTCGACGCCAACAACGATATTAGCGCGCAATTATTGCCGCAGGATGCACGCTCCCATGCGGTGGTCATTACTCGTGAAGATGGCGTCTTCTGTGGCAAACGCTGGGTGGAAGAGGTCTTTATTCAGCTCGCCGGTGACGATGTGAATATCACCTGGCACGTGGCCGACGGCGATGCGGTCAAAGCCGACCAGCCGCTGTTCGAATTGGAAGGCCCGTCGCGTATTCTGCTCACCGGCGAACGCACGGCGCTGAACTTTGTGCAAACCCTCTCCGGCGTCGCCAGCGTCGTCCGTCGCTATGTCGACCTACTCGCCGGCACCAAAACCCAACTGCTGGATACGCGCAAAACGCTGCCAGGGCTGCGTACCGCGCTGAAATACGCGGTACTCTGCGGCGGAGGCGCCAACCATCGACTGGGCCTGTTCGACGCGTTCCTGATTAAAGAAAACCACATTATCGCCTCCGGATCGATCCGTCAGGCAGTGGAAAAGGCGTTCTGGCTGCATCCTGATGTGCCGGTGGAAGTGGAAGTGGAAACCCTGGATGAACTGGAGCAGGCGTTAAAAGCCGGGGCCGATATCATTATGCTCGATAACTTCACCACCGACCTGATGCGCGAGGCGGTGAAAATTACCGCAGGCCAGGCGGCGCTGGAGGTCTCCGGCAACGTTACCTTTGACACCATCCGCGAATTCGCCGATACCGGCGTCGACTATATTTCCGTCGGCGCCCTGACCAAACATGTGCAGGCGCTCGACCTGTCGATGCGCTTCCGCTGAGCAACAGGCCTTCACGCTTCCGGGCGTGAAGGCCTGAATTTGCGGCCCGCCTCGCAGTCGCCCGTGCTCACCATGAAATCCAGATAAAAACCCTGGAACCCGCTTTCCCGGATCGTTTTCGCCCCCTCGCCTGCGCCCCTCAATCCCTTCACAGTGCTCCTGTCAAAACAAGGAGCGACTTATGGATAAACAACGAGGTTTTACCCTGATTGAACTGATGGTGGTTATCGGAATCATCGCCATTCTTAGCGCCATCGGCATCCCGGCCTACCAGAACTACCTGCGTAAAGCCGCCCTCACCGACCTGCTGCAGACCTTTGTCCCTTACCGGACAGCCATCGAACTTTGCGCGCTCGATCATGGCGGCCTAACGCCATGCGACGGCGGCAGCAACGGCATTCCCTCGCCGACAACCACGCGCTACCTCTCCGCCATGAGCGTGGCCAAAGGGGTCGTCACCCTCACCGGTCAGGAGAGTCTGAACGGACTGGGGGTCACCCTGACGCCGACCTGGGACAATGCCGAGGGCGTCACCGGCTGGCAGCGCGTCTGCACCATCACCGGCAATAGCGCGCTTCAGCAGGCCTGCGAAGACGTTTTCCGGGTGAAGTGAGGGCGAATGCATGAAAACAGAACAGCTGATCCTTTACCGGGATTTTGAAGAAGGGGATTTGCTGACAGACATGGTCTGGCTGGCAGAAAACTATGCGGACGATTTTTACAATCTGTCGGATAAGGCGGGGCTCTTATACGACTGCA
>ERZ773136.1216-NODE-1216-length-26051-cov-6.474304_pt1 | contig 26051 bp, 20 predicted proteins | sample MGYA00580855_ERZ773136 | MGnify/ENA primary metagenome ERZ773136 (study PRJEB29015, sample SAMEA2737860) | human gut metagenome | biome: human gut; feature: human-associated habitat; material: faeces | place: China | collected 2012 ... | reverse complement strand
CAGCAGATGACCGACTGGCTGGAAAACCATCAGGTGTAAGAAGCCGTTTTCATCCGCACTGCACACCATCTGAACGGTCGTTTTGATGCATCTGAAGGGCGATTCATGCCGTTTTGCTGTCAGAGGCCGTAAAATCTGGTATGCTCTGGACAGAGAAAAAGCGTTTCTGTGAAGCGAAAGGAGATCCTTATGAAACTGACCGGACTGTTCAAGCGCGGTGCCGCCTGCCTGTGCACCGCCGCCATCCTGATGGGCGGCGTCTCCGCCTTTGCCCTGAGCCCCGCTCTTCCGGACGAGCCTGCCCCGGCAGAGCTCTCTGTGACCAATGCGGTGTCGGAGGCGCAGCTGCGCTCTGCCCTGTCCAAGCTCACTGTCACCTATGACAGCGAGGCCGAGGGCTGGCAGATCGATTCTCCCTACGAGGAGGCCAGCATGGAAAAGGCCTCCTGCGGTCTGTACCCCTACCTGTTCGTTACCAACGATGATCCCACCGTGTATCTCAGTCTGGGCATGACCTACTTCGGCAATAAAAAGCTGGACATGAAATCTGTTCGGGTAGAGACCGAGGATAACTACTACGACTTCACCTGTGATGAAGAGTTCATCGGCGGCTACGACAACGACCTCAAGGCATGGTTCGACTATGAGCTGTTCGATATGGACGACAGCACCAGCTGGCTGAACGAGTGGCTTGCCGCCAAGAGCGTCACCGCCACCTTTACCGGCAAAGACGGCTCCACCAAGACCTACACCCTGACCAAGGACAACCTGCAGGCCATCCGCGACATCCTGAATGCCTACGACACCCTGCTCGGTTCCGATGTTTCCACTGCCCGCGTTGTGCTGCGCAGCCTTGTAAAGTAAACATTATCTGCTTACAGCAAAAGCCCCCGGAACGGTGTGAAACGTTCAGGGGGCTTTGTGTTATGCCTTATTCAGGTTCAGGCACTTCTCTTACAGGTTGAAGTAGCGCTTTGCGTTGTCGAAGCAGATGCCCTTGACGATCTTCTCCAGAGCCTTCTCGTCGTTGGGATACTCGCCATCCTCGACCCACTGGCCGATGATGTTGCACAGGATGCGGCGGAAGTAATCGTGACGGGTGTAGCTCAGGAAGCTGCGGCTGTCGGTCAGCATACCCACAAAGTTGCCCAGCAGGCCAAGGCTTGCCAGACGGATCATCTGATCCTCCATGCCGATCTTGTGGTCATTGAACCACCATGCAGAACCGTGCTGGATCTTGCCCGGCACCTCGCTGTTCTGGAAGCAGCCCAGAATGGTGCCGATCTGTGCATCGTCGGCGGGGTTCAGGCTGTAGATGATGGTCTTGGGGCACTCGTCGGTGTCGTTCAGGGCACTCAGCAGGCTTGCGATCTCGCCGCCGCAGGTAGCGGTGTTGATCATATCATAGCCGGTGTCGGGTCCCAGCAGAGCGTTCATCTTGCGGTTCACGCCGCGCAGGCAGTTGTAGTGGATCTGCATGGCGATGCCCAGACGGTGATACTGCTTGCCCAGATGGATCAGGATGTAGGTCTGGTACTTCTCAGCCTCTTCGGTGGTGCAGGTCTCGCCGGCCATCACCTTCTGGTAAATGGCGTTGACCTCTTCCTTGGTGGCCTCACGGTAGGGGATGTAATCCAGACCGTGGTCCGAAGCGCGGCAGCCCATCTCGGCAAAGAACTCGATGCGCTTGGTCAGAGCGTCGGTGACGCAGTCGATGCAGGCCAGCTTTTCCTTGCCCACAACAGCGGCCAGCTTGCCCATGTACTCGGCAAAGCCGGGCTTGTTGATGTTGATGGCCTTATCGGGGCGGAAGGAAGGAGCCACGGTGAACTTGATGGTGGGATCTTCCTTGATCTTCTTGTGCCAGTACAGATCATCGATGGGGTCATCGGTGGTGCCGATGAAGGCCACGTTGGACTGCTCGATCAGGCCGCGGACAGTCAGCTTGGGATCGTGCTGCAGCTTGTCGTTGCACAGGTTCCAGACTTCCTCAGCGGTATCGCCGTTCAGCACGCCCTCGTAGCCAAAGAACACATGCAGCTCGAGGTTGGTCCAGTGGTACATCGGGTTGCCGATGGCCATGGGCAGAGCCTCTGCAAACTTCTGGAAGCGCTCGCGGTCGGGCTTATCACCGGTGATGTACTCCTCGGGCACACCGTTGGAACGCATCACGCGCCACTTGTAGTGGTCGCCAAAGTAGCTGCCGTCCGGGTTGCGGCCGCCCAGCCATACCTGAGCGATGTTCTCAAAGCGGCGGTTCTCGTAGATCTCACGGGGAGGGATGTGGCAGTGGTAGTCGCAGATAGGCATATCCGCAGCGTAGTCGTGGTACAGATGCTGAGCAGTGGGAGACTGGAGCATGAATTCCTTATCCATAAATGCTTTCATGGGTCGATAACTCCTTTTCTCTGATGGTTTTTGTTAAAAATCCGTCAAACCTTGTGTACAACGGGACGCCCGCCTGCACGGGCAGGTTTGTCTTACCTTTAGTATAACGGAAAACGCGCATGTATACAACTGAAAAAGTGACAAATTTTCTAGCACACAATTGTGCTTTTCGCTGGAAATGCCCCAAATCGTCACCTTAAGGCTAAAAATATTGCACAAAGCTCTTGACTTATTTGTATACAACAGCATAAAATAGGGTAAGGAGCAGAGGGCAGACAAAGAGGCTCTCTGATAAGCAAAGCAAGTTTATAAAGGAGATCAACAAGATGGAAACTTTGAACTACAAGGTTCTGGAAGGCACCGGCTACAACGGCTACATCCTGAAGGATGCACCCGTCAAGGTCATGCAGTTTGGCGAGGGCAACTTCCTGCGTGCTTTCGTGGATTACTTCTATGACATCGCAAACGAGAAGGCCGGCTACAACGGCAAGGTCAAGCTGGTGCAGCCCATCAGCAACTTTCCCCAGATGGCAGACTGGATCAACGAGCAGGAGGGCCTGTACACCCTGTACCTGCGCGGCAGCGAGAAGGGCCAGAAGGTCGATGCAAAGCGCGTCATCTCCTGTGTGCATGACTGTGTCTGCCCCTACTCCGAGGGCAAGTGGGACGAAGTGCTGGCTCTGGCCCGCTCTGAGGACCTGGAGATCGTCGTCTCCAACACCACTGAGGCCGGCATCGCCTACACGCAGGGCGACAGCCAGTTTGACCAGGTGCCTCCCAACAGCTTCCCTGCAAAGCTGACCCGCGTGCTCTACGAGCGCTACACCGCCTTCAAGGGCGCTGCTGACAAGGGTCTGGTCATCCTCTCCTGCGAGCTCATCGACAACAACGGCAAGGAGCTGCAGAAGTGCTGCAACAACTACGCGAAGGACTGGAACCTCGATGCTGCCTTCATCGACTGGATGAACAGCGCCAACACCTTCTGCTCCACTCTGGTGGACCGCATCGTCCCGGGCCGCATCCGTGACCCGAAGGAGATGGCTGCTCTGGAAGAGGCCAACGGCTACACCGATAAGGCTCTGGATGTCGGCGAAGTCTTCGGCGTCTGGGTCATCGAAGGCCCCGATGGTCTGGAGGACAAGCTGCCGTTCAAGAAGGCCGGCGTCAACGTCATGGTCGTCCCCGATGTCACCCCCTACAAGAAGCGCAAGGTCCGCATCCTGAACGGTGCCCACACCGGCTTCGTTCTGGGCGCATATCTGGCCGGCTTCGACATTGTGCGTGACTGCATGCACAACGACACCATCCGCGGCTTCATGAACAAGATGCTGCACGAGGAGATCATCCCCACCCTGCCGCTGGACAAGAAGGATCTGGAGGACTTTGCCTCTGCTGTTGAGGATCGCTTCAACAACCCCTTCGTCAACCACGAGCTGATGAGCATCTCCCTGAACTCTACCTCCAAGTGGAAGGCCCGTAATATGCCCTCCTTCCTCGCTTACATCGAGGAGCAGAAGCAGCTGCCCAAGTGCCTGACCATGTCTCTGGCAGCCTACATCGCCTTCTACTCCAACGATATTCAGGAGCGCACTGCTGACGGCCTGATCTGCAAGCGCCCCGCAGGCAACACCTACAAGATCCAAGACGACGCATGGGCTCTGGACTTCTACTACGCACACAAGGACGATACCGCTGCGCAGCTGGTGCACGCTGTGCTGACCAACACCCAGATGTGGGATCAGGATCTGACCAAGATCGAGGGTCTGGAGACCGCTGTGCTGGCAGATCTGGAAATGATCCGCACCCAGGGTGCCGAGGCTGCTTACAAGAGCTGCCTGTAAGCTGAAAAATCAACCTACCCGCACAACAAAGGGCTGCTGCTTTGGGCAGCAGCCCTTTTGTGCGATACGATAAGGAGAACAACTATGCCGCAGGCAATTCATATCAGCCCCATCGACAATGTGGTCGTTGCCCTGCACCCCATTGCCAAGGGCACGCTGGTGGAGGTGGACGGCCTTGCCGTCACCGCACTGGAGGATATCCCGCAGGGTCACAAGATGGCAGTCAAGCCCATTAAGAACGGCGAGAACGTCATCAAGTACGGCTTCCCCATCGGTCATGCCACCGCAGACGCCGCCCCCGGCACCTGGATGCACACCCATAATGTGCACACCAACCTGTCCGGCGAGGTGGAGTACAGCTATAACCCCGCCCCGGATCTGGCTCCGCTGCCTAAGGTCGAGCCGGAGACCTTTATGGGCTTCCGCCGTAAGGACGGCCGCGCCGCCATCCGCAACGAGATCTGGATCATCCCCACCGTGGGCTGTGTGAACGATATCGCCAAGAAGATGGTTGCCGACAATCAGGATCTGGTCACCGGCTCCATCGAGGGTCTGTACACCTTCACCCATCCCTTCGGCTGCAGCCAGACCGGCCACGACCATGCACAGACCCGCAAGCTGCTGGCTGCGCTGGTGCGCCACCCCAATGCCGCCGCCGTTCTGGTGCTGCATCTGGGCTGCGAGAACCTGCAGCACGATCAGTTCGTGGAAGAGCTGGGCGAGTACGACCACGACCGCGTCAAGTTCCTGACCTGTCAGGATGTGGAGGACGAGTTTGCCGCCGCCCGCGATATCCTGAAGGAGCTGGCTGCCTATGCCGGGCAGTTTGAGCGCCAGCCCATCCCCGTGTCTGAGCTGGTGGTGGGCATGAAGTGCGGCGGCTCGGACGGCTTGTCCGGCATCACCGCCAACCCCACCATCGGCCGCTTCTCCGACATGATGGGTCAGCGTGGCGGCTCTACCGTGCTGACCGAGGTGCCCGAGATGTTCGGTGCAGAGGGCTTCCTGATGGATCGCTGCATCAATAAGGAAGTGTTCGTCAAGGCCGAGCACATGATCAACGGCTTCAAGGAATACTTCATCAGCCACAACGAGGTGGTGTACGATAACCCCTCTCCGGGCAACAAGGCCGGCGGCATCACTACGCTGGAGGATAAGAGCTGCGGCTGCGTGCAGAAGGGCGGCACTGCCCCCATCATGGACGTCATCGGCTACGGCGACCCCGTGGTGACCAAGGGTCTGAATATGCTCTACGGCCCCGGCAACGATCTGGTCTCCGCCACCGCCATGACGGCAGCAGGCGCACACCTGATCCTGTTCTCCACCGGCCGCGGCACCCCGTTCTCCGCTCCGGCTCCCACCCTGAAGATCTCCACCAACACTCCGCTGGCAGAGAAGAAGGGCGGCTGGATCGATTTCAACACCGGTGTCATCGCAGACGGTGAAAAGACCATCGACGAGGCTGCAAAGGATCTGCTGGATCTGGTCATCCGCGTGGCCAGCGGCGAGCAGACCAAGGCGGAAAAGCACGGCTTCCGCGAGATCTCCATCTTCAAGGACGGCGTGGTTCTGTAACTGAAAAAGGGCTGCTGTACGGCAAAAAGCGGTACGGCGGCCTTTTTGTGCATAAAAAGAAGGGAAGTGTATGGAATGTTGGGCACAAATGGAGTGCTGCTGTTGACACTGCTGCTTTATGCGGCTATCATTTATGGTGCAGTACGATTGATAAAATACTTTATCCGCTACGGCATCGATTACTACTTCAAAAAGCTGGATGCACGGCAGACCGAGCACAAGGAATGACCCGCCGGGGCGACCCTGCGGTAATAATAGGAGGCTTTTACTTATGAATCAGATCACCACCCGGTACATTACCGAGAACGGCGCCTGCTACGAGCAGTACGTCATCACCGACCCCGAGGCAAAGACCGCCCTCACCATCACCCCGGAGCGCGGCGGTATGATCACCAGCTTTACGCTGGACGGCGAGGAGTTCGTCTGGACCCGCCGCCCCAATTTCTCCGAGTGCAACCGTCCCCGCTTTGGCGTGCCGGTGCTGTTCCCCAGCTGCGGCAACCCGGATAACGGCGTGCACATCTTTGACGGCAAGGCCTACCCCATGGAGACCCACGGCTTTGCCGACCTGTGCGCATGGGAAGTGGACAGCGTTGGCCCGGACGGCGTGACGCTGGCACTGGAGTCCTGCAAGGCAAACGGTTTTACACCGGATGTTACGGTGACTGGCGGCGGCAGTGATGCAAACTTTATTAATGCTTATGGTGTGCCCTGTGTCATTTTAGGCACTGGTATGAGTGAAGTGCATACGGTCGATGAATTTATACTGGAAGAAGATCTTTATAACAGTGTGCTGATGGTTTACGGAATTCTGCAGGCTGCGGCAAAATAAAAAATAAAAATACCTGTTATCTAAACGTTGATTATGTTTAAATAACAGGTATTTTTTTATCCCAGCTGCACGCTGAGCTCGACACCGAAAACTTTGGCAAACCAACGGATATGCTGTTTGATCTGATGCATCTCGATGCTGGGTATACCTTCGGCATGTAATGTCAGTACAGCATGTTTTTTTTCGATACGTGGCTGAATGCCGCGTATCTGATTGGTTTGTGAATAATCAAGGCTTTCCGCAAGCGCCAGCAATAAAGATAATTTATTGATAGCCTGCCAGTGATTTTCGTTTAACAATTCTTTGTAGTTTCGATCCCGAAAATAATTTTTGGAGATGCCGTTATGCCAGCCGGCGATAGCGGAAGTTATCAGCTGTTCACGATGTGAAAGCCCAAAAATCTGAGCGTTTTGGATCATATACGCACTGTGCCGGGCGTGGCTGTAGAAGTTGATGGTGATACCGATATCATGCAGCAGAGCCGCTGTTTTCAGCAGCTTTCGATAATCCTTGTCCAGCTTATGTAAATCTTTCCAGGCGTCAAACATAGTCAGTGCAAGCTCGGTGATATGTTTGCTGTGCGTAGTGTCAGGGGTATAGAGAGTTAAAATATTCTGCGTACTGCGATCCAGGATATCGGGCGCGATCAGGGGCATATTTTCGGATTTGGAATAGTAATCGAAAAATAATCCTTCACGTAAACCGCAGCCGGAAATGATCATTTGTTTACAACCGGTTGTTTCCAGTAAACAATTAATGATACCGGCACCGGCTAAAATAATATCGGCACGTTCGCTGCTGAGGCCGGCTATTTTACGGCGCTGTTCTAAAGTTGTGCTGCGCAGCTGGCTGAAAATATCATGGAAAGCCTGTGCTGAAAATTTGTAGTTATGGATTTTTGAAGACGGGTATTTACTGCGCTTCTGCTGCATTTTGCCAAGGGTACGCGCCGTACCGCCGACGCCTATAAGCGGCAGTCTGTTTTGTTTGAGCCAGGGATGCTGTGAAAGACGGCTGAGCAGGAAAAAGCTCATATCGCTGTAAACATTAGGTGACATAGTACCGCGTGTATTGAACATATCGGTAGTGTTTACTGCGCCGAAGGGCAGAGAAACAGACTCAACGATCTGCCTGTTTTTAAAGAGGATCAATTCGGTACTGCCGCCGCCCAGGTCAAAGATAATACCATCTTTAACCGGCAGCGTATTGATAACGCCCAGATAACTGATGTAGGCCTCGGTATTACCTGTAATGATATGCAGGGTAATACCTGTTTCTGCTTCTACAAGACGCGTCAGTTCAGGGCCGTTTGGAGCTGAGCGGATAGCGGCTGTAGCCACGGCAATGGTTTTGTCGGCATTATAAAGCCGGCACATATAAGCGAAGCTTTTCATCGTTTCCAGGGTTGAAGCGAAAGCTTCTTCTGTTAAACGACCGGTTTTATCAAGCTTCTGACTGAGCCGCAATGCTTCTTTTTGATTATAAACCATGTTGTAAGCGCCATTTTTATAAATATGGCTGATTACAAGACGGGCTGAGTTAGAACCGATATCGATGATTGCGATACGCTGCATATTTTTCACTCCCAGTAAATAGAAAACGTTCCTCGATTAAAAAGATATATTTTATATATTACTCACAGATTAAAAAAATCCTGCGTAATTTAAGTGATTTTGTAAAATTTTACGTAAAAAATTGTAAAAAGTAACGTTTGTGCAAGGATTTAGAGGTCTGATGTCGAATTTAATATAAAATAGAGGAGGTTTGTTTGTGAAAAAGAAAAGCTATACAACCTTTGCCGCGATACATCTCGGATCAGAGATGATCAGCATGCAAATAGTTGAATACCGCAATATGAATAAGGTAAAAGTAATCGAACAATGTAACCACAGAGTCAAATTGGGCGAAGAAACTTTTAAAAATAAAATTATCCCTTTCAGTATGGTCAGCGAAATCTGTGAACTGCTGCAGGGCTACAAACGCCTGATGTCCGAATATGGTGTGGAAGAATGCAGTGTGCAGGCAACGACCGCTGTGCGTGAAGCGTTGAACCAGGTGTTTTTGCTGGATCAGATTTATATCAAAACTGGTTTGAAAGTAAAAGTTGTTGATATGCCACAGGAAATTTATACGAAGTATACGGCGATTAGGCAGACTTTGCGCAGTGAAGGCATTAACGGCAAAGATTATGGTATGCTGCTGATGGATATTTCTTCGGGTGGGTTGGGCATCACTTTTGTTGATGATGAAAAAATTAAATATCAGCAGAATTTTCATGTAGGCATCATCAGGATTAAAGAAAGTTTTAACCGTAATCAGCGTAATGGTATGCAGTTCAATCTGGCGCTGACAGAGTTTCTGGCTAGTACGATGGGGCCTGTGCGTGAAGCTCTGAAGGATGCCAATATCCGCTATTTGATCCTTTCCGGTACGGAAACCGAACTGCTTTTACAGATGTTGGGACTGGATACTCAGGCTAAGGTAACAAGGATTAAAGCCGAGGAGTTTATGGAACTTTTTAATAAGGTCCACAAACTAAATCTGCCGCAGATCATAAAGGTATTCAAGATAAAGGAAAGTGTGGCAGAATTAGTACTGCCGACGATTCTTTTATATGAACAGCTGCTGGCTTTAGTGCCGACAAAAGAGATAATTATTACCGCCGATCGTTTTATCGATGGTATTCAGCTGCTGCATATAGGACCGAAGACAGATAAAGAGTATGCTGCCGAGCTTGAAAAAGAGCAATTAAGCCTGATCCATAATATCGGCGAACATTATAATTATGACGTTAAGCACGCCAAACAGGTAGAACGGCTGGCGCTGGCAATGTTTGATAAATTAAGTAAAAGCCATGGTATGGATGAGCACTGCCGCACTTTAGTGCAGGCTACGGCGCTGCTGCATGATATCGGTAAATATATTTCGATGCGCAGTCATTCGCTTTATACCTATAAGCTTATTATGTCAACGGACATTTTAGGGTTCAGTGATAATGATAAAAAAATCGTGGCGCTGGCAAGCTATTACCATGCCAATCAGCTCTTTGAAAACAAGGCCGGCAGCCCGGAAATGGAAAAAGAACTGACGCCGTTAGTAGCGAAAATAGCTGCCTTAGTGCGTCTAGCTGATGCGATGGACCGCAGTTATCAGCAGAAAATCAAATTTTGCAAAGTCAGCATTAAAGATGGGACGATGTTAATTGAAGCTAAAAGCAAGGTCGATTTGACTTTGGAAGAATGGACTTTCGCTGGTAAAGCGACATTTTTTGAAGAAGTTTACGGCTTGAAAGCAATTTTAGAACGGGTGAGTGAATAGATGAAAAGCATAGATTTGAACAAACCTGAATATTTTTTTAACCGTGAATTGAGTTGGCTGAAATTTAATCTGCGCGTACTGAAGGAAGCTGCAGTCAAAACGACGCCGCTGCTGGAACGCTTGAAGTTTGTTGCGATTACCGCGTCTAATCTGGATGAATTTTTTATGGTGCGTGTGGCCGGACTATGGGATAAGTGGGAAGATGGAATCAATCAGCGCGATGCTTCCGGACTTACAGTCAAGGAACAATTGGATGAAATCAGCGCTTCTGCGCATGAACAGGTCAAGCTCCAGTATAAATATATGCTGTCGATTCTTAAAGAGCTGGAAAGTAATGGTATCAGGATCTGCCGTGTAAGTAAGATCAGTGAAAAAGGACGCGGCTGGCTGGATGAATATTACCGTGAGGTTGTTTATCCGGTTTTGACGCCTATGGCTGTTGATGCTTCCAGACCGTTTCCGTTTTTGGCGAATAAGACACTGAATTTGGCGGTAGAGATCATTAATCAGGACGAAGAGCAAAGCATGGGTTTGGTACAGGTCCCTTCAGTATTGCCGCGGCTCGTCGAGGTAGAGGGTGAAGGCAAGCGGACCTTTGTATTTTTGGAAGATATTATCATTGAAAATTGCCATGATCTTTTTAACGGCTGCCAAATTTTGGATGTAGTGCCGTTTAGACTTACGCGTGACTCTGATCTTGACGTTGATGAAGACGATATAGATAATTTGCTGAAGGAAGTAGAGAAATCTCTGCGTAAACGAAAACGCGGCGCAGCAGTGCGTTTGGAATTAAATAAAACAGCTAATCTGCGTATCAAAAAATTCCTCAGTAACAATCTTGATTTATCAGAACAGGAAATTTTTGAAATTAACGGACCGCTTGATGCGACCTGTTTCTTTAAATTTGCCAGTCTGTCTGGTATGTGGCCGTGGCTCTATGAGCCTTTTGTGCCGCAGCGTCCTTTAGAATTGCCGGATGACAGCGATTTATTTAGCGCTATCAGGAAAAAAGATATTTTACTGCACCATCCCTATGAAAGCTTTGATCCTGTTGTAAAGCTGGTTAGTGATGCCGCCTCAGACCCCAAGGTTCTGGCGATTAAGCAGACTTTATACCGTGTCAGCGGTAATTCACCTATCGTAGCCGCACTGGCGCGTGCTGCTGAGAATGGAAAGCAGGTCACGGTATTAGTAGAGCTTAAGGCACGGTTTGATGAAGAAAATAATATTATCTGGGCCAGACGTCTGGAACAAGCCGGATGCCATGTTATTTACGGACTTGTAGGGCTGAAAACTCATGCTAAGATCATTCTGATCGTACGTAAGGAAGCCGATGGCATTAAACGTTATGTTCATCTTGGCACTGGCAATTATAACGACAATACAGCCAAGCTGTATACAGATATGGGACTTTTAACCGCTAACGATCAGTTCGGCAGCGACGCCTCGGCATTTTTTAATCTGCTGTCAGGTTATTCGCAGCCGCCATTATGGAATAAACTGGTAATGGCGCCTTTAGGGCTGCGCGATAAAATTTATGAGCTTATTGATAATGAAATAGCGCAGGTCAAAGCTGGCAACAAGGGACACATCATTGTAAAAATGAATTCTTTGATCGATCAGCAGGTCATTCAAAAATTATATGAAGCTTCGATTGGAGGCGTACAGGTAGAATTGATTGTACGCGGTATTTGCGGATTGCGGGCCGGAGTGGAAGGGATCAGCGAAAACATCACTGTTCGCAGTATTGTAGGCAGGCAACTGGAGCATAGCCGCATCTTCTGGTTTGCTAACGGCGGGGAACAGCAGCTGTATCTGTCCAGTGCCGATTGGATGCCTAGAAATCTCAATGATCGTGTGGAACTGTTTTTCCCGGTCGAGAGCGAAGAGCATATTAAGCGTATCAAAGAGATTCTTGACTTGTATCTGCGGGATAATGTCGGTGCGCATATGATGCAGTCTAACGGGACCTACAGACGTGTCACCAATAAAGCAACGCCTGTAAGCGCTCAGAGCTCCTTATATGAGGAAGCGCTTTTGGCGGCCGCTGCTGATAAAATTCCGATGGAAGTAAGACTGCGGCCAATGTACAGCAAAGACAGTAAAGAGTAATTTAATCGCGTAAGTAATACTGCTTATTGTAGAATTTGCTGCGAGTTGCTATAATGTATGCAGAAGTTTTGAGGAGGAAAAAGAATGAGCAAATTTGCTGTAACCTTGAACTATCATGGCAATTATGGCTATGTTGAATATGATAGCGAAAATAAAAAAGCAGAAATTGTTTTAGGCGTTGCTGAAGCAAAAGCCAAAGTAGAAAAATTTTTAAATGAAAAGCTGACTTTGGATGTGCAGGAAGGAGATACGGTCCGGCAGTTTGTTACTAAAACACTGGATCCGTTGGAAAACCTTGATAATTTTAAAATTTGCCTGACAAGACTTTGGTTCAATACGGACGTCTTGGTGGAATGGAGTATGCCTCCGGGAATGACAGAAAATTTGTGATTGAACGCTTTCTCTATTTGTGTTATAGTAAAAGGGTTCTGAAAACAATAGAACATTTACGTCTTGGTAGCTCAGTAGGATAGAGCGATCGCCTCCTAAGCGATAGGTCGGGGGTTCGATTCCCTTCCAGGACACCAGTAAACACACGCGTTTGCCGATTCGGCAGGCGCGTTTTTTGTTGGCAAAACTATTATTGGAAAAATTTGGATATGCGTTTTAGTACTAAGGATATGAAACTCATGAAATTTTATTTTAGTTCAGATTAATATGGAATAATTGACTTGCAAAGCAGTAGAGAAAAAATAACTGAATAATAATCAAAACAAAAAAGCCATGCCTTATAAAGGCGGGACTTTTTTGTTTTTTAGATGTGAGGATATTTAACAATTGGTTTATTTACAATATAAAAAGCTGCCAGGGTTTGCTTGAGGCTTAAGTTACTGCTGTATTAGCGCACAGTTTATTTTTGTGTGGAAAATACTTTAGTAAATTAAGCAAAGTAAAAAAATAACTCAGATCAGTAAGACGTAAAAATGATTTGGAGATTATTTCTCCGTAGAAAATTATATGTTGGCGGCAAGCCCATGCAGGCGGGATTGTTACGATAGAAGTTCTGGCGTTTTACTCTAACTTTTTTAAAAAAACATATTAAAAAGTAAATGAAAATTTCTTGCTTGGATATTTTGTTTGTAACGGGTGTAAGATTTATCCGAAGCAAGAAACCGCATAAAGAAAAATGCTGCAAAGCTGGCTTTATGTATGATTTGCCGAAAGCCAAGATTCCCATCCGCTGCTGACGGCAAATAATCGAAAGGAGAGGTTTTATTATGAATCAAGACGACAACAGTAATAAAATAGGTGTCGTTGCTGCAACATTGATGGTTGCCGGTAATATGATGGGTTCCGGCGTATTTATGTTGCCTGCGAATTTGGCGGCAATAGGAGGCGTTGCAGTATTCGGCTGGATAGTTACCTGTATAGGTGCTATTGCTCTGGCACTTACATTTGCAAAGTTATCTTCTATTGATCCTGCTGCCGGCGGTCCTTACGCTTATACGCGTCAAGCCTTCGGCGATTATATGGGGTATCAGACAAACCTCATTTACTGGCTGGCAAATGTTATTGGTAACGTTGGTCTGGCAGTTGTAGGTATCGGTTATCTGATCAGTTTTTTCCCGGCTTTAAAAAATCCATTTGCTTTTGCTCTGGCGCAGATCTGCGTTATCTGGCTGTTCGCTTACGCTAATATGATCGGCCCTAAACTGGTCGGGCGTATTCAATCAGTAACCACTACTCTGGCATTGATTCCTATTATCGGTACCGCAATCTTAGGCTGGTTCTGGTTTGACGGCAAAACCTACATGGATGCATGGAACGTAACAGGTAAAAGCACTGTCAGTGCTATTGGTATGACATTGAACTTTACTTTGTGGGCTTTTATTGGCGTCGAGAGTGCTTCTGTATCTGCCGGCGTTGTTAAAAATCCTAAAAAGAATGTTCCAATTGCAACTATTGGCGGTGTAATTTTAGCCGCTGTCTGCTATGTTTTAAGTTCTTCTGTTATTATGGGCATGATTCCGAACCATGCACTTGCAAATTCATCGGCACCTTTTGCTGATGCCGCAAGACTGGCCTTCGGTGAAATCGCTGGTAACGGCGTAGCTATCTGTGCGGCTTTAGGCTGCCTGGGTTCGCTGGCAGGCTGGACGCTGCTGGTTGGACAAAGTGCTAAAGCTGCTGCTGATGACGGTTTGTTCGGTAATGTTTTTGCCCGTACCAACTCTAAAGGCGTGCCTTCTGCAGGCTTGGCTATTGTTGCTGGTATCATGACAATACAGGTTTTGGCAACCATGTCGCCGTCTGCCAGTCAGCAATTTGGTAAGATCGCATCAATAGCCGTTATCCTGACTTTACTGCCTTATATTTATTCCAGTATTTCTATCAAGGTTTTAGGTTACGGAAAGTTATCACCGAAAGATTACAATAAATCATGTATCATCGGTTTGATAGCAGCTGTCTACAGTATGGCTGCACTTGTAACATCCAATGGTAACCAGACACGGTGGTCACTGATCTTCGTTATCGCTACGATCGTATTCTTCTCCGGCGCTGTTACCAGAAAACATGAGCTGGAAGAGCTGCACGAAACTCCTGGCGGATTCTCGCCGAGATGGGTTCGTTACACTTCCCTGGCTATTACGATCCTTACCTTGGTCGGTACGTTCTGGTACTCTGTCGGTATCGATAAAAATATGGAACTCAAACATCGTACTAACATAACGACTACTACACAAGCTCCGGATAAGGTAGGTTCTACTACTACTCAATCTGTTAGCATAGATAACTAAAAAATTAATTAAGGAGTGAAAAAAATGATTATTTCCAAAACAAAAGGCAAAAGAATTTTGTTGGTACATGACCTTTGCGATCATAATACCCTGGATGAAAGTGCTCTCGATAAACTGAGTAATGTTTTAGGAGAACATGAAATTGAAGTGCTCACCGCTACAACAGCATTCGATGCCGAAATGATGATTGTCGCTGACCCGATGATCCAAGCAATACTTCTGGACTGGGATCTGGCAGAAGACAATACACATCAGGCTGCTAAAGATGTTTTAAACAAACTACGCAGCCGTGCCGAAAACGTACCTGTATTTTTATTTGCAGATCGTGCCGACGTTGCTGATATTCCTCTGGAAGTATTGAAAGAAACCAGTGACTTCATCTGGTTGTATGAAGATACTGCTAACTTTATTGCCGGCCGTATCGAAGCAGCGATTGATACTTATTTGAAAAATCTGCTGCCGCCGATGTTTAAGGCTTTGGCTAAATTCTCTCAGGTGCATGAATATTCCTGGCATACTCCGGGTCATACCGGCGGTACTGCTTTTATGAAAGCACCTGCAGGACGTGCTTATTTTGATTTCTTTGGCGAAAATCTGTTCCGCAGCGATTTATCGATCTCTGTCGGCGAGCTTGGTTCTTTGCTTGATCATTCCGGACCGATCGGTGCCAGTGAAAAATATGCCGCTAAAGTATTCGGCGCTCATCGTACCTATCATGTTACCAACGGTTCTTCTACCTCTAACAGAGTAATCTTTATGGCTTTTGTAACTCATAATCAGGTTGCATTGTGTGACCGTAACTGCCATAAATCCATAGAACAGGCGATGACCATGAGCGGCGCTATCCCTAACTATATGATGCCGCTGCGTAACTTCTACGGTATTATCGGTCCTATCCCGCCGCAAGCTTTGCAGGCTGAAGCAATCAAGAAAACTATTTCTGAAAACTCCTTGATTACTAAAGATATAGATTCTACTCCTGTACATGCAATCGTTACCAACTCCACCTATGATGGTTTGTGTTACAATGCCCGTCGTGTTGAAGAATTACTTGGACAAAGTGTTGACCGCATGCATTTTGACGAAGCATGGTATGGCTATGCCCGCTTCAATCCTATTTATAAAGACCGCTTTGCCATGTACGGCAATCCTGCCGACCACAAACCAACTGATATGACGGTTTTTGCAACTCAATCCACCCATAAATTACTGGCTGCTCTTTCTCAGGCTTCCTTCATTCATATCCGTGAAGGTAAAAAGAATGTCGATCACAGCCGTTTTAATGAATCCTTTATGATGCAGGCATCTACCTCCCCGAACTATCCGATTATTGCTTCTAACGATATCACAGCAGCAATGATGGATGGTAAAGGCGGTAAAGCGCTGACTGACGAATCGATCCATGAAGCAGTAGCCTTCCGTCAATTGATGGCAAAACTGAATGCAGACTTTGCCGATCAGGGCGAATGGTTCTTTAACTGCTGGCAGCCTGATTTTGTTAAAGACGCTGAAGGCAAGAAAATTGCTTTTCGTCTGGCCAACCCCGAATACCTGGCTACCGAACCGGAATGCTGGGTCCTGCATCCTAATGACGCATGGCACGGCTTCGGTGATATCGAAGACGGATACTGCATGTTAGACCCGATCAAAGTATCTATCACCACTCCGGGCATCGGTCCTGACGGGTTGGGTAAAATGGGCGTACCTGCTTCCATTTTGTCCGCTTATCTTACTGCCAATGGCATCATTCCTGAGAAGACAACTGACTTTACTGTTCTGATGCTGTTTTCTATCGGTATTACTAAAGGTAAATGGGGCACTTTGATCGATACCTTGATCAAATTTAAAGAAGACTATGACAACAACACTGCTTTGGAAGAAGTATTGCCTGATGTTGTTAAAGCAGCTCCGCAGCGTTATGCAGGTATGGGCCTGCGCGACTTGTGCGAGGAAATGTTTGCAGCAATGAAAGAGCTCAAAACGACAGAATTTATGTCCGAAGGTTTCGCTGTATTGCCGCATCCTGATATGAGCCCGGCAGCAGCTTATGAACAACTGGTGCTTGATAATGTTGAAAAAGTAGATCTTGACGGTGTTGCTGAGCGTACCTTAGCTACAGGTATTGTTCCTTATCCGCCTGGAATTCCGCTGATCATGCCTGGTGAAAATGCCGGTCCTGCCGACGGCCCTGCACTTGGTTATCTGAAAGCCTTAGAAGGCTTTGACAGACAATTCCCTGCTTTTGAACATGATTCCCATGGCGTAGAAGTAGAAAATGGTAAATATTACGTTACCGTTTTGAAAAAATAACGGTCAGCTACCGTTCATATAGATACCCTTTCCCCTTGATAACAGGCGTCACCAGTTTCGGTGGCGCCTGTTATTTTTATACCTTTTTAAAGATGGGGATGTAAAATACAAAACCAGGTCTGAGAGTGAAGAAATAAATAAAATAAAGCTTGCGTTTTTACTGTGTATAGCTGACAATAAAAGCAGAGAACTTTTGGTAAAGGTTGTGAATTGTGATGAAGAATATAGATTTGACAGAGGTCTTGGCTGCTGCCAGAGGCGAAGTCCCTGCTGACATAGTGTTAAAAGGCGGTTGTATTTTCAATAGTTTTACAGGTGAATGGGAAATTGGCGATGTAGCTATAGTTGGAGAAACTATTGCCGGTATTGGCAGCTACAGCGGTAAAAAAGAAATTGATGTTACCGGTAAATATGTGACTCCCGGTTTGATGGACTCTCATCTTCATATTGAAAGTACAATGGTTGCTCCGCGTGAGCTGGCAAAAATTTTACTTTTGAATGGAGTAACGACGATTTTTGCCGATCCTCATGAAATTGCTAATGTCCTTGGAACAGCAGGGATTGAATTGATGCTTACAGAAACAGAGGCAATACCTTTAGACGTTTTCTTTATGCTGCCTTCTTGTGTGCCTGCTACTGAAATGGAGACCAGTGGTACCGTGCTTACAGCTGCAAAGCTGGAGCCGCTGGTCAGTCATCCAAGAGTACTGGGATTGGGTGAGATGATGAATTATCCGGGGACGATCAATGCTGCGGCAGCAGTGCTTGATAAACTTGCGTTGGCTGGCTGCAGCCTGTGCGACGGGCATGCTCCAGGTGTAAGCGGTAAAGCTCTCAATGCTTATCTGGCCGCAGGGATCAGTTCTGACCACGAAGCAACAACGGCGGATGAAGCAATGGAGAAACTGCGCCGAGGTGCTTATCTGATGCTGAGAGAGGCTTCTGGGGCCCATAATTTGTTAGCGTTACTGCCGGCAGTAACGCCGCTTAATTGCCGTCGCTGCTGTCTGGCAACAGATGACAGGCATTTAGATGAGCTTGTGAGTGAAGGCAGCATCAATTATTTGATTGAGATTGGTACAGCGCATGGTTATCCTGTTGAACAGTTATTACAGATGGCGACCTTGAATACAGCAGAAAGGTTTCGACTGTATGACAGAGGTGCATTAGCACCCGGTTATAAGGCGGATATCTGTGTTTTTAATAATCTGGTAAATTTTCAGCCACAGCTGGTCCTAAAAAACGGTGTCGTTATTGTAAATAAACAAAAACTGCTCTGGCAGTCACCGCCGCTGCTAAAAGCTCCTGAGAATACCATGCACTTGGAAGATGTGCGTGAACAGCAGCTGCGCTTGCCGGTAATGAATGGCAGAAAGGCCCGTGTTATTCGCATTGTTCCAGAGCAGATTTTGACTGAAACAGAATATGTGCAGCCTAAAGCAGAAGCTGGTTTCGTTGTGAGTGATACTGAGCGTGATATTCTAAAACTGGCAGTTTGGGAAAGACATGGTAGTAATGGGAATACAGGTGTAGGCCTGGTACGGGGCTTTGGTTTGCAGCGCGGTGCTTTGGCTTCGACTGTAGCGCATGATTCGCATAATCTGATTGTGGTCGGGGTTGACGATCAGGACATGCTGACGGCTGCAGTTGCTTTGCAGGAAGCCGGCGGTGGCCTGGCAGTGGTGGCAGATGGAGAAGTAAAAGCTATGCTGCCTCTGCCTCTTGCCGGTCTGATGAGTGATCAGAATACTGAATTTGTGCAGCATAAGCTGCAGCAGCTGAACTTTTGGACTGCTGAACTGGGAGTGCCGGAAAATGTGAATGCTTTTAATTGCCTTTCATTTCTGGCGTTACCGGTTATTCCCAGTTTGAGGCTCAGCGATAAAGGCTTGGTCGATGTTGGTAAATTCGCAATTGTTGATCTATGGGAATAAAATATAAAAAAACGCTCCTTTTTTAAGGAGCGTTTTTTGTTTCAGGCTTGTACTTCAGTTTTAGGGGCATCTGTTGGTGGAGCGGCTTGCTTTTGGACCAGCGGTGTTTCAAAATAAACGCTGGTACTTGGGAATGCACAGCCAAGATTTTCTTCTTCTAACATTTTCATGATATCGATGTTGATTTGCTGGCGGACATCCATAAAACTGGCGTAAGCGCTGGCCTTAGTATAGCAGATTATTCTGATGTCCAGGCTGCTGCCACCGAAATCCTGAAAATTGACGGTGATGCCGTCGTCATAAACACCATCATGATGCATGAGATATTCGCGCAGGCGGCCGACAAATTTTTCCATTTGCTGATAGGTCGTGTCGTAGGTCAATCCCAATACAAAATCAAGCCGTCTTTTTTCACGTTTACTGAAATTGGTGATGGCCGTGTTGGAGAGCAGGGAGTTGGGGATATAGACAAGTTCCTGTGGAAAAGTACGCAGACAAGTGCTGCGGAAAGTGATTTTTTCTACAGTGCCTTCGATGCCGTTAGCCGAGATCCAGTCGCCGATCACAAAAGGTTTGTCAATGATGATGACCAGACTGCCGAATACGTTGGCCAGAGAATCTTTAGCGGCTAGGGCGACAGCCAGTGAGCCAATACTCAAACTGGCGATAAACCCGGTAATATCGTAATTCCATTCTTTGGCGATCATGACAAAACCCAAAATGATAAGCAGGATGCGTAAGGTTGTGGAAACCACATTGGATAGCGCCAGATCAAATTCAACGCCTGCTTTAAGGAGTACCTTCATGGCGATACCATGCGTAGTGTCGCTGAGGTTGTAAAGGCCCCAGATGAAACAGATGATGAAAAAGCTGCGCAGAAGCTGATCGATAGAAGGATGGTCAGCTATAAAGGTCAAAGGCGAGCAATTAAGCGCTGCATAAATAGCAAAAATAAATAGGAAAAAATGCACTGGCTTTTCAAAAGCGTTCAGCAGGTCTTCTCCGTATTCAAAGGATGTTTTGCTGTTAAAACGATGCAGTACACGCAGTAATACGGCTCTGTAAAAATAACGTAAAAATGTAAAAAAAACAAACGCCAGAAAAGGTCTGAGCCAGGGCTGCAGAAGAATAAAAAGAGCGTCCAGATCCATTGTAGTTACTCCTCTAAAAGATATTTGTAGATATTGTAACATTTGCGTAAACAAAAAACAATAATTCACATAAGAGTCATACAATTATCTAACTATTTATCATAAATATGTTATAATATATTTTAATCTTCGTTAAGGAGGACTTTGTGTGGAATTTTTAGTAGAGTGGGCATTCGGAGCCTTGATCGTGGTTGTAGGTCCGTTGCTGACGCTGCTCGACCTGCCGGGCAATACAATTATGTTAGCTGCAGGCATAGGTTATGCTTTTTTTGATGAAGCCAGATACTTTGATGGACGTCTTTTATCGGCGCTGGTGCTGGTTTATGCTTTTGGTGAGATTTGGGAATTTATCGTATCGTTTTTTGGAATTCGGCGGCATAAAGTATCGTGGGGTGCGGTATTTCTGATTGCTGTCGGTACTTTTATAGGCGCTGTCATCGGTACAGGCTTTTTCCCGGTGCTGGGCTCTGTTTTGGGCGGCGCAGTTGGTTCGTATATCGTTGCCTTCGGTTACGAGTTTATGCGTACCAGGAATAAGGAGAATGCGTTCGCGCTGGCCTGGAAGGCAGCACAGACACAGTTTGTTGCCATGCTTGGCAAAATCGTCGCATCGTTTGCGATGGCGCTGCTGCTTTTTAAGCAGATTTTTTTGAATAATTGAAACAGTACAATATTAAAGGAGGGTAAAAAATGGCATTTAAATTTTTACACAACAATTTTAATGTGCTTGACTTGGAAAAAAGCCTGAAATTTTATGAGGGCGCTTTGGGACTAAAAGAGGTCCGCCGTAAAGTAGCAGGTGACGGCAGTTTTATTTTGGTTTATTTAGGCGACGGACAGACTCCGCATCAGTTGGAATTGACCTGGCTGCGTGACCGTAAGGAACCGTATAATTTGGGCGAGAATGAGTTCCATCTTGCATTTGAAGCTGAAGACTATTCTGCTGCCCATAAAAAACATCAGGAAATGGGCTGTATCGTGTATGAAAATCCAGCGATGGGTATTTATTTTATTGCTGATCCTGATAATTATTGGCTGGAAATTATTCCCAAACATTAATTTTTAAAGAGAGGTGACAGTAATGACCGATCTGAAAAAAATGACTGTGGCTGCCAGCGGTAAACTGCGGCAGGTGGCCTATGATATATTGAATGAACAGACTAGACTGCTGTCATGGCAGCAGGGCGGCAAAGTGCCGCAGGAACAATTTGACAGCTGCAGAAGCTGAAGGACTTTATTCTATTGGCAATATTAAGGTTGATGAAGCTTTCCTGGCCAAAGCACCGAAGCTGAAGGTAATTGCTCAGGCATCGGTTGGATATGATAATATTGATATCGCTGCCTGCAGCGCACACGGAATTGCAGTAGGTAATACGCCGGGCGTACTGGTGGATGCTGTTGCCGATCTTGCGTACGGGCTGATTTTAGATAGTGCCAGAAGTATTGCCCGTGGCTGGCGGCACGTTGAAAGCGGCAAATGGGGCGAACGGAAGGGCCTTGGCTTCGGCGTTGATCTGGCTGGAAAAACTCTGGGAATTGTCGGGTTGGGTGACATTGGCAGTGCCGTAGTGCCCAGGGCCCAGGCCAGTAAAATGAAGGTTATTTATCATAACAGGCACCGGCGTGCTGATGAAGCAGCGCTGGGCATCAGTTATGCTGGATTTGACGATTTGCTGCAAACGGCGGATTTTGTTTTGGTAACAGTTAATTTAACACCGGCAACGGCTGGAATGTTCAATGAAGAAGCTTTTGCTAAAATGAAACCAACGGCGCGTTTTATCAATATTTCCCGCGGCAGAGTCGTCGAGACGCAGGCACTTTATGAAGCTCTGCGAAGCGGGCAGATCGCTTATGCGGCGATTGATGTGGTTGAACCGGAACCATTGCCCGGTGATCATCCGCTGCTGACACTCTCCAATATTACGGTAACCCCGCACATTGCCGCATCAACGGTGGAAACACGTGATGCCATGGCGAAGCTGGCAGCTGCGAATATTTTGGCAGGTTTGGCGGGGTATCCCTTACCGGCGCAGGTGCAAATAAAAGACTGACAAGTAAAACAGACCAGAAGAAAGGAGGGGGAGCAGTGAAGAAAATGTTATGCCTGCAAGATGTATCAGGTGTGAGCGAAGTCGATTTGGCTGAACGCCTGCGTATCATTACCGGCTGGAAAGCCTGCAGAACTGAAGAATGTGAACGGCGGTTTGAGATCGACGGGGAAGAGGCAGTATTGAGATGCCGCGAAACGGAGTTGCAGCCGCCGGTAAAAAACAGTGAATTAAGGCTTATTGCGAAAGAAGGCATCGTAATCATGGCGGCGAAGCTGCTTCCTCTTCGCGAGATGACTGTTGTTTATACCAGTAAGGAGCTAACGAAGCTGAGTACGGTTGTCGAAAAACTTTGCTGCCGGATGTCGCTGATTATAGCCGAACCGGATCTGAAGCAGCGTTTGGCCCAGGAGAACGGAACCTATGATTTTAGGAAGCTGCCTGCCTATAAAAATGGCAGTCTGCAGGCGATGGCCGTTTGCCATCTTCCTTGGCAGATTTATGTGGTCAGTAAAGCCTGGCAGCAATTTCTGCAGCAGCCGGAAGAAAAGGTTTTTGTCAGACAGCTGCGGGTAAAATTGCGCCGGCTGCGTTCGACTTTGAGTTTTTTTAAACCGGTGCTGCAAAAAAACAGTACAGTTGCCTGGCAAAATACCCTGCGGCAGCAGGGTGAAATACTGTCACGGCTGCGTGAGCTGGATGTGGCTTTAATGACCTGTGAAAAAATAAAGTTGCAGGCAGCCGCTTCAGGCGGTAAGCTGACAGTACCAACTCAGGTGGAAGAGCTCCTGCAGAAGCTGCGTGTGGAGGAAACTGCAGCATGTCTGCAGAAGGCGGACCTTAGCATCATGACCAAAACGCTGGCGCAGTTTAGTATTTGGTTGCATGAGAGGCCACTGGCTTCAAATCTGGCTGATAAAAAAATCAGGAAATTTATCAGCAGACGTTTGAATGAGTGGAGTGAAAAACTGGAAACTATTGATAGAAAATATCCGGATTTTCATAATATGCTGGAACTGCACCAGATCAGGATTAAGATCAAACGTTTTCGTTATGCGCTGCAGACTTTGCCGGAAGTACCGCGCGACAGTAATCTGCTGCGGCGGTTGAAAAGACTGCAGGATATGCTGGGCTTTTTACATGATGATTTTATCAACGCTAAGTTAGTGCAGTGTTTTCTCGAGGATGCTGGTAATGTGCAGCTGCGCTATGAGGCAGGGCTGTTTGCCGGATGGGAACGCGCTAAAGCAGAGGCGGCGGTAGAAATGCTGCCCCAGTTGTGGGAAGATTTCTGCGGCGCGTTGAACGCCTGGCGTAAAGCAAACTTGTAGACAGGAGCGCTGTATGAAAGAGTGGGAAGATTTTTTAAAAGGTTATGGCTTTGTGCCCTGGTCAGCTGGCGGGATGCAGGGATGGTATCGTCAGACTGCATTTGTCAAGGATTGTCTGGCAGGTGAAATTGCCCGCTATTATGCGGATGATTATATAGTGATCCGTCATGAAGGCGATAGATCAGTAAATTGGCTGCGGGAACATTGGCAGAGCAGGGAAGACGTTATGACGCACAGGTTTCTGCTGTTGGACTGCCATGAGACCAGATTGACAAAAAAAGTTTTTTGGCTTGGTATACGCGGCTGGTTGGAAATATTGCAGTATAAGGAGGGGGATGCGGAAAAGCGTTTTGATGATTTGATCTATTTAGCGCAGCAACGGCGCTGCGGCAGAATAATTCTGCAATAAGTTCGTGAAGGGGATATTTTATGTTACTGACCATTTTTGTAATTACGATTCTTTGTTTTGCTGTCGCTTACAAATTTTATGGCGGCTTTCAAAGCCGTTTTTACGATTTAGACCCAAATCGTAAAACTCCGGCTACTGAATTACAGGACGATATTGATTATTGCCCTGCTCATCCGGCGGTTTTGATGGGGCATCATTTTGCCTCGATTGCTGGTGCCGGACCTGTTGTAGGTCCCATTGCGGCAGCGGCAGCACTTGGCTGGCTGCCAACATTACTTTGGATTATTATCGGTTGTATTTTTTTTGGTGGTGTACACGACATGGGTGCTTTGGTTGCGTCTATTCGTCATAAAGGTATGTCGATCGGCGAAGTTGTCCGTCAATGGATCGGTGCCCGCGGCCACAAGTTATTTCTTGCTTTTACCTGGCTCAGTTTAACACTGGTAATTGCTGTATTTTTGGAATTAGCAGCACAGACCTTTGCTGCTGACCCCGCTGTCGCTTTCACAGCGACCCTGTATATTTTTCTGGCGATGGTTTTTGGTGTCGCTATTTATCACTATGGTATATCTTTAAAAGTCAGTACGATTATTATGCTGCCGATTTTATTCGGTTCGCTGATATTTGGTATAGAAAGCTCCTGGGTGCAGTCAACCTTTGCTCTGAGCCTTGATACCTGGCGTATGGCTTTGATCGTGTATATCTTTGCCGCTTCAGTATTGCCTGTTTGGCTGCTTCTGCAGCCTCGCGATTATCTGGCCTCGTATATGTTATATTTTTCCGTGTTTATCGGCGGTGTGGGCATGATTTTTGGCGGTGCCAGCTATGAAGTAAAATTACCTGCATTTAAGGGGTTTGTTACTGCTTCCGGAGACTGGCTCTGGCCTCTGCTTTTTATTACAGTAGCCTGCGGTGCTATTTCAGGCTTCCATTCTCTGGTTGCTTCCGGCACTACGTCCAAACAGCTGAAGCGCGAAACTGATGCTGTTCCTGTTGGTTATGGTGCTATGCTGCTGGAAGGTGTTGTTGGCGTTATTGCGTTGGGTACGATTATGATGAGCGGCGAAATGCTGCAAGGCGGTCCGACTGTTGTGTATGGCAACGGCTTAGGCCAGTTTGCTTCGCTGCTGGGTATTTCTCCGCGCGTTGGTACTGCACTTGGCTTACTGGCTCTCAACTCCTTTATTCTTACCTCGCTTGATACGGCTACCCGTTTGGCGCGTTATCAGCTGCAGGAATTTACAGGCATGAGCTTGAACAAATATCTTGCTACAGCTATCAGTGTTGGTGTGGCCTTAGCTCTTATTTTTGTTAAGACCGGTAAAGTTGCTGCATGGCAGATGATCTGGCCTGTTTTCGGCGCTACTAACCAGCTGGTTGCTGCGATTGCGCTTTTGGCAATGGGTGTTTGGGTAATTCGTTCTCTGAAAAAAAGCGCCGGATTCATTATGTACCCGATGGCTTTTATGCTGGTAACTACTATTGTGGCTTTGGTACAGATGATTGCCGCTAATTTGAATAACTATATCGTATCAGGAATTTCTACTGTTTTGCTGATACTGACTGTTTTACTGCTCAAAGAAGCATATGCGGCGCTGAAGGCCGCTAAAGCAGAATAGAAAGGACGGTGACTTATGACAAAAATACCATATAAAATCAATTTATCCGAAGATGAGCTGCCGAAATATTGGCAGAATATTCGCCCTTATATGCAGGAGGCTCCGGACCCGTTTATCAATCCGGTGACCTTTAAGCCTTGTACTGCTGATGATCTGCGCCCTGTTTTCTGTGACGAGCTGATTGAGCAGGAGCTGGATAATACCAATAAATTTATTGAAATTCCGGAAGAAATCCGTGATTTTTATAAAATGTATCGTCCATCACCATTGACCAGAGCCTATAATTTGGAAAAAGCGTTGGGTACGCCGGCAGAAATTTACTACAAATTCGAAGGCACTAATACTTCCGGTTCGCATAAACTCAATTCTGCTGTTGCTCAGGTTTATTATGCGAAGCAGCAAGGGCTGACTCACCTGACTACGGAAACAGGTGCCGGACAATGGG
>ERZ773136.1206-NODE-1206-length-26272-cov-12.507533_pt1 | contig 26272 bp, 25 predicted proteins | sample MGYA00580855_ERZ773136 | MGnify/ENA primary metagenome ERZ773136 (study PRJEB29015, sample SAMEA2737860) | human gut metagenome | biome: human gut; feature: human-associated habitat; material: faeces | place: China | collected 2012 ... | reverse complement strand
GGGTACCTTGAAGCGTGTCCTCGGATTAGGCAGGCAGTGCAATTGTACTGTCTGCCTTTTCTGTTGTCTCTCCGCATAGAAGCATATCGTCTGTCTCGTTGAGGTTGAAGTCCCGAAAACAGATGTGGATCTTCTGCGGTGCGTGCTTGGAGTATTTGACCTCTTTCTCATACACGATGATTTTCGCCACAAAGGTGCGGAGCAGTTCCGGGGTCAGTTCCGTCATGTCGGTGAACTTTCTGGCCTTGGCGATGAAGTTCTTGGCGTTGGCCATGCTACTGCGTAGTTTCTCCAGGCGCTCCTCCGTGGCAGGGATGGCTTCGGCCAGCTGCGCTTTCTCCTTGGAGTATGCCTCAGACAGCAAACGGAACTGCTCATTGCTCACCCGTCCCAAGGCGCTGTCCTCATACATCCGCTTGAACACTACATCCAGTTCGCCATCCCGTTTCCGCATCGTGGACAATTCCCGTTCCAACCCCCGGATCTCCTTTGCCACCTCAGTAGATTGCTTTTGCTGAATATATGCGGCGAACCGCTCCGGGTCGCTCCTGGCAAACTCTGTGGCTCTGCGGATTGTTTCCAGCACGATTTCCTTCAGTGCCACTTCCCGGATATAGTGAGCGCTACACACTTCTGCCCCGTCCTTCTTGTAGGTGCGGCAGGTGAAATGATTCTGTTCCGGCTTCATGGTGTGCGCCCGGTGCAATACCATGGGCTTACCGCAGTCCGCACAATACACCAATCCAGAGAACATATTCTGCTCATCCATATTCGTGCGGCGGCGCTTATGAGATCGCACCTCCTGTACGATATCCCAGGTTTCCTGATCCACCAGCTCTTCATGAGTATTCTCAAAGATAAGCCACTCTGATTTGGGGCGTTCACATCGTTTTTTGTCCTTGTAGGACTTGGTGCTGTAGCGAAGGTTGACCGTGTGCCCAAGGTAGACCATGTTCTGAAGCATATCCGCCACCATGTCGCCAGTCCAGTTGTAGGGCCGCTCTGCATTCAGCCCGGAATGGGATGTGCCGAATTTCGTATAGGCGTACATGGATGGACTGTAGATGCATTCTTTCTTGAGCTGCTTTGCAATCTGGGCTGGTCCCATTCCGCCGGCGCACATGGCGAAGATGCGTTTGACGACAGCCGCCGCCTCCTCATCCACCAACAGAGGAGAGTCCTTGGTTGCACCCTTGCGGTAGCCGTAAGGAGCTCGTGTCCCCACCCGGATTCCCCGCTGTGCCTTGGCGTTCACTACATTCCGCACCTTGCGGCTGCAGTCCCGCACGTGCCACTCATTGAACAAATTCTTGAAAGGCATCAGCTCGTTGCTGTTTTCATACTTGGTGTCAACATTGTCGTTGACAGCGATGTAGCGCACATCATTGGAAGGGAATATCTCCTCGATATAAAGACCGGTGTGCAGTTGGTTTCTTCCAAGGCGGGAAAGATCCTTTGTGATGATGACGGCGATGTCGCCGTTGCTCATGTCATCCATCATCTGTTCAAAGGCTGGGCGATTGAAATTCGCGCCGGAATAGCCATCGTCCACATAAAATCTGGTGTTCTGGAACCCATTCTCATCGGCGTACTTTTGCAGGATAAGTTTTTGGAAAGCGATTTGTCAAGGGTGTTTTTTCTTTGCCATGTTTGAATCTGTCTTGCAGCAATATTTGTGCCTACATATAGGATGCCAGAGTATCGAAAACATTGAAACTCTACGAGTAATCGTATATAATAAAAATGGTCATACATTTACCAAACACAAACGATTTCCATACAGGAGGTGTGAGATGGAAGGTTATATATCTATCCGGGTGGCGGCTGAAAAATGGGGTGTGTCCGAGCGCCGGATCAACCAATACTGCTCCGAGGGGCGCATCCCCGGTGCGGAACGGTTTGGCACTTCGTGGGCTATCCCGGAAAGTGCGGAGAAACCCGGCGATCCCCGCAAGCAGAAAAAGCAGGCCGCTCCCCCAAAGCCGAAAAAAGCGCCGGAGCTGTTCCCCGGCTTTATGCCCCTGATGAACACAGCCTTTGAGCCGGGGCGCTGTATGCAGACGATTCAAAAAATGAAAGCCGGACCGAAAAGGGACATCGCTCTGGCGGAGTATCACTATTTCAGCGGACAGGCGGAAAAAGCCATGCAGGAAACCGAGGTTTATCTTACGGCGGCTGACAGCGGCATCCGTCTTTCTGCCTGCTGGATTTTTGCATATTCCTGCCTGACCATGGGACGGATTGACCATGCCCGATATGCACTGGACGAGATTAAAAGCACATTGGCTGCGGATGGGCAAACCGCCTCGCCGGTTCGTGCTATGGAAGCCTTTGTTGCGTTTGGGGCGGCGGTGCTGCTGCACCTGCCGCTGCCGGAGGAAATGCCTCCCGCAGAAGATTTTCTGCCGCTGCTGCCGCTTGGTGTGCGAGCCTTTGCGCTGTATGTGCAGGCGCACTATCTCTACTTGAAAGAGGAATACAGCCACAGCGCCGGGATCGTCGAGGCTGCCCTTGCCATGGGCGCATCCGCTTATCCCATTTCCGCCATCTACCTGCATCTGGTGGCGGTGATGGACTACATGAGCATGAAGCAGACCGACCGCGCTCAGGCGCATCTTCTGACGGCATGGGAGGTTGCACGCCCGGACGATCTGATCGAGGGCTTTGGGGAACACCACGGACTTTTGGGGGCCATGCTGGAGGCGGCCATCAAACCAAAATGGCCGGAAGATTTCAAAAGAATTATCGACATTACCTATCGTTTCTCTTCCGGCTGGCGTAGAGTTCATAACCCGGTCACCGGGCATGATGTGGCGGACGATTTGACCACCACCGAGTTTGCGATTGCGATGCTGGCAGCCCGTAACTGGACGACCCAGGAAATCGCGGAACACCTTGATATTTCGGCAAATACGGTCAAAAAGCACATCTTTGAAGCCATGCGGAAATTGGGTATCAAGAACCGGAAAGACCTCAAAAAATATATGCTGCAATGATGCCGCAGAGGGAAAAAACCACGGCTTTTTCCCTCCGAGGGTCACCCGTTTTGGGGGGCCAAACGGGTAATAGGCAAACCTGTTTTTTTGTAGTATAAATGAAGCTGTGTTAATTTCCAAACACAATAACATGAAGGCGGCGATGCTTACAGGCAAAGGGCGGGGAGAAAAATGAAAGTTTACAGAAAAGGTCTTGACAAATGGGATTTAACCCCCATAATTAGACAGACAGATAAGGTAAGTCTGTCCGTTTTTCCTGCCCTGAATTTCATATTGCCATACAAAAGGACGTGCTGCGTCCACAGGTTTTCTGTGGGCGTGGTGCGTCCTTTTTTTGTTTGGAAATCCCCGCGATTACCGGAAAGGGGGTGTCCGTAGTTGTGCAGCCATCGGACTTTGTATGGCGGTTATAAAAAACAGATAAAGGCGCAAATGCGCCGCACCCTCACCGGCGTTTTCATTCCAGAGGCTTGATGATACCAAAACACCGAAACCAATGGGAAGGAGGCTGTGTGATGGAGCAGTACAATCGGTATGAATTTGAGGGCGAAGTGGTGGAAGTCCCCGTATTTTGGGACGACCATCTCCAAAGAGAGGTGGAGGACTACGAGGACTACTGCAAACAGCCCGGTCATACCCCGTCAGGCCGTCCTGTTCTTTTGAATTTTGAGTACGCCTGCCCCCATGCGGACATGGTGGATGATGACCCGTTGAGTATTGACTGCGGCTCCTGCCGCCATTACCACCAGTTCCCCGGCTCTCTGCTGGGGGTCTGCCGCAACGAAAAAATGCGCTCCGGCAGCGGATAATAGCACCGGAGCAAACACGGTCAACATGATGGCGCACTGCGCCGCGAAAGGAGAATTTGATATGAGTGAAAACAAAAAACTGAACGAACAGATTGCACAGGATTTTTACAACAACTTCCAGGGAAAACTTGAGGACGAGCAACTGGATCAGGTGGTGCAGGAAATCAAATGCACCGAAAACAAGTACCACACACAGGGGTCTTTGATCTGTGCGGTTTTCTATTTCCGTGTGACGGTTGGCGGCTATGGCGATGTAAAAAAACAGTTCACCGGAAATGGCGGCGGCGGTGGTTTGCCCGGCGCACAGGCTTTGATTGGAGACCTTTATACAAGTGATCTGGAAAGATTGTACCGTGATACGGACAGCTTTCAGTTTACGGTTACCCCGGTATATACAAGCGTCCTGTTCTTTGATAAGAGTTCCCGTCTGCTGGGACACTATCAGGCGGGGGCGGTTTCCACTCCGACCGGCGGTATTGGCGGTGGTAAAGGGAGTTGGGAATAAATGAAAAACAAGGAATTTAACATTATGAAAAAACGATTTTTAGCCGCGCTGTTCTGCCTGTGCCTGCTGGTGGGGCTGGTGCCGGGCATGGGCACGACGGCCTTTGCCGCAGGCAGCTACAATATCGGCGACATCGTGACCTTTGCCGGGCATGACTGGTACATCATCGGCACCGAAAGCGATGGCGTCACCGCCCCGTCCGGTTGCTACACCCTGTTTGCGAAAAATAATGACTTTGGCTCTGCCCCATTCCGGGCGGGAGCCGATGATGAGGACAGTACAGCGAATTACTACAAGAACAGCACCCTGCAAAATAAGATGGAGGAAATCGCAAGCGGATTTTCCGTCGAGGACAGGGCCAACATCGCCGCCCGTGACACACTGGATGGCATTGCGGGCGATTCCCCCACCGGCCAGCTTTTATGGCCTATCGGTCAAGCAGAATGGTACAGCATAGATCAGAGCCTGCGGGCGTTCCCGGCTGACTATTGGACTCGTGAAAGCTGGGAAGGTTCGATAGATAGTTTCGGTGGTTATAAATATGTTTATAGAGCGCATATCGCACTGGCAGCTGGCGATGGTTTTAATGGCACTGCTGGCGTCCTCGTCCGTCCTCCCCAGGTCACCGACACCTACGCCATCCGCCCCGCCCTGTATGTGAAAGCCCAGGCGCTGCCGGAAAAGGTTGAGGGAATCCAGGTGGCCTTCGGCGGCCAGTGGTGGTATGTGGTGGGCCAGGGGAAAACCGGCTCGGTGCCCGGCCCGGAGAACACCGTCACCCTGTTTGAAAATCCGCGGGAAAAACTGGGCGCCCAGCCCGTTTCGGCGTATACTTCTGCATCAAGCTATCTGAAAAGTTTTCTGCAGGAAGAGATGGCGGTTTTCGGCAGCAAGTATCTGAATTTGGCCGGCAAGGAAAGTTCCCTCATCGTTCCCCGCACCCTCACTTCTGCGGACGGCATCAACGGCCAAACGGCGCATGATCAGCCGTTCTGGCCTCTGTCCAAAGACGAAGCGGACAGAACCGACTCTGAAATCCTCAAGAGTGAACTCTATGACGATGTGTCGTCTGTCGGGTGTTACTGGCTGCGTACGACAAACAACGCTGGGGGTTTTTCTTTCGTATATGCTGTGCAGGGAACAGACGGAAAAGTGGTGAGTGATACCCAAAACAAGTATTATGGTGTGCGCCCGGCGTTCTATCTGGACATTTCCGATGCGTTCTACCTTGCAAAAGATGTCAAACGGGTAACGATTGGCGGCAACCCCTATCCGCTGGTTTTTGGAGAAGGCTTTGACGATCTTGAGGAATATAAATATACCATTTTTGACGATAGCCTGAAACTGTCCGTGACCGCCGCTCCCACACAGGCGGCCCAGACCGGCGAAACACTCTCCTTTGGCTATGCTGCCAACACCGGCGAAAATCAGTACCTTTCCTGCGTGCTGACCCCGGACGACAGCACGGACGTTCTCTATTACAACAAGCTGGTCGAACTGAGCGATACCGCCGCCGCCAGCGGCACGGTCAACATCCCCCTGACCGGCGTTTCGGATGGGAACTACACTCTGCGGCTCTATACGGAGCAGGAAAACAATAGAAGCACCGACTTTGCCAGCCGAGCAGTGAATGTGAAAATCACCGTGAAAGACGGCGTGGCTTCCATCCGTGATTTGGGCAACATTCAGCTGGTGGGCGATTCTGGCGGGCAGGATGGCCGCGAGGTGGAACTTCGCACCAATGAGGAAACCCGTCAAATTCAATGGAAATACACAGACGAGCCAGACACCGCATGGCGCGACCTTGTGGCACTGGACGCAATTACCGGCGGCGACGGCGCAGACGGTGCAGACGGCAGAGAAGTGGAACTGCAAGTAGCCAATGGCTATATTCAGTGGCGATACACCACCGGCGAGGACACCGCTTGGAAAAACCTGATGCCCCTTTCCGACCTGAAAGGCGAGGACGGTGAAGATGGCCGCGAGGTAGAACTGAAAAACGACGGCAGCAGCATCCTTTGGCGCTATGTTGGCGAGGGCGATGACGCATGGCGGCCTTTGGTTGACCTCTCCGATATTACCGGCTCGGACGGTGCCGACGGCAAGCAGGTGGAACTTCGCGTTGAGGGCGGCTACATCCAATGGAAATATGACGCTGACAGCGATTGGCAAAACCTGATTGCCCTGTCTGCCCTGCAAGGCATTAAAGGCGACAAGGGCGATAAGGGCGATCCCGGTGAAGATGGCGATACCCCCTACATAGGCGACAACGGCAACTGGTGGATCGGCGGCGTTGACACCGGCATCAAGGCCGAGGGCAGCGACGGTGCGGACGGTTCCGATGGCTCCGATGGTAAAGACGGTCAGGACGGCAAAGACGGCGAGGACGGAAAGGATGGCCTGACCCCGTATATCGGCAGCAACGGCAACTGGTGGATTGGAACCACCGATACCGGCATTAAGGCCGCAGGTGTCAATGGCGCAGACGGCAAAGACGGTAAGGATGGTATCAACGGTAAAGACGGAGCCAACGGCAAGAATGGTGCGAACGGTAAAGACGGCGCGGACGGCGTTGGAATTGCCGACATCAAGCTCAACGAAAATGGTGAGCTGATTGTCACCCTCACCGATGGCACCGAGAAAAATCTCGGCAAGGTAAAGGGCGAGGATGGCGTTGGTATTTCCGGCGTTTCCATCAATGAAAACGGCGAGCTGATCGTTACCCTCACCGATGGCACCGAACTTAACGCCGGTGCTGTTCCCACCGCCGCAGCGGATGATTCCAACCTGAAAACCCTTGTGTATGTTTCGATGGGAACCGCCGGTATTTCTCTGGCTGGATTGATTGGTCTGCTGGCTTTCCTGCTGACAAAGCGCAAAAGCCTGATTGGGAAGTAAGACAACTCCGTTCTTAAATCCAAAAGGCACTTCCAAAAGCTGCATAAATTTACGAAACAGCAAGTTCAGCAGAAGTCACGGCACATTTACCGTTTTACTCCCATGAGGGGCGCAGGTTTTTCCTGCGCCCCTCATTTTATCTTTCCGGCTCATTTTTCTTTCGAGAGGTCTGCTGCCCTTTCTGTGCCTGCTGCATCATTCTCCGTACTGCCTGCCGCTCTATATCTTCATTCAACATCCGGAAAACCACCTTTTTGCTGTCAAACATCAAAAGCGGGCTGTACTTCTCGCCGTAAACCTCCTGCGCCCGGTGCTCCGCTTCCTGCTCCTTGCCGGGGCGGATGGACTGTTTTGTTTCGTAGAGCTGCACCAGGTCAAAGCCCTGGGCCTGCTCCCGAAGCCCAGCATACTCGTTCAGGGCAGCGTCCAGCTCGGCAGAATATTTCTGTTCCTGTTCTTCCAACCGTTTTAGGCTCTGTTCCATAGCTACAATGTCTTTGGAAAATTTATCGGCGGCATCTTCCTCGGTATATGCCAGCGAGGCCAGAAGCAGATTCTTTTCAGAACGCAGTTCCTCCAAATCCTCTGTCAGTGCCGTTATCTTAGTCGCAAGTTCACGGTGCCGGAACACATGGACAGCAGAGAGCGCCTTTTTCTCGGAAAGCAGACTGCGGCGCTCTTTCGCCTTATTCCGGATGTCTTTTGCAAGCTGATTGTACTGTGTGAGGGCAGGACGCAGCGTATTCAGCGAAGCGTTCAGGCGTTCTTTGCCTTTGCGGAGATACCCCATCTGATAGCAGAATAGCAGCAGATTTTTACGCAGGTTCTCCATGGCCTCGGCAAGCTCCGGGATGGTATTTTTGACCGTCTGCGCCAGCTTTTTGACCTGTCCCCTCAGCTCCCGGAGCAGGGCATTGTCCGCCTTGATCTGCCGGTTCAGCTCGCACCGGTCAGAGATAATGCCCTTTTTCTCCATGGCTCTGGCAACCACACCCTCATGGACCGTAGGCTGCTCCAGCAGCCCACGCTCGGCATGGCTGCGGTGGTCGATGCGTTCTTCGTGCCCGGTGCGCTCCAGATAGCGGTTTGCCACATCCGCCCATGCAGCCCGCCACAGAACAAGTTGCTCATCGCTGTTCCAGCGTTCCGTGATGGGGTTCTGTCTGCCAAATTTGGTGCTTTTGGGGTACTTGGACACCCGTTCATAGCCCTGCGCCTGCGCTGCGGACGGGGACATATACACCTTCTTTTTGCCCACTTTGTACTGGTACTGTTTCTCCCAGCCGTCGGCCTGCGCCTGCTTGAACTCGGCGGCGGTAAAGCCCCGTTCCTCGCCGTCTTTGACACAGAGATATTCTTTCTCGGTCTTGTACTGCCATTTTCCCTTTTCATCCAGCGGGCGCACTGTCAGCAGGATATGGGCATGGGGATTGTGTCCGGGAGGATACGGGTCATGGATAGCAGCATCGGCGCACATTCCGTCTGCTACAAACTGCTCCTTGATGAAATCTTGCAGGAGTTGGATTTGTTTCTCCCGGCTCAACTCTATGGGCAGCGCCGCCACAAATTCACGGGCAAGGCGACTGTCCTTTGCGGTTTCGGTTTCCTCCACAGCGTTCCACAGGGTTTCCCGATCCTGCCACTCTGCGGGGGCGGTGGCTGGCAGAAAAACCTGCCGCCATCCAAGCCCCTGTTTGCGGGTGTAGTCGTGCTGCACCCCGTCGTACTCGTTGAGCATCCGGGAACAGCTCAGATAGGCCGCAGCAGCCACGGCGGAGCGCCCGGCTCCACGGCTGACCATCTTGACCTCCAAATGATAAATCGCCATTGTCTACCATCCTTTCTGAAGGGCGACTGTGAAACGCAGTAGCCCTTCTTCCGTACTCGATTGCAACAGGTGCGTCGTGAAATACGACGCACCACCAGCAGGGGTGGAACAAATCGTTCCACCCCTGCATCTGTGTCAAGCTGCCGGTGGCAGGTTGACGCAGGCAGGCGGCGGGATGGGGTGGCAATATACCACCCCATGAACAGGGGCTTCCAAAACGGAAACCCCTGCGCCGTCTGCATGGACAAGGCTGGCAGTTTGGCAGAAATGCAGCCTTGTCCAGCGGCTCCCGCAGGAGCCGCAATCCCCCTCGGAGAGCGCACGTGCCCGACCAGCGGGAGGGCTACCACCGCCTGCTTTAGCAGGTGGTGAGTAAGTGCGCCCTTCGGGATAAAAAAGAGGAAGGCCCCCGGTTTCCCGGAGCCCTCCCAGCCGTTTTCAATCGTATCCTGCCAGCTTTCGCCGCAGGTATTCTTCCAGATTGTCAAGCCCTACCGCCTGTACTTCCGGCAGCACTTTTTCCAGCACTGCGCCCTCCTGAATGAGCCGCCTTGTCCGGGCTTTTCGCTCCTTCACCCGGTCCCGTGCCTGGGCTTCCTCCAAGCGGTGCTTTGCCTGCAACAGTTTCTTTTCTTCACTTGTCATAGATTTACCTCCGTTTCTGCCAGATCAGGTCATAGCCCAGCACATCGGCCAGCTCCACAACTTCCTTATAGCGGATGGATTCCCGCTGGAGCTTGGCGGACAGGTTGGAAACGCTGTCCGACCAGCCGTATTCCTCATGGAGCCGGTCAACTACCTCCTGCATGGTGTATCCCGCCCGGACGATCTGTGCCTTAATCTCGTTGCGTACCGTCATCATAAAAAATCCTCCTAAATTTACTTGATAAAAAAGCGAAGCCGGTACGCCCTCTGGCATAACCGCTTCACTGTGTCGTGAAAAATTCTCTCGTCAACAAATCCGTTCAGAATTGCCGGTGTGATGTCCTGCCCATAGGTCGCACCTTCCGACTTTTCCGTTTCGTGTGACTTGGCTTGAAACCGTGCATTTTTCCATGATTCCATGCACCCGGTTCACCGGGGCGAGAATCACGGTTTCACAAAATGATTTCTTCCAACCGTCAAATACTTTTCGTTTCCCACTTGCCTTGATTTAACATAGGGATTTGACCGGTGATTCTGACTGCCATAGCCGCCGAATTGCTATAAAAGGGACAACAAGGGTCAATCAAAGCGTACGTACGTACACGGTTCAGCGCCGCCATTCTTCCGGCACATCTTCCGGTACGTACGTACGCATCGAATCACCGGAAAACACTGATATATGATTTCTCACCAGTACCTCAATCCCCAGAAATCCACGCACCCGCCGTCCGGCTGCGTTGGTCACATTGTTGCAGTATTCCAGATTATAGCGGCTCTGGCAGGCGATCAGGGCTTCGCTGAAGCTGCGGGGTTTCAGGGCAGGCAGGTTGTTTTCGGTGCAGTAAATCTGGTATGCCTCATACAGTTCTTTGGAACTGGCAGATAGATCGGCTTTCAGGCGAACATATCCGTCAGAATCCAGAAAATCATAGACATTGTTGTTGTCCCGTTTGACTGCCTCCCGGTTTTCTCTGGTGCGGTCACTTTCGGTGAATTTGAAGTTGTTGGCGGCCAGCCGCTGCAACCCCTCAAAAGCCCACAGCAGAATGCCCTCTACCTCGGCTTTCATCTTCTCGGCCAGATCGGGATCATCCACACGGCCAGCAGGCTTTTCCTTTGTAGTCAGCACCAGTTGGCGGCGGTAAAAGCCGTCGCTCCGGTCAAACAGGGCCTGCAAATCTCCGTTGGAGAAGGCCAGCAGCCGGGCGCACATCCATCCCTGATAGCTCTGCTTGCCCTTGCGCTCCAGGTCCATCTTGCCCTGGGCGGTAACAATGGATTTTACATAGTTGGTCTGGCGCAGGGCCTCCATCCGCATATCATCATCCACGCACAGGAGGATATGTTCCAAATCGGCACGGGCAAACCGGTTCTCGGATATTTTCCCGATGCTGCCATCCTTCATGTTGGAACCGAACAAAGTTCCCAGCACAGCGCCGATTTGCGACTTTCCCTCGCCGCCGCTGCCCTTAATGACCATCATCCTTTGTCCCTTGTTGCTGGGAATCAGGCAGTAGCCGATATATTCCTGCAAGGTGGGGATGTCCTCCGGGTAGAGCAGACCATCCAGAAATTTCAGCCAGAGGACAGGTTTCGGAGCGTTGGGGTTGTAGGCCACGGGGAAGCGGTTTCGGACAATTTTCGGCTTTCCCTTTGCAAAGGTTCCGTTCAGAAAAAGTGTGCCGTTGGAAAGATGAATCCGATCCGGCTCCGGGGGAAAATCCTCCACCAGCGCCGCCAGTTTCATCAGCTCCACAATGTTGCTGATTTTGCGGGGAATGTTGCTGACCGCACAGCATTTCAGCTCCTCAAAAATTTCTCCCCGCAGGGGCAGTTCATCGGTCACACGGCCTTCGGGCGTGAAAAAAGCCCCGTTTGTGAAGATGATCTTATGCGTCTGCAAGAACTCCTCACAAAACAGGGCTTCGTTGATGCTTTTGCCATCGAACCAGACGGGCATCCCGTCAAGCTGCGCTTTGTTCTTCATGGGCATCGTCCTCCTTTTTCAGCCTGTCCAACCGTTCCTCCAAACCGGCAATCAGGCCATCCTTGTTCAGCATTTCTACGATTTTTACCCGCTGTTCCAACTCGGCGGCAATCAGCAAATCCGTCAGATACTCCACATAGTCCAACATCTGACAGGCTTCCACAAACCGGTCATCCAAAGTATCTGCCGGTGTCTTGGGTGCGTGCTGCACTTTCCAGCTTTCCAGAAGATGCAGATAATCGCACAGCACCCGCAGGCAGCGCACTTCCTCCTGCCGGTATGCTTTCAGCAGAGGACGCTCCGTTTTGGGCAGGGCAGCTGCCGCAGGGGGCTTGTCCGGGCCAATCCCAAAATCCTGGGCCAGCTTCTGCGCTGCCTCGTAACTGCTCAGGTCAAATAACCTCGCCACAAGGTCGATCACATCGCCGGTGGCCCCGCAACCGAAGCAGTAAAAATATCGCTCGTTCAGCTTCATGCTGGGGTGTCGGTCCTCATGGAACGGACAGCTGCACATCCCGTTTCGGTTGACTTGCAGCCCATAGTGTTCCGCCGCATCCGGCACACAAATATTCTGTTTTACCAGTTCAAAGAGTGTCATGAAAATCCCTCCGTTTCAGGGCATAAAAAAGCGGCCTGCCCGGTTCGTTGGGGCAGGCCGCAGTCTTTATGCAGTTTGTGATGTTTCCGTTTCTTTGGCTTTCCGCTTCTCCTGCCGGTAGAACTTCTCCCGGCAGGCGGGTTTGCAGAATTTAGCGTTGGGGCGGACAGACTGGAACGGCTCTCCGCAGCACTGGCATACCAGCTGGTACGGTTCACCCGGAACAATCAGCCCCTCGGCAATCTTCTGTTTGCGCTCTTTCTGGCGCAGATACTTTTCATGGTCACGGATGCGCTTCTGGCGGCGCTTTTCCTCCGCAGCCAGTTCTTCCTCGGTGGGTTCAGGCATGGGCACTTCAAATTTCCCGATAAAGTTCAAGTAAATCTCGATTTCCTGAACCCGTTCCCCGGTGCTTCTGTCCGGGGCATGAACCAGAATTTTCTCCACAAATTCATGGATCATAGTGGCGGTCAGCTCGGTGAAATCCGTATATTTCTGTGCCAGCGCCAGAAAGTGGCTGGCACGGTCGGTGTCCTCGTGAAACTGGTCCAGCTGTGCCTGCTCGGAGGCAAGCAGTTGTTCCAGCTCGGCCTGTTCCTTCTCATATTCGGCACACAGCAGCTCGAACCGTTTTTCCTCCAATTTGCCCATGGCATAGGTTTCATACAGCTTTTTAATCAGCACATCCAGCTCGGCACTGCGTTTGCGCTCCTTGGCGACCTTACGTTTCAGCTCCTTGGCCGCTTCCTGCTGGCGAACCTGTGATATGCTGCGAACTTTCTGAATAAATTCCTCCTTGTTCTGGATGGCATAGCTGGCAGTGGTGCGGATGGTTTCCAGAATCAGGGCGTTCAGGGCCTTGGTGCTGACGGTGTGAGAAAAACACATCTGGGTTTCACGCTCAAAAGTCAGGGTATAGGTGGAGCAGTTATAGAAGTCAGTTCCATACTCCCGCCCGTCCTTTTTGCGCTTGCCCCGGTGGTTATACATCTTGGCTCCGCAGTCGGCGCAGAACACAAGGCCGGTCAGGGGATTGGCGACGCCAGTGGTATCCGTCCGGCGCACCGTCCGTTTCACCTGCTGGGCCAGCTGCCAGGTTTCCGGATCAACAATGGCCTCGTGGGTGTTCTCAAAGATCAGCCAGTCGGACGGGTCATTTTTTACCCGCTTATCCCGGTAGGACTTTTTGGAGGAACGGAAATTGACGGTGTGCCCCATATACTCCGGCTTGGTCAGCATGGAACTGACCGTGAAGCCGTACCAGTCATAGGGGCGGCTGGTGTCCACGGTGTTCTTCCGGCTGCCTCTGCCGTTGCGAGCCAGATAATAGGCGGGGCACTCCACCTTTTCCTGTGTGAGTATCTTGGCGATCTCATGGGGGCCGTGCCCCTCCACCGCAAGCCGGAAGATTCGCCGCACCACGGCAGCGGCTTCCTCGTCCACCAGCCAGTGGTCCTTGTCCTCCGGGTCTTTTTTGTAGCCATAGATGGCGTTGTTGGTGGTGGGCTTACCCGCCTTTCCTTTGACACGGTATGCTGCTGAAACCTTTTTGGACTGGTCACGCAGATACCATTCGTTCATGATATTGAGAAAGGGCGCAAACTCGCCGCTGTCCTGTTCCTCGCTGTCAATGTTATTGGCGACAGCAACAAAATGAACCCCATTCTGCCGGAACATTACCTCGGTGTAAAAGCCGGTTTGCAGGTAATTTCTGCCGATCCGACTTAGGTCCTTACACAGCAAGTGGGCCACCTTGCCCGCCTCGATGTCCGCCACAAGGCGCTTCCATGCGGGACGGTCAAAGTTGCCGCCGGACCACCCATCGTCTGTGTAGTGGACGATATTGGTGTAGCCCCGCTGTGCTGCATAACTTTCGAGATACCGTTTCTGGTTCAGAATGGAGTTCGAGTCACCCGTGAGGTCATCGTCACGGGACAGGCGCTCATAAAGCGCAGTGATTTTTTCTTCCGTCTGTCTGTTTGCCATATCAGGCGCTCCTTTCAGACGGACGGCTCATTTGTGGCAGTTCCATTATACCACATTCCGGCTGGTTTGCCAGCCCGTCGTTGCGGATCAGCCGCAAAATTTTATCTTCCATCGTTTCCTCGGCGGTTTCGCTGAGGTAGACACGAACTTTATAGGTGGTGTTGCCAATGTGCCGGGTCAGAAACACGGCGTTTTTATCTGCCATAGGACCTCTCTTTCTTGCGCTTTCGGCGCATCCGGTGTATACTGTTGTTATGGTTCCTCTATTTGTAATCTGCGATTGTGTTACTTCTTTTTTGTGTCAAGCCTGAACATGGCGAAAGCCCCCTTTCTCCAGTGTGAACGAGTCGTTGTAACCCAAGTAACTTGTTTTTAGATTACCCTTTCACTAATAGGAGAAATCCGGGGTGCAAAACGGAACCATTTTTGAAAAATCGCAAAATATTTTTTTGAAAAGAGGTGGGGTCATGGCGTATCTGTCTGATGACGAGCTTCTGGATACCGAGGGTGGCTTCACCGGATGGGACGATGGGACAGGCGCTGGGGCGGAAGAAACGCTGGAACAGGCGCTTGCGGAAGAACGTCTGGCCGAGCTGGAAAACGAGCTGGAGCAGGACGAGCATCCCATCGACTATGAAGCAGAGCTGGAGGACGAGGAGGAAGAAGCTGCCCCGGTCAGTGATAAACGGCTCAAACGGGAGATGCGGGCCGAGGCCATACGGCGGCTGGAGGAAGCCGCCCGCACGGAGAAGGATTTCCAGGATGTGGTGGAGGAATGGAACAAGCTGGACCGGAACCGGGAGCGCCGGGAACGGGATCACGAAAACCTCCGTGGGGATGTGCCGCTGGAATATCAGGCGGTGCCGGAACCGAAACTCATTCCCCGCTGGATGAACAACCCCGCATACCGTCTGCTGATGGCCGGGAACTTTCTGGACATCCTGTTTGACTGTCCCTATGAGATGCACAACCTGACCGCCGATCCCTTTATTTCCCGCATGGTGGAGGAACTGAGCGAAGAACACAAGGAAGTTCTGTATTTCCTCTCTTTGCGCCTGTACAGCACCACCCGGCTTGCCGCTATCCGTGGACAGTCTGACCGCAACATCCGCAAACTGCGAAAGACCATCCACAAGAAATTGCAGCGCCAGATGTATGACCATCTGTGCGGCAAGCAGGAGCATGGCGGCAGCCTGACCTTGCGGGAACGCCAGTTTTTGGAGGAATACTCGAAAATTGCAAGGAAACAGGGCAAGGACGCCGTGATCCGGCGGGAGAACAAGACCAAGCGCAGAAAAAAGAAAAACCGCCCCTGATAATTGGGACGATTAAGGAGAAAGGGCGTGTATGATGAAAAATTTATTTGAACAATCCCGTTCCCATTGGGTGCGGTACGATCATTATGAGCTGAAAACAGCGGAAGATGGCAAGCGGTATATCACCCCCGGCAAGAGCGCAAAGCCGGACGTCTACAATCCGCTGAAAGAGGTCCCCAACATTGTGCTGGATGCGCTGAATGTGGGGATGCTGATGATGGGACGCAAGCCGGAAGCAGAAGTGGAAAAGGCGATCATGGAGTTTATCACCCGGTACGGCCTGCTGGGGCTGATGACCGCCCTGCCCACCACGCCGTCCTTTATGGACTATGAGGCAGTATACCTGCCCAAAAACCACTTCATTAAGGAAGAATCCATGGCGACAGACAAATACCTGTCCCTGTTTTATCCTTTTGACCAGCTGGACTTGGTGAAGAAAGGCATAGAATCCACGTGGAATGTGTCCGGTGACCGGACGATGATTGCCCTGACCATGACCTTCATGGACGAACCGATGGCGAAAAACATGAGCTTTCAGCGGGAATATGCGGAACCCTACGACTGGGTTGCCCAGCAGTTCAAGGACTGGGCCTTTACGCTGACCACGGCCATTTTGTACTACAATGACTATGATTTCATGGGCGAGGACGAACGGGGGCTGCACCGCAAGGCTATGGCCGCATTTGGCGGGATTGCCCCCACATACCACATTGAGCTGCTGGATAAGCCCACCATTTACTGGGATTTTCACTCCCTGCTGCTGGGTATCCAGATGATGTTCAGCTTCATGCTGGTGGACGGTGACCAGCCCCTGCGCCTGTGCAAGCACTGCCAGAAGGTGTTCCTGGGCAGCCGGTCCAACGCCGCCTTTTGCAGCCCAAGGTGCAAAAATCAGTACAATGTCTACAAGAGCCGTTCTAAAAATGACGAAAAAGATAAAATCGAATGAGGAGGAATAGTAATTATGGAAATATTGAAACTCAGAGAACATGGCGAACTGGCAGCAAAGGCTGCATCATGGTTTCATTCCAAATGGCATATTCCTGTTGAGGAATACACAAAAAGCATACAGGAATGTTTAAGCGGAGGATGTGTCCCGCAGTGGTATGTGGCAGTTGAGAATGGGAAGATCATCGGTGGTATTGGGGTAATCGAAAATGATTTTCACGACCGAAAAGATCTAACCCCTAATGTCTGCGCTGTATATGTCGAGGAAAATTGCCGCTGTCAGGGCATTGCAGGAAAATTGCTGGAACTTGTTTGTGAAGATATGCGTTCATTTGGACTTACAGCCTTATACCTTGTCACAGATCATACAGAATTCTATGAACGCTATGGTTGGAAATTCCTGTGCATGGTGCAAGGCGATGGTGAACCAGATATGACGAGAATGTATATGTATAATCTGTTGGAACTGGATAAACGGGGGTAAAGAAGTATGAGTGAGGAACAGGGGCTGACCCCGTATGAAACCAGAGAAATCCTCTTTTACAAGACCGAAAACGGAGAAGTGCGGGTGGAAATCCTGCTCTTTCAGGAAAACCTCTGGCTAACACAGGCAAAAATGGCAGAGCTGTTCGAGGTACAGAAAGCGGCCATTTCCAAGCATCTGAAAAATATCTTTGAATCCGGCGAACTGAGCGAGGATTCAGTTGTTTCCAAAATGGAAACAACTGCGGCGGACGGGAAACGGTATCAGACCAACTATTACAATCTGGATGCCATTATCGCTGTGGGGTATCGTGTGAACTCCAAAAAGGCGACCATGTTCCGCATTTGGGCAAACAGAGTGTTGAAAGAGTTCATCATCAAAGGTTATGTGATGGATGACGCACGGCTGCGGGAGCCGGAGAACTTTTTCGGAAAGGATTATTTCGAGGAACAGCTGGAGCGTATCCGGGACATCCGGGCCAGCGAGAGAAGATTTTACCAGAAAATCACGGACATCTATTCCCAGTGCAGCGCCGACTACGATGTGGAAAGCCCTATTACAAAGGAGTTTTTCGCCACGGTGCAGAACAAGCTCCACTATGCGGTCACCCATCATACCGCCGCTGAGATCGTATATGGCCGTGCCGACAGCACCAAGCCCAACATGGGCCTGACCACATGGAAAAACGCCCCCAAAGGCCGCATCCGTAAATCGGATGTCACCGTTGCCAAAAACTATCTGAACGAAACGGAAATGCGAAACCTGAACGAGATCGTCACCATGTATCTGGACTATGCGGAACGGCAGGCCCGCCGGGGAAATGTCATGTATATGGCCGATTGGGTCACGCGGCTTGACGCATTTTTACAGTTCAACGAGGAAGATATTCTGCATGATAAAGGCAAGGTGACCGCCGCCATTGCCAAAGCCTTTGCCGAGAAAGAGTTTGAAAAGTTCCGAGTTTTGCAAGATCGGACCTATCAGAGCGACTTTGACAAACTGGTTGCGGAAACTTCGGATGATCTGACAGAATAACCATATACACAGAAAGCCCACGCCACCGGTTCTCTTTCCGGCTGCGTGGGCTTTTTCGGCCATCGCTTATTTCTTGTTTTGCAGCTGTTCGTGGGCTTCCTGCTGGACGATCAGCCCTGCTGAAAAGCCATACTTGAAGTGGCTCTCGCTTTCCTCGCACTGGGCGATAGCATTCTGCGCCCGGAGTTCCTCCACCAGCGCATAGTCCTTCTTTGCTGAGCCGCTGGGATAGCTGCTCCATCAACGCCACACAGGTTTGGACCGCCTTGCGGTATTCCGGGGACGTGGGAACAATGGTTTCACAGGGATAAAACTCCCCGTTATACATGGCTTCCAAAATCATTGCGTTCCCTCCCTCAACAGTAGACCAGCTCATCCAGGACGATTTCCTCGGCTCTGTTGTGGATGGAGTTCATGGAGCGCACCCATGCCATCTGGTCGACAGCTTTCAGGGCTTCTGTGATGCTCTCTTGCTGCATCATGGCTTTTTCAATGATTTCCAGCCGCTCCCGGCAGGCGGTGTCAATTTCCTCCAAATGGGGAAACAGCTTTTCAGTGACAATGAGATCGGTATACAGAATGGGCCGGTGTTCTTTTAGGTAGGCACGGCGCAACCGGCCATATTTCCCGATATGGTACTCTTTGGTGTCCGATAACACAAGGTCGGGAATGAGATAGTCGCCGCATTTGGTGTAAGTCAGTTCCATACAAGGCTCCTTTCGTGGGAATGTGGTTGACGGTTACGGTAGGTTTGAGGGCATCCCTCCTTTATCATAACTGTCTTTTCATTCGCCACAAATGAGCCGCCAGTCATGATGTAATGTTTTTTGGTGTAATCCACCCTCTATACATTACATCATGGTTCTGGATACTGTTGGAGTCGCCCTCCAGATTATCATCTCGGGACAGACGGCAATAGAGCGCCGTGATCTTTTGGTTTGGCTGTAACATATTGACCTCCTTCATAAAATGCCAAACCGATTGAGAGATTGCAACCATACAATACCCCCAATCGGTTTGTTTGTCTATGCGAACCTGTTTTTCAGGCGGAAATATTTTTTGCGTCCTGCTCCAGGTCGATGACCTGTTTCATAAGATCGACCGTAGATTGCGTTCCTCCGAAACTGAATTCCGCGAACACAATGTACTCTCTGCCGCATACATGCTGTCGGCGGCTTTTTATAATCTTGCCGTCCCTTTCTTCCACTGCGGTATCCCGCACTGCCTTGGCAGAGGGAATATCCTCATCTCCATGCTTTTCTTCACTGTAGGAGCGGGGACGCTCATTGTATTTGAATTTATACGCCATATCGTTCCTTTCCCCTGACGCTACAGTCAGGCAACAAAAATAGCAGACCGTTACATGGTCTGCTGCTGTGTTTGTTCTGCCTGCTGATCTTCGGTCCACTGCTGTTCTGTAGATGATTGCTCATCCTGTGTGAGCACCATGGCTACGCCGGCCACCAGTCCGATGACAGCGCCGATATTTTTGGCTTCCTGTTCTGCCTGGATACGGCGGTAACGTTCCTCGACATCTTCGTTACCATCATCCAGTAACGCTCCAGTTACCGCCAGACCATACAGTCCAGCGTGGAGCGGCTTCATAGAAACAGGTTGCGGATGTTGCTGACCACTGTCGCTGTGCCATACCCCATCCCCAGCAGTGCCGCCACGATGAGCAGTACCAGTACGATCCATTTGGCCACTACGATCAGGTCGAAGTCCGGAAGCCAGTCCAGCCATTTGCAGGAATGCTTTTCTTTCTTCTTCCCAGCCTGTTCCAGCAGAGTGGTCATCTCCGTCAACGATTTCTGGATTTCCGCCATGCTGTTCTGCACCGCTGTCAGGTCTGTGTGTGATCTCAGGTTCGGAAGATACTCCCGCATTCCACGCACTTCCCACCCGATGGATTCTGTCTTCTGTGTCAGCATCGTCAGAGCCTCCGGCAACGGACACTGGATGACAATGGGCGTGATCGGTGAACTCGACTCCTGCGCCGGAGGCTGCGGCGTGGTCTGTACCATCTGCGCGGGTCGGTTCTTCTCCAACAGCTCGTCCATGGATAATTTCTGCTCTGATCCTGAATTCATATTCCATATTCTCCTTCAGATATTTGTCCCCGAACAGCAGGCGGTCACGGCACTGCCAGCCGCTGGGTGTGGTGTAGGTGATGTTCCGTCGGGACGCTTCCCAGCGCACCTTGTAGCCCTCGCTCTCCATCAGCGCAATGAACTCCTCGCGGTTGGAAGCGTGGCGCATACAGTCATTGATGATATTCATGAGCTGCAGCTTCTTGCTCTGACCGCGGGCCGCCGTGTGATACTCTCCGATGGTCATAGTCTTTGTTTTCTGCTTTTGTTCCCTGGGTTGAAATACAGGAAGTGAAAACTCCTTGCAGACCATGTCGTTGCGTTGCCGCAGTTCCTGGAGCTGCTCCTTTGCGATATGCAGTTTCCGTCCGGTATCGAAATTGACCGAGTTGATGAGGAAGTGGGAATGGATGTGCTCACGGTCTGTGTGGGTGCAGACCAGAACTTCGTATCCCTCATAGTACTCGGCCAGCTTCAGCGCGGCCGCGTGAGCGGTGACCGGGTCGACTGCTTCGCCTTTCGGGAAGCTCTGTACCATGTGATAGAACAGTACACCGTCCGTCTTGTGGTAGAGCCGCTTGGTGGTCATGAAATCCGCGTAGACAGATTCCGGCTGACAGTTGATACCTGTGACCAACTGCTGCCCCTCGAACTCGGTCTTTTTATCCTGCATGGTATACCGCATCACGGCGCTCATGCATCCGGTGGTCTGGCCCCGCTTGTAGTTTGTGAAGCTGATGATAGCCATAGCTTACCAGCGCTTTCGTTCAAGGATCATCCGAACGGCACCACAGAGTTCAGAGAACGCCCGACATACGCTTTCCAGATCGATCACGGTCACTCGTCCCATGTGCGCCAGGGTGACGAGCTGGTTCAGATTTCTGCCGATGGACTTCAGCTCCTTCAGCACTTCTTTCAGGCCGTCGATGACCACCACCTGCTTTCCCAGGCAGCAGGCAGTGACGTAGTCGCTCATGGACATCTCGGACTGCTTCGCCAACTCCTTGATGGCCTCCCGGTCTGTGGACGCCATGCGGGTGCTGAATTTAACATCTTTTTTCATGTCGTTTCCTCCAAATCGTAGATAAAGTGGGTCCGGGCTTCTGCCCGGAATTCATGCGGAAGTCGGGCAGCGGCGTTGCCGCAGACCAGACAAACGCGATGCTGGCCACCTCCAAGGAGGTGATTTCCCTGCACCGAACACCCGCGCTCCGCTTTCGGCCACAAATGGCCACAAACGGCGTTTCTTTTTCCCTGCGGGTGTGTTTACTCGCCATGCCCGGCAATCTCCCGCAAATCGCCGCACAGCGCCCCAACAGGGTCAACAGGGGCGACCACAGGTACACCCTGGGCATCGTCACTTTCGGCACGGCGCAGCTCGATGAGCCGCTTCCCGTTGCTGCGGCGCACCATACCGAAAATTCCGATTTTGCTTAGCGCGTCAAGGCTTTGCAGGATCAGGCGGGACACTTTCTTAGGCGAGATACGCTCCATACCGACAGGGTCGATTTTTTCAGACAGCTCTGTGGGAGTGCCGATAAATTTCGTACGGTCGCGCATCAGTTCAGAGACCAGATAGGTGATCCGGTCGCCCAGTAGCTCCGGCTGCGTTCTGCTGTCTGCTACCATCTCCCACACGTTTTCAACGTTGCGTTCCAGAGACAACTCCCGGTATTCAATGTCACGACCGATGCAGGAGAGCTTCGCCTTACCGCTGCCGCGCCGATCTTCCACCAGAGTAAAACTGGAATCCACCGCCCCGCTGATGGCTGTCGTACCGGAGATACGGTTGAACACATCATCGGCAGTTTCCTTTCGCAGATGATGGATCAGCAGGATGGCGATGCCGTGCTTGTCCGTCAGCCGCTTCAGCACGGACAGGTCCCGGTAGTCATTGGCGTAGGTGGCATCGTGGACGGGGCGGACCATCTGCAGCGTATCGACGAGGACCAGAACAGTATCCGGGTGAGCTACGAGGAAGCCCTCCACCTGCTCCTCCAGCCCCTGACCGATGGGAGCGCACTCCGTACAGAAATGGACGCTGTCCGGCGCGTCCTCTGTGATCTCGAAGAGGCGGTTCTGGATGCGAAGGACGGAGTCCTCCAGGCAGAGATAGAGGGTGGTGCCCTGCTTCACGCTCATTCCCCAGACCGGTTCTCCCTTGGCCACCGTCACCGCCAGCCACAGGGCCAGCCAGGACTTGCCCACCTTGGGTGAACCCGCCAGGATATGCAGACCCTGAGAGATCAGCGTGTCCACCACAAAATTGGGCGGCTCCAGCGGACGGTCCATCAGCGTCCTACCGTCCACCGTGACCAGAGGACGGTCCATTTTGTTGCTCATAGTCAGTACCTCCAATTCAAAATATCTGAATACAAAAATCTCCCACCTCGAAAGAAGTGGGAGTAGTATTCTTTTAGAGGAGCAGTGCCCACAGGACTTTTGAGCATCCCCTTGCCCCTCTGCTTGTATTGTGGTGGAAAAGATGGTATCCTGATAAAAAGCATGGACAGATTAAAAATCAAGTAGGACAAATTATTGCAGAGGAGGGGGCCAGCGGAAATGGAGGGGAGCATCATATTCTATACCTACGGCAGCACCTTGGAGCTGAACGGGCAGCAGTTTGAGGCAGGCAGGCTGACCGAAGATCTGCTGAATCTATCACCGGATGACTACCACCCCCTGCACGAACGGATGGTGCGCATCCGTACCCTTATGGACATCTACGAGTATGTCCGCAAGAGTGAACTTTGGTGGAAACTGAATGATGAGATGGAGCAGCTCTGTCAGGAACTTCGCCGATATACTGTGTTCCGCTTGCTACCGGACGATTGCTATGACGCTTTCTTTTCGGTGATACGGGAGATCACAGGACAGTTCAGCTTGTTTCCTCCCGAGGAGCACAGCCTTTCAGAGGATGATCAGACAAAACTTCTCAGCGCCTCAGCGGAAGAATTCTTCCAGAGCGATGATGGGGACAGCGATCCTGAAATCTCCTTGGGACTGCTGGATCTGTTTCGTCGCAGAGAGGGCAGCGAGGAAAAGGGCGAGTTGTTTTATTACGAGATGTTTCGCCTCCTGGGAGCGTGCGAAGATACCTGGAGTGCCTACAAGAAATACATCGACCGCTACATGATGTATCTTCACGACATCCGTGCCTTTGTTCCTACCATCCGGAATTTCATCAAGTTTATCCTCTCCACACTCACGACCAATGGGCCGGAAAGTTATGCGGCAGCGCTCTATGGTTTCTATAACGATGATCGCACCGCAGAGAAGCTGATCGTCAACCCCATCACTTACCACGGGGACTGCTACAGGAGACACGATGAATATATGCTCTCCTATGTCCCGCGGGAGCTGCCGGACGGCTCCATGGCCATCTGTCAGGAGCATGTGACGGACAGCTTACAGGCGCTGATGAAGGCAGACTATATGCTGGCCCTGAATAGCGGACACAACATCCGCCGCTGCATCATCTGCGGGAAATACTTCATGCTGAAGAGCGGCGTCCACGCTTTGTACTGCGAAGGGGCCTGTCCCCACGCTCCTGGCTACACCTGTCGGCAATTTGGCACGGTGGAAGTTCAAAAGGAACTGGCAAAGAACAACCCCAAGGTGAAGGCCAAGCTGACTGCCTTTTCCAGGATCACGAAGGATATGCAGCGGGGAGCTATCTCTCAGGAGGATGCCAGAAGAGCCAAGGATCATGTGCGAGACCGGCTCTACGATGCGCTGCGCAGCCCGGATATCTCTGTTGAGGAGTTTTCTGAACAAATATCTACTGCGCAAGTGTATGAATATTGCCGCATCACCAGAGTGAGCAAGCCCCGAGGGCGTCCACCGAAAGCAAAGGCGGGTGGGACCCATGACCAATGAGGAACTGGTCCGCCGATATTACGGCGGTGATGAGCGCGCGCTGGAGGAGTTGTACCGCAGGAATCTCGGGCTGATCCGGCGCATCGCCCGGGAGACTGCCAGAGAGTTCAACTGTCTGCATATGGACAGGGAAAGACCGGGAGAGTTGTCCGGCTATACGAAAACGATTCTGGAGGATCTTTGCGGCGAGGGTGCGTTGGAATTTCTGACACGGGTCCAGAGCAGAGAATACGATGAGAGCCGTGCTGTGCTTGCCACCTACCTGTACCCACATCTGAAAGGCCGGATGACCCGTTGGCTGGAGCAACATATCGGAAATCTTTCTCTGAGCAAGCACGAGATGGATGCTGTCCGGCAGGCACAAAGGCTATATCATTCAGGTCAGTTCAGCATCGAAGAGATCGCGGAGAAAATGGATGTCCTTCTGGAACAGGCTGTCAAGCACATCCGTTACAACACCCATTTTGTTGGTGTCAATGATCTTATCCCTGGGAGCTATGACTGTGATCCCTTTGAGCGGCTGATGCCTGGGAATCTCTCTGTTTCTGCGGAGCAGGTCGTGTATCGAAAAGTCTGCATTGAGCTGCTGCAGGAACTATTTGATGCTCTCCCGAAGAAGGACAGGGACATCCTCGGAAAATTCTACGGTGTATTCGGATTTGAAAAAACTTCGCTGAAGGAAATCGGCATGTACCACATGATGAAGGAGTCCGCCGTGGAAAAGGCAAAGGAGCGTGCTGTCACAAAGCTGAAAAAAGCCTATCCGGGTAGCAGGCTGCAGATCTGGAGGAATGTTCATCGTATGATACGCAGACCGATCCTGCCAGCGAAGGATGACAGAGCACTGCGGCGCAGCTTCACGACTTCGACCCTACGAAATCAGGAGTCTGGAAGATCGTAGTTTCGATACAGTCTGGTGAGAATTTTGCGCAGACAGGAGACCGCAACAGTCCCCTTTAGGACATGTTTAGGAAAAATCAAGAGTCATACTCGCTTTTTTATACGTTCCGTGCTATAATGCAGAAAAACACGAAAGGCCGGCAACTATGGCTACACATATTTTAGTCGTCGATGACGAGACTGCGATCGCAGATCTGGTGGAGGTCTATCTGAAAAACGAAGGCTTCACCATCCACAAATTCTATAATGCCTCCGACGCCCTGGCTTGTGTGCGGACGACACGCTTGAATCTGGCGGTGCTGGATGTGATGCTGCCGGACATGGACGGCTTTACCCTCTGCCAGCGCATCCGGGAGGACCACCTGTTCCCCATCATCATGCTCACCGCAAAGGTGGAGGATATGGACAAGATCATGGGGCTGACCTTGGGAGCGGACGACTACATCACCAAGCCCTTCAATCCTCTGGAACTGGTGGCCCGGGTCAAGACTCAGCTGCGCCGCTACACCCGGTACAACCCCAGGGAGGGGACAGTCCAGGAGGTCACCGAATACGACTTTCGAGGCCTTCAGATCTCCAAGGCCACTCACAAGTGCGTCCTGTTCGGCGAGGAACTGGCCCTGACGCCCTTGGAATTCTCCATTCTCTGGTATCTATGTGAGCACCGGGGGAATGTGGTGTCCAGCGAGGAACTGTTTGAACATGTTTGGGGCGAGGCGTTTATGGACAGCAACAACACCGTCATGAGTCACATCGCCCGGCTACGGGAAAAGATGCACGAGCCCAGCCGAAAGCCCAAATTCATCAAGACCGTTTGGGGGGTGGGGTACACCATTGAGTAAGAAAGGAAATACCCGCAGCCGCCGGAGATCTTTGCGCATCTGGGGCGGCTACCTGCTGGTCCTCATGGCTTGGGTGGTCGCAGTGATGGCCTTGGCATTCCTGGGCTTCATCATCTGCGCCAGCATCACCTGGCAGCCCTCGCCGCTCTACGACTTCCTGAATTGGATTCGAGACTACATCGTTCTGGTCTGCATCGTCACAGTGCTGGCGGGCTGGGTGGTCATCAGCTTCTATTTTATCTCCAAGCCCATCAAGCAGCTGGACGTGGTGGCCAATGCGGCAGAGCAATTATCCCGCCCCAGTGAGGAGCCCATCCAGCTGCCGGATTCCCTGGAGGACATCTCCATCCAGCTGAATCTGGCCCGGGAGCAGGCTCTCCGGGACGCCCGGGCAGCCCGGGAGGCAGAACAGCGGAAAAACGACCTAATCGTCTATCTGGCCCACGACCTGAAAACGCCCCTGACCAGCGTCATCGGCTACCTGACCCTCCTGCGGGATGAGCCTCAGATCTCCCCGGAGATCCGG